>ERZ1090863.466-NODE-466-length-22278-cov-5.022814_pt1 | contig 22278 bp, 19 predicted proteins | sample MGYA00478480_ERZ1090863 | MGnify/ENA primary metagenome ERZ1090863 (study PRJEB33644, sample SAMEA5815746) | chicken gut metagenome | biome: Chicken; feature: Gastrointestinal Tract; material: Caecum | place: Ireland | collected 2019-01-01 | study: A study of the...
TCTCTGTAGTGGCAAACTGGGCGGCACAGATCAGATCTCCTTCATTCTCCCTGTCCGGATCATCTGTGACCAGTACCAGACCGCCTTTTTTCAGGGCCTCAAGCCCTTCTTCTATCCTCTGAAATTTCGGCATTATTCTCACTCTCCTTAAAATCCGTATTTTCTCAGCATTTCCATGGTAATCCCTTCTTCTGCTGCATTTTCTTTCTCATCTGCCTTGGCCGGAAATATCAGGAATCTTTCCACGTATTTTCCGATCACATCGGTTTCCAGATTCACCTGATCTCCCGGCTTTCGTTCCTGCAGGACTGTTTCCCGGGCGGTGTGAGGGATCACAGAAACCTGAAAACTATCTTCAGAAACTTTTGCCACCGTCAGGCTGATCCCGTCTATGGCAATAGAGCCTTTCTCCACTACATAACGGAGGATTTCCCTATCCCCTGCAATGGTATACCAGAGGGCATTGTCATCTCTCTTGATCTTTCGGACAGTGCCTCGTCCGTCCACATGTCCCGCTACAATATGTCCGCCAAAGCGTCCGCCGGCAGCCATAGCCCGCTCCAGGTTTACCCGACTTCCAGGTGTCAGACTGCCCAAAGTGGACCGGTCCAGAGTCTCATGCATCACATCCGCTCCAAATCCGCCGGGGAAAAATTCTACCACAGTAAGACAGACCCCGTTCACCGCCACGCTGTCCCCGATCTTCAGATCTTCCAGGACTTTTTCCGCCTTCACAGACACCACCGCGGATTCCCGGTTTTTTCGGATTCCCCGGATAATTCCCATTTCTTCAACAATTCCTGTGAACATCCTCATCCACCTCGCTTTCGATCAGATAGTCATCCCCCAGGCGGCTTATTTTTCCAGGCTTCAGGAACAGGCATTCCTGGGGATCCGGATATCCCTGACCCCCTACAGGCCCTTTTGCATCTCTCCCGCCTATGATCTTTGGGGCAATATAGGCCATGACTTTTTTAACGATCCCTGCCTGAACAGCAGACCAGTTCAGCTCCCCTCCCCCTTCCAGGAGAAGACTGTCGATCTGCCTTTTTCCCAGCTCTTTCATGAGAACGGACAGGTCAATCTTTCCCTCTTTCTCCGGAATCTCCAGCAGGGTGCAGCCCTTTTCCTCATAAGGGATCTGTCTTTCTCTTTCCACCTTCTCTCCTATGGCCAGGATCGTGTCCGCCTCTTTGGCAGTCTCCAGGATCCGGGAATCCAGAGGCGTGGAAAGATGGGTATCACAGATGATCCGTACAGGATTTCTTCCCCCTTCCATACGGCAGGTGAGAAGGGGATCGTCCGCCAGCACAGTTCCAACTCCTGCCATGATCCCCCTGTACTTATGCCGCAGGCTCTGGACATGGGCTCTGGCTGCCTCTCCTGTGATCCATTTGGAAGCTCCTGTATAAGCGGCGATCTTTCCGTCCATGGTCATGGCATACTTCATCACTACATAGGGAGTTCCTGTACGGATATAATGGAAAAATACCTGATTGATCTCCCGGCATTCTTCTTCCAGCACATGTTCCTGTACCTCTATACCATGCTGCCTGAGAATTTCCAGCCCCTTGCCTGCCACCAGGGGATTGGGATCTCCTGCTCCCACTACTACTTTCCGGATACCTGCCTCCAGGATAGCCTCTGTGCAGGGAGGCTGTTTTCCATAATGGCAGCAGGGTTCCAGAGTTACATACATGACCCCGTCTTCTGGCGGCTGGCTGCAGTGAGCCAGAGCGTTTCTCTCCGCATGGAGCTGACCATACTTTTCATGCCATCCTTCCCCGATGATCCGGCCGTCTTTTACGATGACAGCTCCCACCATAGGATTGGGAGAAACCCAGCCTTCTCCTTTCTTTGCCAGTTCCAGGGCTCTTCTCATAAATTTTTCATCTTCCTGTGCTGCACACATGTTTCTTATCACCTCATTTCTCTGTATCGGGCTTTTTGCAGCAAGCACGGTAGTCGCTTGCCGGGCATATCGCATAAAAAAAAGCCCTGATAAAATTTTTCAGGACTTTTAAACACTTGACAAAAGGCATACGAAAAAGATTTTGCTTCTTCTCGATGTATTGTGAAATACAAAAGGCTCTGAAATGGAAATCCATTTCAGAGCCTGACCTTTCATGGTATATACAGATATAGATATACAATATCAAACGCCAAATCTTCTTTCATCCAGACTATACTGTCGGCTTCGGAGTTTCACCGAATCATGCCTTGCGGCTCGTGGGCTTTACCACCGGTAGGGACTTGCACCCTGCCCTGAAGAATTTTTTATATTATATACCTATAGACTGGTCTTGTCAATTTTTAACTCTGGATCTTCTGTCATTTTACCTGCCGGATCCTTTTCCAGTATTTCTACTTCATCACCTATACAGATCCTTCCCGATCTGAGGATCATCCCGAAAACGCATTGTTCTTTCAGGGAACAATGTTCTTTACGGGCGGCAAGGGAACAGATTTCCGGATAGCATTTTTTCAGAGTGCCGGTGACCTGGATGACAGTCTCCCCTATACGGATCTGATCTCCCGGGCAGATCTGAGAAAAATCTATACCTGTAGTCTGGATATTTTCTTTAAATTTTTTCAGACAGAACCCCTCCTGGTTCCCTTGTCTGGCTTCCCGTGGAAGAATTGTGATCTGCCGCTCTTTGTTCTCCTTATGCCAGTCTCCTTCCAAACCCCAGGTTTCTTCCGCCAATACAGATTTTACTGATTTTCCCGGCATTCCCTTTTCCCTGTATAAAAGAATAGCAAGTACTTTTCCTAGTGCCTTATCACCGCTCATCTTCCGGCCTTCCTTTCGTATGATCTTACAGGATCTCTCTGATCTCCCCGGCTTCTTCCCAGGAATATCCTCCTAATTCTTCTATTTTTTTATGAAATGCTTCGGATCTGAGGATATCCAGAAATGCCTGGACAAGAGGAGTGTCCAGATCTTTTTTATAGAGGGCAAAATCATAAGATTCTTTTCCCACAGGAATAAAGTCCAGGCCCATGGCCTTCGCTGCCGAATAGACTCCCATACCCGCATCTGCCCCTTCTCCGGCTACCTGTGCGGCAACTGCCATATGTGTAGAGGCCTCACAGCCATATCCTGATATTTCATCCGGTGAAATCCCCTCTTTCCCAAGAAGATAATCCAGGAGGATCCGGGTGCCTGCGCCTCTCTGACGGTTTACATACCGTCCTTTTCTCAGATCTGAAATTCCTGTTATGCCCAAAGGATTCCCCGGTTTTACCATCAATCCCTGGATCCTTCCCACACCTTTGATCAGGACCATAGGCTCCCTGAACATTTTCTTCAGATAAGACTCATTATAAACTCCTGTAGTCTCATCCAGAAGATGAACCGGGGCAATATGGGCTTCCTGTCTTTTCAGAGCCATCAGGCCTCCCATGCTGCCTACATGGGTGCTGGATATGAACATTCCCGGATGTATCTGCGGCATCAGATCTGCCATAATATCCAGGATCAGATCATGACTGCCAATGATCACCAGCGTATTTTCAATCTGGCTAAGATCCCGGTAAAGCTCGATTTCCGCTTCTTCTCCCGCTTCCAGCCCCTCGCTGTTCTGGGGTATGATACAGAATCCGTCTGCCCGTACCAGAGACATTGCCGCTCCTGCGCCTCTGGCAAGAGGAGCGGCCACCAGCTTATCTCCCACTTTTCCTACCTTTACCCTGACATATTCCCTGTGCTTCAGACTGGAAACCAGCCGTTTCGTGACCACTCCGTGTATTACCGGCTTTTTCTCCTGGGGAAAGTCTCCCATCTTTGCCAGTACAGGACTGACAAAATTTTCAAAGGCGATATACGCGCTTACAGGATAGCCGGGAAGTCCTATTACCGGCCTGTTATTGACCACTGCCAGGATCACCGGTTTTCCAGGCTTAACGGCCACTCCATGGACGATCACTTCGCCCAGTTCTCTTAAAACATGGACCGTATAATCTTCCCGTCCCGCGCTGGAGCCGGCATTGATCACTACCATATCATATTCTTTCGCTGCCCGGGCCACTGCATCCCGTATGGTATCATAGTCGTCAGGAAGTATAGGAAAACGTACCGCTTCCGCCCCCTGTTCCTTTGCCATATTTTCAAACATCCTGGAATTGGACTCAATAATACTTCCCTCCACAGGAGTTTCCCCCGGCTCGATCATCTCAGTCCCTGTAGGAAAAATCGCAACCGAAGGACCGCAGGCAACAGAAATCTCCGTGATACCGGCAGAAAGAAGGACTCCGATATCAATCGCCCTGATTTTGTGGTGTCCCGGCAGGATCATCTCCCCTGCCACAATGTCTTCCCCTACCGGACGGATATGCTGCCATGGAGCCGCCGCTTCCGTGATCCGGACCCGGTCCTCTCTGTCTGTTTCCAGAAGATCTTCTGCCATGATCACGCCGTCATAAGGCAGATGGACAGGATCTCCTGTATCTACCGGCACAAAATCTTCCCCCTGCACCAGCTCTACAGGGCTGGTCTGTGTAGCTCCTTTTGTTTTCTCTGTAATTACCCCAATACCGTCCATAGCGGCGGAATTATATAAGGGCGAGCAGTATTTTGCATAAACTGCCTCCTTTGTTACCCTCCCCAGGCTTTCTGTTACCGGAATGGTCTCCCATTTTTTTGTCAGGACCTTTTCCAGCGCCTTTTCATGTTTCTCCAGAGCTTCCTCCAAAGATATGGTTTTTAAATACAAATTTCTCTTTCCCATTTTTCTCTCCTAAAGCAGTTCTGCCATAACGGTTTCTCCTGTTTTCAGCCCTTCTTTTCCCAAAGGAATCCTCACAAAGCCGTCCGAACCGGTAAGCGTACGCATAAGCCCTGATTTTCCCAGCACAGGCCGGGCTGTATATACGCCGTCTTCTCCCGGAAGAAGACGTACCATTAAAATAGTATCCTTTCCCGGAGCCGCCGGCACGTTACTCTCCATCACCGCCGGCACCATGGGCTTTTCGGGACAGCCTGTCCTCTGTCTTTCCAGCCAGCCTGCCAGAAGGCGAAATACCACCAGGGCCGCGCCAGGATGCCCCGGAAGCCCCATAAGAACCGATTCAGACTCTTTGTCCACCCCAAGGATCGTTGGTTTTCCCGGTTTTAAAGCAAGCCCGTGGGTAAAAACCCCGGGATTGGAAATCCTGTCCAGGATCCTGCTGGTCATGTCCTTTTTCCCCTGAGAGCTTCCTCCTGAGATCACGATCAGATCACTGGACCTTAGTCCCTGCCTCAGGGCCTGTTCTATCACTTCTTCCCGATCCGGCAGTACCTGGGTATGCACGATCTCAAATCCCATTTCTTCTCCCATCCTGGCAAGAGCAGGGGTATTGATGTCGTAAATACAGCCTGGTTTTAAAGGGCAGCCCGGCTCTGTAAGCTCGTCTCCCGTAGATAGGATAGTAACTTTCAGAGGCTTATAGACCTCTGCCTCTCTTATACCGTTTCCCGCCAAGGCTCCGATCTGCGCAGCCCCCAGCCTGGTTCCCCTGGTGAGAATGATCTGGTCTTTTTCCACATCTTCTCCGATCTGAAGGATCCCCGCACCGGAAGGAACCGAAGAGTAGACCGCTATGTGAGAAGTGTCAAAAGGCTCTGTATATTCAACCATTACCATGGCGTCTGCTCCCCTGGGGATCATTCCCCCTGTAGGTACATAAGCGCAGGTTCCTCCGGTAATTTCGCAAGAAGGGACTGTACCGATCTCTACTTCTTCTTTCACCTCCAAAAATACCGGTATACTCTCTCCCGCTCCCTGTGTATCTGCCGCCCTCACTCCATAACCGTCTACTGTGGCTCTTGGAAAATAGGGAAGAGGACTTTCCGCCAGAACATCACAGGCCAGGATCCTTCCCCCGCTTTTTTCTACAGGGATCTTTTCTGTTTTCCCCATATCCCAGGTAATCTGGGCAAGCAGTTTTTCTCTTGCCTGCTCCAGAGTATCTACCTTCAGAAGTTTCATAATCTGTTCCCCCCTTAAATCATCTTTCATTTATATCCGTTCCGGGAAAAGAAAGCATCTCTCCCTTTAGAAATCTCTGTACCTCCGGAACCGGAGAATGAAATAATACCTCTTCCGCTCTGCCGCTTTGAACAATTTTTCCTTTATCCAGAGCATGGATCCTCCCGCACATTTTTCCTATGTGACTGAGGCGGTGACTGATCAGGATCCAGGTGTTTTCTTCTTCCTGGTTCATCTTCCGGATCTGCTTTTCAAAAAAATCCACGCTGTCCGGATCCAGATTAGATAAGGTTTCATCTATGATCACCAGACGGGGGTGAAAACACATGGCGCGGAGCATAGACACTTTCTGCCGTTCACCGCTTGAAAGGCTTCTGGCGCTCTGCTTCTCCTTTCCGCCCATACCGCATGCCTCAAGCATATCAAGCACAGCCCTTTTATCCGGTTTGATCCTGCGGATCTTCAGAGGATATACAATATTTTCATACACTGTGTCATGAAGGAGATAGGGCCTCTGGCTGGTCATGGTGATATCCCTCATGGTAAGATCTCCATAATCGATCCTGCCTCTGTCCGGATCCAGGATTCCCATGATCAGTTTCGCCAGCGTAGTTTTCCCGCTGCCATTACTGCCGATAAATCCATGGATACAGCCGGTCTCTATTTGGACGCAGCCGGTTTCCAGAACAAAACCGCCGATCTTTTTCTCCACATTAATAATTTTCATCTTCCTGCGACTCCTTCCGGAAAAAATCAGCCATACATTGAAGAATAAAGGCCATGATCAGCAGCAGGATCCCCAGGGTAAGTCCTTCCGTAAAAATCCCCTGGCTTTTCAACAATGAAATTGCTGTAGTCATAGTCCGGGTGTGGCCTTTGATATTCCCTCCTACCAGCATGACAGCGCCTACTTCACTGATCGATCGTCCAAAACCTGTGACAACAGCAAAATAGATCTCATGTTTCATTTCTTTAAGCAGCAGCAGATCCGTCTGCAGTTTTCCCGCTCCCATAGTCTTTGCAAATACCCGGATCCCCGGGGCGGTCTTGGCGGCATAGGTATATACCATTCCACAGATAATAGGCGTAATAATGATGGTCTGAGCCAGGATCATCCCTTCTACGGTAAAAAGCAATTCCAGTTTTCCCAAAGGTCCTCTTCTCATAGTCAGCATATAAACCAGGAGTCCCACCACTACAGGCGGGACTCCCATAAGAGTCCTGTTAATACGGACTGCCAGCCTTTTTCCCGGAAAAGAATATCTCTCCATGACCAGGCCCAGAAATGTTCCAAGTACTGCTGAAAGAAATGTAGAAGTCACAGCCATACGGAGAGTGACCAGGATCGCGCTGTAAACTCCCACATCAGAAAAAATCTCGTCAAATAATGTCTTCAGCATATATCTCTCCAGGTCTTATGCATCCGTTCCCGCATTTGGAACAAACAAAGCCTCTCCATATTCTTCCACTCCATACTCTCCGATCAGTTTCTGTATTTCATCAGAACAGATCCATTCAATAAAAGCGTTGGCTCCTTCGTTATTTACTTCCGGATACTTTTCCGGATTCACTGCGATAACCCCATATTGATTCAGAAGATTTTCATCTCCCTGGCAGACGATCTCCAGATCCAGGGGAACATCCGCATCTTTTTTCATTTTCAGATACGTGCCTCTATCTGTAAGACAGTAGGCCTGCATCTCTCCCGCCATAGTAAGCGTAGCGCCCATGCCCTGTCCGGATTCCAGATAATTCGGATCCTGTGCCGGATCCAGTCCCAGATCTGCCCAGATCGTCTTTTCCTTTTTATCCGTTCCTGAGTCATCTCCTCTGGAAACGAAGGAAAGCTGTTCATCTATAATCTGTTGAAAAACCGTCCGGATATCTTCAGTAGCGGCTATGGGTTCTGCAGGCCCTACAACAATAAAATCATTGTACATAACCGGGAATCTCTCTACTCCATATCCGTTATTGACAAATTCTTCTTCGCTGGCTTTTGCATGGACCAGTACAATGTCCACATCCCCGTTTTCTCCCATTTTCAAAGCTTCTCCTGTTCCTACTGCATCCCAGAGAAGTTCATAGCCGGTATCTTCCTGGAAGATCGGCGCCAGATAGTCCAGCAGTCCGGTATCTGCTGTGCTGGTAGTCGTTGCCATCATCAACTGCCCCTTGTCCTCCTGTACAGAGGCTTCCTGGTCCTGGCTTTCTTCCGTTTCCTGCGCCGTCTGCTCTTGTGTGCCGGTTTCCCCGGCTGTGTCATTGTGGTTTTCCTGTGACTGTCCGCCGCATCCCGCTGTCAGGCTGAGGGCCATCACCATTCCCAAAAGCATCCCTACAGTTTTTTTTCTCATGTAAAAACCTCCCTTTTTTTAATTTATCTTCTGCAGTTTATCACTGCTCTAGAAGCCTTCTCCTTACCGGTCATCCTCCAGGATCCTCATTTCATCCCCCACAGAAATCCTTCCTCCTTTCAGGACTCTGGCAAAAACTCCCTCCCGGGGCATAATACAGTCTCCTGTTATTTTCTGGATCGCACATCCCTGGTGGCACTGTTTGCCGATCTGGGTCATTTCCAGCACTACATCCCCACATATAAATCTGGTCCCCACCGGGAGATTTTTAAAGTCAAAACCTGAAACTATAAGATTTTCCCCAAAGGCGCCGTCCTCCACCACAGCTCCTCTCTTCTTAAAATCCTCGATGGATTCATACGAAAGCAGGCTTACCTGGCGATGCCATTTTCCTGCATGAGCGTCTTTCTCCACGCCGTAATCCTCTATAAATAAAGCCTCTCCTATATTCTTTTTAGGAGTTCCTTTCTTTTCACTGATACATACCGCTTTCACTGTTCCCATATTTATCCTCCAATCTGGGACATGATCTTCTGTTCCTGATTTTCTTTGTTTGCCAGACCGAACATATGGCCTTCCGGCTTTTTTTCTATCGCCTTTACAATAAGGGCTTTTATTTTTTCCTCCGGTTCACCTCTTCTCAGAGGCTCTCTGAGATCCTCCCCTATATCATACTGGAGGCAGGACTTTAAATAGCCCTGGGAGGTCAGCCGTATCCGATTGCAGGAACTGCAGAATTTATGACTCACCGCACTGATGAACCCGATCTTTCCCTGAAAGCCTTCAAAAGAAATATAGTGACCAGGTCCATTTCCCAAAACTCCCTGAAAGGGCCTGCACCTGCCAAACCTGTTTTCCAGCAATTCTTTTATCTCTTTTTCTGTTTTACCTTTCCATTCTTTTCCCAGCCCGATAGGCATCATCTCAATAAATCTTACATGAACAGGATAATCTTTTGCCAAGGCTCCGATTTCCAGAAGACTTTCTGTATCCTGCCCCATAGGGACGCAGTTGATCTTTACCGTTACTTCCGGATATTTTAAAGCTTCCTGAAATCCTTCCCACGCCCGTTTCAGTTCTCTTCTCCGGGAGATCTGATAATACTCTTCCTCTCGCAGTGTATCCAGACTGATATTCACTCCATCTATCCCTGCCTGCGCAAGCTCCCTCATCTGTTCCTTTAGAAGGATCCCATTTGTTGTCAATGTCACCTGACGTATACCGGGAATCTCTTTGAGCTTTTTTGTCAGCTGCCATAGATCTTTCCTTACTAAAGGTTCTCCTCCGGTGAGTTTGATCTTCTCAATACCCAGAGAAGCAAAAATCTCCGCAAGCTTTACAATCTCCCCGTACCTGAGGATATCTTCATGGTCCACCATAGGAACTCCCTCCTCAGGCATACAGTAACAGCAGCGAAGATTACATCTGTCTGTTACCGAAATCCGTACATAGTCAATTTTTCTTCCAAATCTGTCGATCATAAGACTTCCCCGTTTCTCTTTTTTGTTCTGTCAGTCTTTCTTTTATGAAAAGGGCACTCCGGATCAGGAAATACCGGCACCATATCGAACTCTCCTTCCAGACCATCATAAGAAAGGATCCTGTTATATAAAGGTTTTCCTGCCCCTGTGATCAGTTTCAGAGCTTCCATAGCCTGAAGGCTCCCGATCACTCCTGCCGCCGGTCCCAAAGCCGGAACATCTTCTCTGCCCTCTTCTCTCCTATAGCCCAGACAGCCAAGGCAGGCGCTGTCCTTTCCGACCGTCATCACATAGCCGTAAAATCCATGTACGCCTCCTTCTACCAGAGGGATCCCCATGGAAATACAGATCTTATTTGCCGCCAGTCTGGTTTTCTGATTGTCCACACAGTCAACGACTACCTGAGAATCTGCCAGTAGTTCCCTCCCGTTTTCTTCCTTAAAAAAACATTCTATTCCTTCTGCTTCCTGTCCTTCACCTTTTCTCAGATCTGAAAGGTGTCTGACAGAACTCTGGCTTTTTGCTTTCCCCAGATCCTCCTTTCCATATAGGATCTGGCGGTTCAGATTAGACAGAGAAACCCTGTCTCCATCTATGATCCTCAGCTTTCCCACGCCGGCATACCAGAGATACAATGCCACGGGAGATCCCAGCCCTCCGGCCCCTATCACGGTGACCCGGCTTTCTCTGATGCGCCTTTGTCCTTCCTCTCCGATTTCCGGAAGGATCATCTGCCTTTCATACATATTCAGCCACCTCCCACAGGAGGAAAAAGAGCGAGGATATCCCCGTCCTTTATTGGTTTCTGAAGGTCTGAATGCCTGCCGTTAATAAGGAAGATCGCCACTTCTTCACAGGGGATCTGGTATAATCTGCATATATCCTCTCCATTTTTCGCTTTCTCAGGTTCTACATAGCTGATCTTTTCCCTTCCTTCACGAAAAGTCGCAAATAAACGTACCTCTATCATAACTTTCTCCTGTCCCTTTATGCCAAAAAACGGAGCCACGATTTAAGCGGCTCCGTCTCTCATTGTCAAATTCTGGATTTACTGTTCTACAAGTCCCAGTCTGTCCAGGGTCTCCTTCGTAGGAAATGCATCTATCCAGCCTCTTGCCTGGTAATACTGCGGCAAGGTCAGCTTGATCTGGCTGACCATACCTTTGGAAGGGCCTTCTTTAATAGGTTCTTCCATCAGCCTCTTGGGCAGACGGTCATCTTACGGCTTCATTCCTGCTGCCTTATTAAACAGTCTTTCCAGATTATAGATCCTTTCTCCTACTTCTAACAGCTGTTGGGGGGTATATTCCGTTCCTGTAGCTGCATTAAGAAGTTTTGCATACTGAGGCGCCCCAAGAGCGAAAGATGAGAACAGGCACAGCCCCATGGAATCGATCACCGCGGTCAGATCCTGGAAAGTCATACACCATTTCGCCTTTCCTTCTATCGTGGTCCGGTCCAGCTGTTCAGGCAGACCCAGCACCTCCGGCGAGATCAGATATCCGCGGACATGACAGCCGCCCCGATTGCTGGTAGCATAGGTAATTCCGATCCCCTGGATCCCGCGGGCATCATAGGCAGGCATTTCCTGCTTTTTCACGCTCATGGATATCTCCGGATGTCCATAGTGCTCACAGAGACGATAGGATCCGTCTGCCATAAGCCTTGCCAGAGGACTGCTTCCCTCTCCCATACGCTTCGTCCATTCAATAATGGCTTCCGAGCTTCCCCACACCAGAGGAACACCCTCGCATTCCTCTTCTGTGATGACGCCCATCTGATAAAGCTCCATAGCCGCGGCGATGGTACAGGGAGTAGAGATCGCGTCCAGGCCATATTCATTACACCACATATTGGCCCGGTCAATAGCATCCAGATCTTTTAATACGCAGTTTCCACCATAAGACAACAAAGGCTCTTATTCAGTTACCCCTACTACCTTGTCGTCGATCTTTACAACTCTTCCGCAGGCAATAGGGCAGCGGTGACATGCCGCATTCCTTACAAGATAGGTATCTTTCAGGGTTTCCCCGGAAATATCATCTGCATCTTCAAAATAAGATTCCTGCCAGTTTCTTGTAGGGAAAGAACCGGTATTATTAATGATGTTTACCAGAACTGCCGTTCCATAGGTGGGAAGTCCGCCGCCGGTCACTCCGTTTTCCCGGAGCATATGACCGCACTCCCGGGAAGCCTCTTTTAAAGCAGCTTCATCATAAGGAGGTATTACCTTTCTGCTGGCGGTCACTGTGATAGCTTTCAGGTTTTTGGAACCCATGACTGCGCCTACCCCGCTTCTTCCCGCTGCTCTGTCTTTGTCATTCATAATAGCAGCCAGAAGAGAAAGATGCTCTCCTGCAGGACCGATATTCAATACGGAACATCCGGGATGGACTGCCTTTAAGGCGTCATCCACCGCCTCACTCATCATTCCCGTATAGGGAGTCCCATCCAGGATCTGGATCTTATCATCCTCAACATGGATATAAACCGGTTTCTCTGCTTTCCCTTCTACGATCAATCCGTCCCATCCTGCATACTTCAGCTTTCCTCCCCATTTTCCCCCGGAATTGGAACATGCGATCATTCCGGTAAGAGGTGATCTGGTCACTACCATATACCGTCCCGCAGTAGGGGAAGCAGTGCCTGTCATCGGGCCTGTAATATAGATCAGCTTGTTTTCCGGAGACAGGGGATCTGCTTTTGCCACTCCTTCATCATATAAAATTTTTGTCCCAAGTCCTCTGCCGCCAATAAATTTTACTGCCTGCTCCATGTCCAGAGGCTCCACCCGAATCTCGCCTGTGGACAGATTAATCCTGGCCATTTTTCCGTTATAAGATGTACCCATAACATGCCCTCCCTTGCATTTCACAAATAGCCAATTGTCCTGAAAATAAAAGGACATAACTGCTGTTACATGAAAATCCTTTCCAAACACGGGAGGCATTGATTCAAGCGGTCAATACCCTCGCCGAAAGATCATCTCGGCATGGTCCTGTTTCCTCTTTACAGGACTCGGATTTTATATATATATGTTATAATAAAATCCCTGTTTTTTCAATATATATTGTCATATTGTATAAAATTTTCTACTCTTCCTTCTGCAAAGCGTTTTTTACAGACAGAAATTTTTTCTTATACATATCTCTGTTTGCGTACATATTCTGAATAAACTCGTTAAACTTTGTGAGATACCGCAAGATCGGCTCTGTAGCAATAGAAAATACTACAAAGAGCATAACGCATTTTGTTGACATAGAAGAAATGCCGAACAATCCCGGAAACAGGAAACAGCTTGCCAGGAAGCCGATGATACATCCCACACAGATCACTCCCCGGAGCATGTTCATTGGCTTGCAGATCTTAAACAGTATCATAAATCCCACGATCGCCAGCAGCATGGTAGACGCCGTGGACAGATCCGCCCCGCTGACTCCGAAGGTCTGGGAAAAGATTGCCAGAGCCGCCACCACCAGTACGTCAGTCAGACCTGCCGGAAGGGCCTTCAGCAGCACATTCTGAAGAAAATGACCTTTGATCACATTTTTATTCGGCTGCAGGGACAGGAAGAATCCCGGTATGCCAATAGTAAACATACTGATCAGAGAAATCTGGGAAGGTCCCAGAGGGTAGGTAAATACAAAGATAATGGATACCAGTGACAACAGGAAGGAGAAAATATTCTTTACCAGGAACAGACTGGCAGACTGCTGGATATTATTTACCACTCTTCTTCCTTCTGCCACTACCTCCGGCATCTTGGAAAAATCTGATTCCAGAAGGACCACCTGAGCCGCCTGCATGGCAGCCTCGCTTCCTGAGGCCATGGCAACGCTACAGTCTGCATCCTTTAAGGCCAGCACATCATTGACACCGTCTCCTGTCATGGCTACAGTCTTGCCTTTCCTCTGAAGGGCCCGTACCAGCTGCCTCTTCTGTTCCGGCAGCACCCGTCCGAATACCGTATAATTTACGGCAGCTTCTTCCAGCTCCTCCTTTGTCTTCAGGGTTCTTGCATCCACATACCGCTGGGCTCCGGCGATCCCTGCCTGTCTGGCAGTCTCTGATACTGTAAGGGGATTATCCCCGGAGATCACCTTCACCTCTACGCCCTGGCGGTTAAAGTATTCAAAAGTCGCCGGAGCTTCCTCCCGGATCCGGTTCATCAGCAGGATCAGAGCCCAGGGATCCACCTGTCCCTGAAGTTTCTTTCCATTAAGTTCTTCCTCATAGGTTCCGAAGATCAGAGCCCGGTATCCCTTGGCGGAATATTCCTCGATAGTATCCTGATAGGCCTCATAGGCGCTTCCCAGGACAAATTCCGGAGCCCCCAGGACAAAATTCCCGGACTCAAACACAGCGCCGCTGTATTTATTCGCGGAAGAGAAGGAAATGATCTTTAAAGGTTTTTCCCCTTTATATTCCGTAAAATACTGTTTCATTGCCGCCATGGTGCTGTTATCCTCTCCCATGGCCTGGACAAAGTCTGACAGGATCCCCTTTACATTGTCCATATCCTGTTCCTCGTCCAGAAGAACAATATCCTGGACCGTCATAGCATTTTCCGTAATGGTCCCGGTCTTGTCCACACAAAGGACATTGACCCTGGCCAGAGTCTCGATACTTTTCATATCGTGAAGAAGGACTTTCTGCATGGCCAGCCTTACGCTGCTCAAGGTCAGAGCCGCTGTGGTCAGCAGATAAAGTCCCTCCGGGATCATGCCGATCACCGCCGCCACCATGGAAGTAATACTGCTTTGAAAACCGTCGCGGCTGATAAAGAAACTCTGGATAAAAAGGATCAGGCCGATGGGGATCAGGGTGATGCCTACCACTTTGACCAGTTTATCCAAAGAACGGATCATTTCCGACTGTTCTTCCTCTTTCATGGCCTTGGCCTTCAGTGTAAGCCGGGAAATATACGACTCATCTCCCACCTTTTCCAGCCGGGCGTAGCATTTTCCGGAAACAATAAAGCTGCCGGACATCAGCGGATCTCCTTCCTTTTTGACGATCTCCTCTGACTCTCCGGTGAGCAGAGATTCATTGACACGCACCTCGCCGGAGCAGACCACCGCGTCTGCGCAGATCTGGTTTCCGGTGCTGAAGATCACAATATCGTCCCGGACCAGATGGGTGGAATCAATAGAACGGATCTTGCCTTCCCGGACCACATCCGTCTTAGGGGCATTCAGCATATTCATTTTTTCCAGAACATTCTTTGCCCGGACCTCCTGGACGATCCCCACAATGGGATTTAACAGGATCACCGGCAGAAAAGTCAGGTCCCTGAAAGAGCCTGACAGACATACAAGCACTGCCAGTACTGCAAAGATCAGGTTAAAATACGTACATACATTTTTCTTGATAATGTCTCTGGTGCTTAAACTGACGCTGCCTACTTCCTCGTTGCTCCAGCCTGCCGCCGCCCGCTCCTGCACCTGTTTTTTTGTCAGTCCATAGAGGTAATCCGCCTTTACAGGATCTACCGGAAATTTTATATTCCTTTCAGAGCTTTTTGCCTCCGGCTTCTGTCTCTTTATCATGTCGATGTGTTTCACCTTTCTTTCTCCGGATTCTCTGTCCTCCGGCAAAGTTTCTTTTCTTTTTTTCTCAAAGTTTTAAAATACTCAGCTGATCTTTCGCCATCTTTTTTCTCATCTTCCAGCTCATCCTCGGCAGAGGCCAGGGAATAAAATCTCTGTCTTTATACTTGTCTGAAACCTTCGGCGCCGGATAGATCTGGTCAATATGACGGCTGGGACAGTCGATCCAGATCCCGCGAAGAGACAGGGCTGTCCTTTTCAGCACCATCCTTACCGCATCCAGGCCAAAGATCCCGAAATAATGGTTTTTGGGAGAAAGCAATGGGAAGGGCACCTTCATCGCCGCTGTGGCAGCCAGCATACAGGCAGAAGGACTGCAGCAGCCGGGACTTCTGTAAGAAGCCACATCTTTTAACACTTCCCCGCAGTTTCCCACTGTAAGGATGGGCATCTCCAGGTTTCTCACCTTTTCTTCTTCATAAGGCTTTCCATCCCGGTCAAACCACCATTTCTTTCCGTCGATGGAAACTCCGGAGCCAATGACCACGGCGATCTGACGGTCCCTGTTCTTCTTTGTAGAATAAATGATATATTCAAATCCGGAGCGCAGAGCCGCCAGACAGCCGCCTCTGCAGGCGCCTTCCAGTTCCCGGGCTGTTTCAGGCGTCACAGTATAAGGATCCTGGATCTTCGGCGCCTGGGGCAGACTGTGGCCTGCCAGTACCAGGATATTCGGGAAATGCGTATGGAAAGTATCTCCCAGAAGACTGGGATCCGCCGGCCGGAAGTGGAAAACAGGAGCTTCCCCGTCTATCTGGGCTTCTCCATGATAAAACCCTCTTTTCTCCACTTCCTGGAACAGAGGGATCTCATCCGGGTCAAAGCCCATGATCCGGCAGCCTGCCCGGTCTGTTACCACAGGATCTGTTCCTGCCACAAGAAGACGGCAGTCCACCGGGTCTACAGGAGCCGGGGTATTTCCCTCTCCTCCTACCAGCCCGTCTATTAAAGTCAGATCCGGCCGCAGGATATAAAGCATATCTGCCAGTTTCTCATCAATCCGGTAATTATGATTTCTCTCTCGCAGCGCATAGGGGATCACACCCATAGCGTTTTTAAAGCCCAGAGTCACTCTGGTATAGAGATTTGTCTTCAGTTTCGGCACAGAGATATAGAAATCTTTCCCCTCCACAACGCCCACAAAAGGGGTAGGGATCAGGACTTCTCTCATTACCTTTGCCTTTGGCAGAAGATATCTGTGTACCGGACAGGTTTCCAGAGCTGTAAGCCCTGTATTCCGATACCGGGCGATCCGGTCCACGCCGCTGATACGAAAGCTGGTAGCCGTAGGCATGGGCTTCCCGGAAGACTCTGCAAGAAGGACTTTCTTCTGATATCTCTGCACCCATTCCACCACTGCATCCAGCACCCTCGGATCTGTGGATTCCGGATAATCTTCCGCAAACATTCCGCTTTTATGATACACAGAGACCAGATTGGGCTTGATCACTGCCTGTCTGCTCTCTTCCAGTTTCTTCCGGAAACCTGTTTTTTCCTCCAGGGCGTCCAGCGTCTCAAAGACCAGGCTGCGGATAGCCCGGATATCCGGACGCTGAAAATACGATTCCTTTCCATAGTCCCCGGGCAGAGAAACATAATCCCTGTCAAGGGCCATTCCTTCCTCTATACGGCGGATCACCACTGTACGCTCATTCATCTTGACTGTACTCCCTTTCTTTTTTCCTTTTCTGCCTTCTCCGGCGGTCTTACAAGGAGGTTTCGATGGCCTTGCGGATCTTTTCATATGCTGCGGAAATCTCCTCCATCATGGCCGCTCCCCGGGAAAGATCTCCCTGCCGGAAGCACTCTGTCTGCCTGGATACTAGGCTATACAGCTCTTCCATAGAAAGATTGCCGCATACGCCTTTTAAGGTGTGGGAAAACCGGAAAGCCTCCTGGACATCTCCCTTTTCCACTGCCTGTACAAGCCCTTCATAGTTCGTATCCTGAAGAAACTTTTTCAGAAATTTTTCAAAAAGACTTTCATTCCCCATAAATCTGGAAAGTCCCTGCTCCACCTGGATCCCGGCTTCTGTCAGTCTTTGTTTTTTCCCGTTTTCCATTCTTCCGTGTCCTCCCAAACTCATCCGAAACCATTTCCGGTTCAGATATTCTTCTCATTTTTTTCCTCGTCATGTCCTATATATTCTATCCGGGGAAGTATCCTCTCCAGCGCCTCAAGCAGTTCCGGATTAAAAGCTCCGCATTGTCCCGTACAGATCATCTCCATGGCCTGAGGTACGGGGATCGCCGGCTTATATACTCTTTTGTTGGTCAGCGCGTCGAAAACATCCGCCACTGATACCGCCTGGGACCAGACTGTGATCTCCCTGCCTTTCAGTCCGTCCGGGTATCCCTTTCCATCCCACCGTTCATGGTGATGACGGCAGATATCATAGGCGTACTGATACAGCCGGTTATTCTTATACTGGGGGATCTGTTCCAGCACCTGGCAGCCCATCACAGTATGGGTTTTCATGATCTCAAATTCCTCCGGCGTCAGCCTTCCCGGTTTATTCAGGATCAGGTCGCTGATAGCGATCTTTCCCACATCGTGCATAATAGATGCCTGGGCGATCTGCTGGATCTCTCTGTCTGAAAAAGCATATTCCGCCTTTCCGGTCCGGTTCAGCTCTTCCAGCAGCAGCCGGGTCAGATAGCGGATCCTCTTTACATGTTCTCCTGATTCTCCGCTCCTGAATTCAATAGCCGTAGAGAGGCTTTCAATGATGGAATCATTCAGGTTCATGATCTCCTGCTCCTGTCTGCGCAGCTTCTGTCCCTGAAGTTCCACTACATGGCTGAGCCGTTCCCTGGCGGCAAAAAGCTCCATGACACTTTCCACCCTCCGCCTTACGAAATAAGGCACGATCGGCTTCTCGATAATATCCATTGCTCCAAGATCATACCCCCGGCGCATACTCTCTTCCGAGGAATCCGCAGTAATGAGAAACACCGGGATCTTGTCCCGAAGTCCCATCTTTTGCATCTTTTCCATGACCTGAAAGCCATCCATCACCGGCATCAGGATATCCAGCAGCACCGCTGCAATATTTTCTCCCCGCTCCTTCAGGATCTTAACGGCTTCCAGACCGTTTTCTGCCTCCAGGATCCGGTTCCTGTCCTCAAAGATCTGCGTGAGGATCGCCCGGTTGATCTCCATGTCGTCTACGATTAAAATGTCTTTTTTCTCCATTAGTCCTCCTCGATCCGGTATCCTTTTCCGCCCTGTTTCTTTACCTGATACATGATCGTATCCGCTTTCTGATAAAGTTCTGTAAACGATCGCTTCTTGCTGCTGAAAATTCCGCCCCAGGACAGGGCGGAAGAAATAAGCGGAAATTCTGTGCTGATGTTTCTTCCATAGTCTTCGATGATCTTATCCAGTTTCCGCTCAATGGCCCGGCGGTCCTTGCAGGGGTAGATAAAAGCCACAAATTCATCGCCTCCCAGACGGAGGATCACATCTGTATTCCGGAAAGATTTCCGGATCTTATCCGCCACGTATTTCAGCACCACATCTCCCTTCAGATGGCCGTATACATCATTGACCGCCTTGAAATTGTCAATATCCATCAGAAGGAAGATATACTCCCCGCCGCTTTCCAAAGCCCGGCTGATCAGAGATTCCCCCGCCTTCCGGTTATACAGACCGGTCAAAGAGTCCAGGGAAGATTCTTCCAGATGCCGGTACAGAGATTCCATAAAAGGATCATTTCCCTCCGGATAAAGTTTCCGCAGGACCTCTCCTCTCTGGGCCCAGTTCTTCATCTCAGACAGATGGATAAATCCCAGTCTGCAGATCTGTTCTTCCTTTTTTACTCCCAGGGTGATATCCCACCAGGACAGGGTCAGCTGTGCACCCCCGAAAATCATATAAGACTCCGCCTCGCAGTAAAAGAGCCGGCTTTCTTCTCCGATCTTTTTTTCCCTGTAGATGCTGATCTCATAAGCGGCAAAAGAAGAGGTTGGATCCTCTGTCATATGACGCCGCAGCATCTTCTCAAAATCCTCCCTGTTAAACACCGGCTCCTCTCCCGGGACGCCGATGCAGTAAATATCCTCTGTAACCATATCCAGCAGTTTCTGTACATTTCCTTCAATAAAATATCCGTTCAGAAAACGGAGCAAAGTCTCGTATACAAAACCCATATCTGCCAAATCATGCCTCCCCCTTTTTCATGTATTTCTCATTAAACTCCCCGGCGGATACCGGCCTGCAGTAGTAATATCCCTGGCCCAGATCGCAGCCCAGATCCCGCACCATACGCCGGTTTTCCTCTGTCTCGATCCCCTCTGCCACCGTAGAGATCTTCAGGCTTTTGCTCAGATCGATAATGTGTTCTATGATGATCTTCTGTCTCTTATGATCTGCCCCTTCCAGTTCCTGCAAAAAGCCTTTGTCCAGTTTCAGCTCGTCGATCCGCAGATTTCCCAGAGTGTTCAAAGAAGAATAGCCGCTGCCGAAAACATCCATGGAGATCCGGAAACCGATCTTTTTCCGACTGACGATCACCTGGTTTAATTTATCAATATTTTCCATGGCAAGCCCCTCCAGGATCTCCAGTGTGATCCAGCTGGCAGGCACCTGGTATTTCCGGATGAGCGTCTCCATCCGCTCCACATAGTCCGCCTCATAAAAGAGGATCTTAGACTGATTTACGGAAATAGGGATCATAGGAACGCCCTCCAGTTTCCACTGTCTGAGCTGCCGGCATACCTGCTCGGTCATATACATATCCAGCGAAGCGCAGAAACCGTTGTTCTCAAAAATAGGGATAAACTGGCCGGGATAGATCACTTTGCCGTCCTCGGATATCCAGCGGACCAGGGCTTCCGCTCCTGCAAGCTCTCCGGTTTTCAGATCAAACTTGGGCTGGAGATACATCTTAAATTCTCCTGCTTCCAGGGCTTGGTTCATATGAGACTCCACGTAATTCTGCAGGATCTCTTCCTGATGAAGGTCCAGGTCATAAAACCATATGCTGTTTCTTGGCAGGCTCCTGGCTTTTTCCAGGGCAAACATGGTATGGGTGATCTGCATAGTCGCCGTATCCTTTCTTTCGCCCCTGGTGATCCAGGAAATACCGCAGTACATCTGGATCTCATAATTCCGGCTCCAGTTGGAAGAAAATCCGGAGATCTCCTCCATGATCTTACTGATCCTTTTCTTCAGTTCTTCCTGGCTGCCGTCTTTAAACAATACCAGAAACATATCTGCAGAATTCCGGCAGAAAGATTCCCCGTCCGCTATATTTTTCTTCAGGACCTCCACCACATGGCAGAGCAGATTATCCGCCTGGTTCCCGCCGAAAATTTCATTGATAAATTTAAACTGCCGGATATTCAGACCGGCCAGCGCCCAGTCTCCGTTTCCCTTCATGACCCCTTCCAGTTCCTGCTGGAACTTCTCCGCATTATAAGCTCCTGTAAGGGGATCATAATAGGCATACCGGATCAGCTCCCGGTTCTTCTTCTTTAAAAGCCGGTAACCGTAGAAGACAAGGACCATCACCACGATCAGCACCAGTAAAAAGACCATCCTGGAGATCAGGATCATCTGATTGGTCAGCTTATTGGCCGCATTTACCGCCTCCACCCCCCAAAGGCTCCATTCCTGGATCCCCAGAGGTTCGATAAAGATCCGGTAAAGCTCTCCGTCATACCGCACGGAAGCAAATCCGCTCTCCCCTTCTTCCAGGATCTTCTTCAGATTTTGCTTCTCTTCCCTGGAAAAATAATCTCCGGAAAAAATATTGTCCACTTCATAGGAAAGTACATAATTCCCCTGACTGTCGATCAGCTGGATAAAGCCGTTTCCGCCGAAAAGCACATCATTGGTCAGGAGTTCCTTTAAGGCGTCCGCCTCCTCGGTAGCCGCCAGGGCTCCGATGATCTGTCCCTCCCGGTACACCGGCACGGCATAGCCGATCACCTCTGTTTTCAGTTCTTCATCATAAAAAACGCCGGAAAAAGCCTCCTCGCCTTCCCAGGCTTTCCGGATAATCTGCTGGATACCCTTGCCGGTTTCCGCAATGGACACATCTGTCTCGATATCCTTGCCGCTGGTCACCCGGACGCCGGTCCCATCGCAGTTAAAATAACCCATCCGGACGAAGCTGTTATGATTATTGGATTCCAGAAGTCCCCGGGAAAAATTCTCCCGGTCCAGTCCGCCGTTAAATTCCAGAAAGGCAGACAGGGTATAGATGGTCTGGAAATCCACCTGGATCTTCTGCAGCAGATCGTCCCGGTACTTTTCCACTTCGTTTTGGATCCGGTTATTGATCCCTTCCTGCTGCACATGGTTCAGAGAGACCGTAAGGATGCTCCCTGACAGGAGGATCAGAACACAGATGGCCGCTACCCAGACCGTCAGTTTTTTCAGATGTTTTTCTATTTTCGATTCGTTCATTTTTTCTCTCCTCATACGTGTTCAGTATATAATAGAAAAGACAGGGGTGTCAAGCTGGCGGATCCCTTCATAAAAGCTGGAAAAAGCCGGATAACTGGTATATAATGGGGATGATACATTTTGTCGAATTTTGTCGGAGAAAAGCCTATGTACAACGAATATTTTCATATCAGAGATCTCAAGGAAAAACTTCAGCTGGGAGATATCCCGGAAGAATTGTTTTCCGAAACCTTCCTTCTGGATCACCGGAAAAATCAGGTGAAGATGAGTGAGGGCATGGCTGAGGTGTTCCGCAGCCCGGGGCAGCCGCCCAGGGGAACCCTGTCCCTGGATGAAGTCCTCAATACCTTTACCGCTGCCAGCCGCAGTATCTTCCTCCATGATCTGACAATGTTAAAAGAGGGAAAGAAAGCAAAGACAGACAGCCATCTGGATATTGTCAAAGAA
>ERZ1090863.467-NODE-467-length-22198-cov-6.401481_pt1 | contig 22198 bp, 21 predicted proteins | sample MGYA00478480_ERZ1090863 | MGnify/ENA primary metagenome ERZ1090863 (study PRJEB33644, sample SAMEA5815746) | chicken gut metagenome | biome: Chicken; feature: Gastrointestinal Tract; material: Caecum | place: Ireland | collected 2019-01-01 | study: A study of the...
CCTCCCCGGCCAATACCTCCTGCTCCACAACTTTGATCTGTTCCCCCACATCCGTCTTAAACTGCTCCCATGCCTCCGGATGATCTACATAATATTTGGGGCAGATCTTTCCCGTTACATCATAATGCCGGATCACATCCTCACTGGTAAGATTGAACCGGTAACAGAGCCATCCTGTAAGGCGCACCAGAGAAGTGTATGTAGCATCCGTAAATTTCCCTGTTTCATCTGGATGGCAGCACTCTATAGACAAGGTATCCGAATTTCTGGAGTTTGAGGCATAGGCAATCTCCGAGCTGGGGATACACTGAACGATCTCTCCTTCGATCCCCACCACAAAGTGACTGCTTACCTTGGTCTCGTGGCTATCCTTCAATCCTTCAAAATAATCCCGGTTATTCTGAGCCGTGCTTCCAGGATTTGCGGTATAATGGATCACAATACCATTGATCTGTTCCAGAGGGATCCCCGGCCTGGAATATTCATTAACGTCCAGAAGTTCCACATCAAAAGGCGGAGCTCCTACAAAGGATTCGTTTCTGGCCTCCAAAAGCCGTCTTTCCTCCATAGCCGCCTCGATCCGGTTTCCTCCAACAGCGATAAGACATGCTGTAAGCAGTGCTGCGCCAAAAATTGTAATCTTCTGGATCCTTACTTTTTTTCTTCTTTTTTTTCTCTCTGCTTTCGCTTTTTCGCAGCGTTCTTTGTACTCCTGTTTTTTCATAGAGTATTTCCTCTTATGCTCCTGACTCTTTTACGGTCAGAAAAAGCAGAGGAACTGCTGCTCCATACAGCAACCCCTCTGCTCTAAAATCATTTCCAAATCCTGTATATCTCTGTGTTCTGTTTTATTCGTCAATACTGTAATTCGGAGCTTCCTTGGTAATGTGGATGTCATGAGGATGTGATTCTCTTAAAGCTGCCGCAGAAATCTTCACGAATTTTCCGGTTCTCTTCAGAGTTTCAATATCCTTTGCACCACAGTAACCCATACCGGAACGGATTCCGCCGATCAGCTGGAATACGGTATCTTCCACATGACCCTTGTAAGCCACACGGCCTTCCACGCCTTCCGGAACCAGTTTCTTGGCATCTTCCTGGAAGTAGCGGTCCTTGCTTCCGTTTTCCATAGCGGCAATGGAACCCATGCCTCTGTAAACTTTATATTTTCTTCCCTGATACAGTTCAAAATCTCCAGGGCTTTCATCACAGCCTGCGAAGATACTTCCCATCATACAAACATTGGCACCGGCAGCAATAGCCTTTGTCATATCACCGGAATACTTGATACCGCCGTCCGCGATGATCGGAATGTCATATTCTTTGGCAACCTCATAGCAGTCCATGATTGCTGTGATCTGAGGTACACCGATACCTGCAACCACACGGGTCGTACAGATAGAGCCAGGTCCGATACCTACTTTTACAGCGTCTACACCTGCCTCGATCAGCGCCTTGGTAGCCTCTCCTGTAGCTACGTTTCCGGCGATCAGCTGAAGATCCGGATATTTCTCCTTGATCTCCCGGCATGTTCTGATAATATTTGCAGAATGTCCGTGAGCGGAATCTACTACAACTACGTCCACATGGGCGTTTACCAGAGCGTCGATCCTTGCCATTACATTTTTTGTGATACCTACTGCCGCACCGCAGAGCAGTCTTCCCTGTGCATCTTTAGCAGACAGAGGATATTTGATCTGTTTTTCGATATCTTTGATGGTAATGAGACCTTTCAGATTAAAGTCATCATCTACGATCGGAAGTTTTTCTTTTCTGGATTTTGCCAGGATCTTTTTCGCTTCCTCAAGAGTTACGCCTTCTTTTGCAGTAACCAGACCTTCGGAAGTCATACATTCTTTGATCTTTCTGGAAAAGTCCTCTTCAAATTTCAGGTCGCGGTTTGTAATGATACCTACCAGCTTTTTCCCCTCTGTAATAGGCACGCCTGAAATACGGAACTTCGCCATAAGATCGTTAGCATCTGCCAGTGTATGTTCCGGAGATAAGAAAAATGGGTCTGTAATAACGCCATTCTCTGAACGTTTTACCTTATCTACTTCATCTGCCTGTTCTTCAATAGACATATTTTTGTGAATAATTCCGATACCGCCCTGTCTCGCCATAGCGATAGCCATGCGGTGTTCGGTAACAGTATCCATACCGGCGCTCATCATCGGTATGTTCAGCTTCACCTTTTTTGTAAGCCAAGTTGATAATTCTACCTGATTTGGGATCACATCTGAATACGCCGGAACTAACAGGACGTCATCAAAAGTAATGCCTTCACCAATAATCTTACCCATTTTTCATTCTCCCTTCAATTTGTTTATAGTACAGTAATATAACAAATTCCGACAAAACTGTCAATCCAGAAAAACTTTTCTCGGACAGCTTCTTGCAATATTATCAAGCAGCTCTTTGTCCGGCTCCAGAAGCACCCTGTATACAGTGGTGTCATCCGGAATGATCATAGCGAAAATCTTATGCTGAGAATTTCCTGAAGAGAAATCCAGAACCTTCATATTTGTATTATGATTCTGGTAATCCATTCTGTGAGAATTTACCGGAGCCATGATCTCCATCTTAGCCAGATCAAAACTCTTCATTCTCTTTCTCTTAGCCTTGGATGCGATCCGGTCTATGTCCAGTTCTCCGTTTACAAATACATATTCATATTCCAGATCTAAAAGCGGCAGAACAAAATACGCCGCAATGCCAAGGCCGATAGTCAGTACCCAAGCTAGAGGGGTAAGGATCAATCCTGCTATTGCTGTAAACACAAGTAAAAAGATCAGCAGAATCTTGATAGCCTGGTCTTTTACGGTCTGCTCCTTTTTCACTAGGAGCTCCGAATACATGTCCGTCATCTTACGTTCCTCCTGTTATTTCCTATGTTCTGATAAACAGTGTAACACAAAAAATTTTCTGTTGCAAGAAACCTGCGCAAATAAAAGAACTCCCTTCCCGGGCAGCAAGTTTTTTTATTTTTACTTGTCTGCCCGGGAAGGGAGTCAAACTGCGTTTTTTCTCTGCCGCAGGATTACATCATTCCCGGAGCGCCTGCAGGTGCAGCCGGTGTTTCCTCTTTGATAGTAGAAACAACTGCTTCTGTAGTAAGGAGTGTTCCTGCTACGCTTGTAGCATTCTGCAGTGCACTTCTGGTAACTTTGGCAGGATCCAGGATTCCTTCTTTTACCATATCCACATACTGTTCTTTCAGAGCATCGAAGCCAACGCCAACTTCAGATTCTCTTACTTTATTGATGATCACAGAGCCTTCCAGACCTGCGTTTGCTGCGATATGATACAGAGGAGCTTCCAGAGCTTTCAGTACAACTCTTGCGCCTGTCTTCTCGTCGCCTTCCAGTTTTTCAACTTCTTTTGCAACTTCTTTAGAAGCATGAATGTATGCAGATCCGCCTCCTGCGATGATACCTTCTTCAACAGCTGCTCTTGTAGCGTTGAGAGCATCTTCCATACGGAGTTTTGCTTCTTTCATTTCTGTCTCTGTAGCTGCGCCTACACGGATAACAGCTACGCCGCCTGCCAGTTTAGCAAGTCTTTCCTGTAATTTTTCTCTGTCGAAATCAGATGTTGTCTCAGCGATCTGATGTTTGATCTGAGCAACTCTTGCAGCGATCTCTTCTTTATCGCCCATACCGTCAACGATAACTGTGTTTTCTTTTTCAACTTTTACAGATTTTGCACGGCCAAGCTGATCCATGGTCACATCTTTTAATTCCAGGCCAAGTTCATCAGAAATAACTGTACCATTTGTCAGGATAGCGATATCTTTCAGCATTTCTTTTCTTCTGTCGCCATATCCAGGAGCCTTTACAGCACATACAGAGAAGGTTCCTCTTAATTTGTTTACGATCAGAGTTGTAAGAGCTTCGCCTTCGATATCCTCAGCAATGATCAGCAGCTTAGCGCCGGTCTTAACGATCTGCTCCAGCAGAGGCAGGATATCCTGAATGTTGGAGATCTTCTTATCTGTGATCAGGATATATGGATCTTCCAGAACAGCTTCCATCTTATCCATATCTGTTGCCATATATGCGGAAATGTAGCCGCGGTCAAACTGCATACCTTCTACCAGATCCAGTTCTGTCTTCATTGTCTTGGATTCTTCGATAGTGATAACGCCGTCTTTGCTTACTTTTTCCATAGCGTCTGCTACCATTTCGCCTACTTCGTCATCTCCTGCAGAGATAGCTGCTACTCTTGCGATCTGCTCTTTGCCTTCGATATTCTTGCTCATATCTTTGATGGCATTAACAGCTGCTTCTGTAGCTTTCTTCATACCTTTTCTCAGGATGATAGGATTTGCGCCTGCTGCCAGGTTCTTCATTCCTTCATGAACCATTGCCTGAGCCAGGACTGTAGCTGTAGTAGTACCATCACCGGCTACATCGTTTGTCTTGGAAGCAACTTCTTTGATAAGCTGAGCTCCCATGTTTTCAAATCCGTCTTCCAGTTCGATCTCTTTTGCGATAGTAACACCATCGTTAGTGATCAGAGGAGCACCGAAAGATTTGTCCAGCACGACATTTCTTCCTTTTGGTCCCAGTGTTACTCTTACAGTATCTGCTAATTTATTAACTCCAGCTTCCAGAGCAGATCTTGCTTCTGCTCCGTATTTAATTTCCTTTGCCATGATGACATTCCTCCTATAAATTCAATGCTGTTTTCTATTTATTATTTTACAATTGCCAGAATATCGTTCTGTTTAACGATGATGTACTCTTCCTCGTTGATCTTTACATCTGTTCCTGCGTATTTGGAATAGATTACCTGATCGCCTACGGCAACTTCCATCTTTACTTCTTTGCCGTCAACGACTCCGCCTGGGCCAACAGCAACAACTTCTGCCTGCTGAGGTTTTTCCTGAGCCTGACCCGGAAGAACAATACCTGACTTGGTTGTCTCTTCTGCTTCTAACTGTTTTAATACAACTCTGTCTCCTAATGGTACTAATTTCATATCTATTTCCTCCTTACAAAATTTCCATTCTTTTGTTTTATTAGCACTCATTTCTGTCGAGTGCTAACCGTTAGTCATATATTAGTTAATTTACCGGGTTTTCGCAACTGGATTAATTGTTGCATTTTTAAATTTATTTCATAATTTCTTTTTTATACTCTTATTTTCTCATTTTTTCTCACTTTTATATTTTTTCAATAAATTCTGTGTAAAATCAAAAACCCTCGCGGCAGGTCTACGTTCCACTCCGGTCGGTGCTAAACGTGTGCCACTGGCACACAGCACCGCCAAATGGACATGCGAGTATGTTCGCTTGGCTCGTTGTCCGCGGGAATAAAATTCCCTCCAGAGCTCCACTTTCTGCCTCAAAAGAAAAGGAACCATTCCTCAACAGCTTTCTGGCAGACAGTTTCTGAGGAATGGCTCCTTTTCTCTATAGTAATTCAATTTCCGACTATTTTTTCACTAATTTTCTCTTTTTGATCTCTTCCAGTTCATCAAAGATCACTTCATTGAGAACCTTGATATAGGTTCCTTTCATACCGGAAGAACGAGATTCAATAACTCCTGCGCTCTCAAACTTCCTAAGAGCATTAACAATCACGGAACGGGTAATTCCCACACGGTCTGCGATCTTGCTGGCTACCAGGATTCCTTCATCTCCATCCAGTTCATCAAAAATATGGATGATCGCTTCCAGTTCTGAAAAAGACAGGGTATTAAATGCGGATTTTACCACCTGGATCTTCCGGTTCTCTTCTGCGTTCTCTTCATGGACAGAACGCATCATCTCCAGACCTACCACTGTGGTCCCGTATTCGCTGACAATGATATCCTCAATATCATAGGTCTTCTCACTGCGGTACATAAACAGGGTTCCCAGTCTCTCTCCTGCGATATCAATAGGACTGATAATGGCTACATAACGGCCGATATTTTCGCTTTCAAATCCCAGGGTTTCCAGATTTACATTTTCTTTAGTGGACAGTACGCCCAGAAGTCTTTCATTTAACAGCTTGTCAATATAACCGCCTACCTCGCTGTCGATCAGTTCATTGATCTCCTCCACACCAGGACAGGTTCCTACTCCCAGTACCTTTCCTTTTTTACTGATTACCAGAATATTTGAATCCAACGTTTCTACCATGACTTCGCAGATATCATTAAAAAGGACTTTCGAGGCATGGTTATTATGAAGAAGCTTATTGATCTTTCTGGTCTTATCTAATAATTGTACGCTCATGGCGAACCTCCTTTCCTTTGATCTTGTTAAAACAGATCCAATCGCAAGCTGACAGCCTGACGGCAACTATACTTTCTGTTTATATAACCCATTTTAGCATACAACTATTCTGAAATCAATGTATAGTTTTTCTATTTTCAGTCTTTTTATCCGTTTTCTAATAATTCCTTCATTAGGTAATGTTTTCACCTTTTCCAGACTATTTCATCTTTTTGCACTAAAAAAGCGGAGCTGTCACATTAAACTTATCGAGAATATTTATACATTTTACTGCTCAGTCTGCAACCCTTTGAGCCTATGGTCTCAAAGCTATGCTGGACAAATTCGCATAAAATGTATAAATATTCCTGACATATGTTTAATGAGTCAACTCCACTCCCTTAGTATTTCAGGCGATACTGTTTTCCAGATCTTTTTCTTTTGGTTTCATCATCACATAACCGCACTGCTTGTTGGAACATACCAGTTTATTTCCTTTTTCTACCATATAGCTCTGGCAGGAAGGACATTTCTCTTTAGAAGGCTTCTGCCAGGACATGAATTCGCAGTCCGGATTGTTCTCGCAGCCATAATAAATACGGCCTTTTTTACTTCTTCTGATCACTACATCCTTGCCGCAGAGCGGACATGGAACACCGATCTTTTCCAGATAGGGTTTTGTATTCTTACATTCGGGGAATCCCGGGCAGGCAAGGAATTTTCCATGGGGGCCGTATTTTACCACCATATTTCTTCCGCATTGCTCGCAGATCACATCCGTGACTTCATCCTCGATCTTTACCTGTTCCAGTTCCTGTCTGGCTTTTTTAACCGCTTCTTCCAGATCCGGATAGAAATTACGGATCACCGTCTTCCACTGGACTTTTCCTTCCTCTACACCATCCAGAAGCTGCTCCATGGTGGCGGTAAAGTTTACATCTACAATACTGGGGAAAGCTTCTTTCATGATCTTATTGACTACTTCTCCCAGTTCTGTCATATAAAGATTTTTATTTTCCTTTGCCACATACCTTCTCGCAATAATGGTTGTGATGGTAGGCGCATAAGTACTTGGCCTTCCGATTCCCAGTTCTTCCAGAGTCTTGACCAGGGCTGCCTCTGTGTAATGTGCCGGAGGCTGAGTGAAATGCTGCTGCTCCTTCAGCCCTTTCAGACTGATCTGGGTGTCTTCTTCCAGGTTCTTGGCCAACAGCTGATTTTCCTGTTTTTCCTCATCATCCTGAGTATATACCGCCATAAAACCATCGAATTTCCTTTTAGAAGCAGAAGCTGTAAAATAGTATTCTCCTCCCTGTACTTTTACCGACGTGGTCTCATACCTGGCCTGCTGCATCCTGCTGGCAGTAAACCGTTTCCAGATCAGCTGATACAGACGGAACTGATCTCTGGAAAGAGATTCTTTTACCTGAGCCGGCAGTCTGGAAATGTCTGTAGGACGGATAGCCTCGTGGGCATCCTGGATCCGTTTGCCATTATCGCTTTTCTTTTCTGAATCTGCCACATACTCTTTGCCATACTGGGCAGCAATATATTCTCTTGCATTCTGATCTGCCTCTTCCGAGATACGGGTAGAATCCGTACGCAGATAAGTGATCAGACCTACGGTTCCGCTGCCCTTGATATCTACGCCTTCATAAAGCTGCTGAGCCAGCCGCATAGTCTTCTGAGTGGAAAAGTTCAGTACTTTAGAAGCTTCCTGTTGAAGAGTACTGGTAGTAAAAGGCATAGGCGCCTTTTTGCTCCTCTCTCCCTTTTTCACTTCGGCGATCCTGTAGGATACTCCCTGAAGTTCTTTTAAGATCTTATCCAGTTCTTCCCTGGAATGTATGGTGATCTTCTTGTTTTTGTTTCCGTAAAACTTGGCAATGAGGGGTTTCTTCTCCCCTTCTATATTGAATTCACCGTCCAGCGTCCAGTATTCCTCCGGAATAAAACGGCTGATCTCTTCTTCCCGGTCTCCAATGATACGAAGAGCTACAGACTGTACCCTGCCGGCACTTAGTCCCCGCTTTACCTTTTCCCAAAGGAGCGGGCTGATCTCGTAACCCACCATACGGTCCAGAAGCCTTCTGGCCTGCTGGGCGTCTACCAGATTCATATTGATATCTCTTGCTTCCTTGATAGAAGCTTTTACCGCACTTTTAGTGATCTCGTTAAAGGTGATCCGGCGCATTTTCTTCTTGTCCAGTTTCAGGGCATAGGAAAGGTGCCAGGATATTGCCTCTCCCTCCCGGTCAGGGTCCGTTGCCAGATAGACTTTATCTGCCTTTTTGGCCGCTTTGCGCAGGGCCGCCAGGATATCTCCTTTTCCTCTGATCGTAATATATTTAGGCTCATAATCATTTTCCACATCAAAGCCAAGCTGGCTCTTGGGAAGATCCCGCACATGGCCGTTAGAAGCCATTACCTCATAATTTGGGCCCAGAAATTTTTTAATTGTCTTTACCTTTGCCGGTGATTCCACAATTACCAGATATTTCGCCATGTCAACCTCCTGCTCTGGCATAGTAATTCTTGGCAGGCTCTGTGATGAGCCCGTCAAGCTCTAATTTCAATAAAACTTCTGCAATGATCCTTGTATTTAAATCGGTTTCCTGATGAATTTCTTCTATATTCTTTGGTTGGAAATCCAGACAACTATACACCATTTCTTCATGGCTTGCAAGTCTTATCTTTGAATTTTGCCTGAAATTAACCTTTCTTTCACAGCTTATTCCAAGCTCTTCCAGGAGCATTTCCGGGGAACATGCGATCCCCGCTCCGTCTGCGATCAGGAGATTACAGCCCTCGCTTACAGCATCTCCCACCCTGCCCGGCAGAGCATAGACTGTCTTCCCCTGTTCCAGGGCATAACTGGCAGTGATAAGAGATCCGCTCCTTTTTCTGGCCTCGATCACCAGTACCAGATCTGCCAGAGCGCTGATGATCCGGTTCCGCCTTGGAAAATTTTTCCCGTAAGGAGGAGTTTTTCCTGGAAATTCTGATAAGATCCCTCCCTGGCCGTCCTTCATTCTATCATAAAGTTCCCGGTGCTCAGCGGGATAGCATATATCTGTTCCGCAGCCCATAACCGCGAAGGTCTTTCCACCTGCGTCTAAAGCTCCCCTGTGTGCCATGCCGTCGATCCCCCTGGCAAGGCCGCTGATGATCTGAACGCCGTTTTCACTGAGGATTTTTCCAAACCGGTATGCCTGCTGCTCTCCATATCTGCTGCAGGCCCTGGCTCCAACCACCGCCACTGCCGGTTTTTCAGGATCCGGCAGTCCGCCTCTGACATAAAGCACCCGGGGCATGGATTTATAAACTTTCAGTTTTTCCGGATAACACGCCTCTTCTCTCCTGCACATCCATTCTCTGCTTCTTTCTTCCATCATATGTATCCTCTCCTTTTTTATTTCCAGTATTTTTTATCAATCGCCCGGTAGCAGACAGCCTCGCTGACATGGTTTTCCCGGATCTTATCGCTGTTGTCCAGATCTGCAATGGTCCTGGCTGTCTTTAATATCTTATGGTATCCTCTCACGCTGAGGCCCAGTTTTGTATAAACTTTTGTCAGAAGTCTCTCTGCCGGTCTGTCCATCACACAGTACTTCTCTGTCTCTTTTCCTGACAGCCGACTGTTAAACCTGATCTCTGTACCCTTATATCTTTCTTTCTGGATCTCGTGGACCTGCCCTACTTCTCTGCGGATCTCCTCTGAAGTTTTCCCGGATCTTCCCTTTCTTATTTTTTCTCCCGGAACCTCCCGCATTTCTGTACAGATATCAAAACGGTCCAACAGCGGTCCGCTGATCTTTCCCAGATACGTTTCTACCTGATGACGGGTGCAGGAACAGCGGTTCCTGTCCGGATAATAACCGCAGGGACAGGGATTCATAGCCGCTGCCAATAAGAAGTCTGCCGGAAACTCATAGTTTCCATGAACCCTGGAGATACAGATTTTCCCCTGTTCCAGGGGCTGCCGCAGTATCTCCAGGGCTGATCTGGAAAATTCCGGCAATTCATCCAGAAACAGGATCCCTTTATGGGCCAAGGTAATTTCTCCCGGAAGAGGGTACGCCCCTCCTCCGGCCAGGGCTTTTGCTGTGGCTGTATGATGGGGATTCCGAAAAGGTCTTGTCCGTATCATAGATCTTTGCTTTCCCAAAAGCCCGGCCACACTGTAGATCCTGGACAGTTCCATACGTTCCTCTTCCTCAAGCGGCGGAAAGATAGATGGGAGCCTGCTGGCGATCATCGTCTTTCCTGCCCCCTTTGTTCCGATAAAAAGAATATTATGAAAGCCGGCCGCCGCGATCACCGCTGCTCTCTTAGCTGCCTCCTGCCCGAAAATATCTGCGAAATCCTCCTGGTACGCTTCTTCGTCATCCTGATCCCTTTCTTCTTTCCCGGACTTTTCCCCTTTATTTTCTTTCAACTCCGGCGGTTCCGTGATTCCCCAGTCTTTCATCTGTGCATGTTCCATAAATTCCCTCAGGCTTCTCACTCCCAATATCCTGATCCCGGAAAATTCCTGTGTTTCTGAAAGATTTGCCGCAGGGATAATGCAAAACCGGCATCCATTTCTCACCGCCGTATCTACAATGGGCAGAATCCCCCGTACTCCTTTAATCTCACCGTTAAGCCCCAGTTCCCCTGCCATACAGACTCCCCGGAGTTTATCTGTCTCCAGATATCCGAAAGCCCCCAGAAGAGCCGCTGCAATAGGCAGGTCAAATCTGGTCCCCTCCTTTCGTATATCCGCCGGCGAAAGGTTTACGGTGATCCTTTTAGGCGGGAAGGACAGTCCTGTATTTCTCAAAGCTGTCCATACCCGTTCCTGAGCCTCCCGGACTCTTGATGAAAGATATCCCACCATAGAAAATACCGGAAGGCCATTGCTTACGTCTGCCTCCACCAGTACCGGTACCCCTTCTACGCCGGAAATAGTCGCTGATAAAACACTACTGTACATAGTGCCTCCTTTCCAGGGGGAGGTGGTTCCACACGAAGGCAGCAGAACTTTCTATGCGGAAGTATTCTGGCCCCCTTTATTCTATACTTTTTTCAGTTTTCTGATCTTTGGAAATTTTTCGGCAGAACTGCCATTTTAAAGAAATAATTTTGTATACTCAGTCTCTGTATTAGCGATATGATAAATATAGATTTTTTCTCCAAATTGACGGTATATTGAAACAAACCGTTGCCATATGATCATCCTATATCCTTGGTCATTCAGCCACATATCATAATTATACCTTTATTTTCACACACACACAATACTCATTTTGCATAAAAGTAAATTTATGGTGGAAAAGCACAAAATCCTCCATCCTTACATAAACTAGAATTAAATTCCCCCGAGGTATGCTTGTGTGAAAACATTTCTAAAGCCCCTGACTCCGGAAGAAGAAAAATATTATCTTCAGGAATACAAACAGGGCAGCCTGGAAGCGAAAGATATTCTGATCCAGAGAAATCTGCGTCTGGTTGCACATATTGTCAAGAAATATCAGGGAGCTGGGGAAGAATTAGATGATCTGATCTCTATCGGGACGATCGGACTGATCAAGGCCATACAGACCTTTGATTTTCAGAAAGCAAGCAGGCTCTCTACCTATGCGGCAAGATGTATTGACAATGAGCTTCTTATGCTCCTTCGTTCCAAGAAAAAATCCAGTAAAGAAGTTTCTCTTTACGAGCCTATCGGCACAGATAAAGAGGGGAACGAGATCAGCCTTCTGGACGTGATCGAAACAGAACCGGTAGATGTGGTAAAAAACTATTCCCTGAAGCAGGATATCGACTATCTCTATCAGCTTCTTCCCAAAATCCTTTCTTCCAGAGAACAGGAGATCATCATTCTCCGCTATGGCCTTTATGGTAAAGAGGAGCTGACACAGAGAGAAATAGCAAAGCGGCTGAAGATCAGCCGCTCTTATGTGTCACGTATAGAAAAAAATGCGCTTCTGAAACTGCGTGAATATTTCTGAACAAAATCTGTGCCGGATACATCTGATATATCTTTCAGGACTTCATTTGTATCCGGTCTGAAGTACATCTCCCGATCCCTTTTAATCTTCTTTTCTTCTCAGGATATCGTACTTCTCCGGTATCTGGCTTAAAGCCACGTAAAGTACCTGCTGAGGATGGGGCGCGCTTTCCTGCTCCCGGCCTTCCTCGTCCAGTATCTTTTCTACCTTCACTGACAGATTTCTTCCGTCCGGTTTCATGATCTCTATGGTCTCTCCCACAGAAAATTTGTTCCGCTGTTCGATCCTGCACAATCCGTCTTTCAATTCCCAGACGATTCCCAGATAGGTATAGCCCTTCTCGTAGGTATTGTTGTCATAGATCTGACTGGTCTCATCAGGCTTTCCGTAGAAGAATCCTGTGGTGAACTGACGGTAGGTACAGCTTCTGATCTGCTCCTGATACCAGGGCATATTCTCCCGGTACTTAGCCGGATCCTCCAGATAGTCGTCTATAGCCTTCCGATAGGTTCTGGCAACAGTGGCTACGTAAAGAGCCGTCTTCATCCTTCCCTCAATCTTCAGGCTGTCAATGCCGCTGGTAAGGATATCATCCATATGCTCGATCATGCACAAGTCTTTGGAGTTGAAAATATAGGTTCCTCTCTCATTTTCATAAACCGGCATATATTCTCCCGGCCTGGTTTCTTCCACAATGGAATATTTCCAGCGGCAGGGATGGGTACAGGCTCCCCTATTGGCGTCTCTGCCTGTGAAGAAATTAGAAAGGAGACATCTGCCGGAATAAGAGATACACATAGCTCCATGGATAAAAGTTTCAATCTCCATCTCATCCGGGATATGTGCCCGGATCTCCCGGATCTCTTCCAGGGAAAGTTCTCTGGCGCTGACCACTCTTTTCGCCCCTAAGTTCCACCAGAACAGATAGGTCTCATAATTGGTATTATTAGCCTGGGTACTGATATGCCGCTCGATCTCCGGACATACTTCCTTAGCGATCATATAGATCCCGGGGTCAGATATGATCAGCGCATCCGGCTTGATCTCTTTCAGCTCCTGAAAGTATTCCCGTACTCCCGGAAGATCCTGATTGTGGGCCAGGATATTGGCAGTAACATAAACCTTTACCCCATGGGAATGGGCAAAAGCGATGCCTTCCTTCATGTCCTCCATAGAAAAATTTTTTGCCTTGGCTCGAAGTCCGAAAGCTTCTCCGCCAATATACACTGCATCTGCCCCGAAAATAACTGCGATCTTCAGTACTTCCAAGCTGCTTGCAGGTATCAGCAATTCCGGTTTATCCCTCATGGTTCTCCTCCTGCTGCTTTCTTAACACTAAGGGCCACCCCGTCTCCCAGAGGGAGAATGGCCGTTTCCAGCTCTTCGCTGTTTTTCAATACGCTGAGATATTCTCTCATGCGCTTATAAATTGTCCTGTTTCTTCTCTCAACTGCAAAGTGAGATTCTATAATATCGCCGCCCTGAAGGACATTATCAGAAACCAGCAGGCCTCCCTTATCCAGAAGCCGGAGGATCTCCGGAAAAAAGTGGATATACTGGCCTTTGGCCGCATCCATAAAAATAAAATCATAAAATCCTTCCAGAGTTTTCAAAACCTCCTGGGCATCTCCTTCTAAAAGAGTGATCCTTTTCTCAGCGCCGGCCTTTCTGAAGTTCTCCCTGGCAATAGGGATCCGCTTCTCATAATTTTCAATAGTCGTGATCTGACAGTCTTCCGGTCCGTAAGTGTACATAAGGAGTGCGGAAAAACCTACCGCAGTCCCCACCTCCAGGATCCTGGAGGGCCTTTTGAGCTGCAGAAGCGTCTTCAGAAGACTCTGGGTTTCCCTGCGGATGATGGGTACATAATCTCTCAGGGCCTTCATTTCCAGTTCGTTGAGAAAAGGTGTGTTTCCCTTATCCAGAGAATTGATATAGGTAACTAAACGCTGATCTACGATCACTCTCCGGTTCCTCCTGTCTCCTCTTCCCCTTCCTGGCTGTCCTCAGGCTGGGCATCCGAGCCATTCTGGATCTCAGAGCTGCCTTCCTGGGCCGTGCCATCTTCCTGGGTCTGGTTTGGCTGTCCCTTTACATTCTCTCTGGACAGGATCTCCAGCATTTCATCTGTAGTCATACTGGTATTCAGGATATAGGTTCCCGCCTGGATCTTACCGCTGTAGTTGGAAAGTTTTTCCTGTACCACGAAGACCTTGGCGTCCCGGATAAGTCCCCGGCTTTCCAGAGTTCTTCCTACCTGGTATACAGAATCCCCTTCGTCCACGACTACAGTAATATCTCTGCCTTCCTCTTCCGAATCCACAGGCTGCTGATAAAAAATATCATATCCGAAATCATAAGCTGACTTGCCAATATAGATCACTGCAATGGCTACAATAAGATAAAGGGCAAAACGAAAAAACCCGCCGGCTACAATAGACGACTTTTTCTGTTTTCTGATTTGTTTTCCCATAGTACTCTCCTTGGTTTACGATAATTCCGGGACATCCAGATTGATACCCTGATGAATGGCTGTACTGATCCCCTGAAGCTGTTTGCACAGTGCCAGTTCCGCCTCAAGAAACTGGTTTACCTCTTCAATTTTACACAGTTCTTCCATTTTTACATCTAAATCATCGATCACTTCATAGAGGTTTTTATCCTCATATTCATTCTGTACCCTGTAGTTCATACGGCGCAGATCATCCACCTGCTCCTTCAGGCCGGGAATTTTATTCACCGCCTCAAGGGCTGTGCAGTACTGTTTATAAACACTGCCGTTTTTAATTGCCGAGATCAGCATTTCTGTACAGGTATCAATAAAGCTCATTCTCTACGCCTCCATAATAATCGGCAGGATCATAGGATTTCTCTTGGTCCGTTTCCATAAAAAGTCTCCCAGGGAATCTTTGATGATATTCTTGATCTTTCCCCAGTCTGTAATGTGCTTATCCAGGCACACATCAATAGCGTCTTCCACTACGATCCGCGCTTCGTCCATAAGGTCTTCCGATTCTCTCACATACACAAAACCTCTGGACACAATATCGGGGCCTGCCAGCAGATTGCCGCTGTGTTTCTCCAGGGTAAGGACTACGATCATAATACCGTCCTCTGCCAGATGCTGACGATCTCTAAGCACAATATTTCCTACGTCGCCCACACCCAGTCCGTCTACCAGGATAGCCCCTGTCCGGACTTTGCCGGTTACTCTGGCCGGCTCCTGCTCGTTAAGTTCCAGAACATCTCCCGAGGAAAGGATGAAAATATTCTCCTTGGGGATACCCAGATCTTTTGCGATCCCTGCCTGGGCCTTTAAGTGACGGTACTCCCCGTGGACCGGAATGGCATACTTAGGTTTCACCAGGGAATAAATCAGTTTGATCTCTTCCTGACAGGCATGTCCGGATACATGGACATCCTGGAAAATAACGTCCGCCCCTTTCCGGCTCAGTTCGTTGATAACCTTTGACACTGCCTTCTCATTGCCCGGGATGGGGTTTGAGCTGAAAATAATAGTATCATTAGGCTTAATAGTAACCTTTTTGTGGATATTGGCCGCCATACGGGAAAGAGCCGCCATAGACTCGCCCTGGCTTCCTGTGGTGATCAGAACTACCTTATCGTCCGGATAATTCTTGATCTGATCGATCTCCACAAGGGTCTTGTCCGGAATCCGCAGATATCCCAGTTCTGCCGCTGTACCGATAACATTTACCATGCTGCGGCCCTCTATGGCTACCTTTCTGCCATATTTGTAAGCAGAATTAATGATCTGCTGCACCCTGTCCACATTGGAAGCAAAGGTAGCGATAATGATCCTGTTGTTCCGGTGTTCGGAAAAAATATTATCAAAGGTCTTGCCCACGGTCCTTTCAGACATGGTAAAACCTTTTCTTTCTGCATTGGTACTGTCGCACATCAGGGCCAGCACACCCTTCTTGCCGATCTCCGCAAATCTCTGAAGATCAATAGCATCTCCGAATACAGGGGTGTAATCCACTTTAAAGTCTCCTGTATGGATAACAGTTCCCGCAGGGGAATAGATCGCCAGGGCAGAAGCGTCCTGAATACTGTGGTTTGTCTTGATAAATTCAATCCTGAAGCAGCCCAGATTGATGGACTGTCCGTGCTTGATCACTTTTCTCTTGGTAGTTCTCAGTAAATTATGCTCTTTTAATTTATTGTCAATAAGTCCCACTGTCAGCTTTGTAGCGTAAATGGGTACATTGATCTCTTTCAAAACATATGGCAGGGCACCGATATGATCCTCGTGTCCATGGGTAATTACAAATCCTTTAACCTTTTCGATATTATCTTTCAGATAAGTTACATCCGGGATGACCAGGTCGATTCCCAGCATATCGTTCTCCGGGAAAGAAAGACCGCAGTCTACCACAACAATACTGTCTTCGTACTCAAAAGCTGTAATATTCATTCCTATCTGTTCCAGTCCGCCCAAAGGAATGATCTTCAATTTTCCATTATGATTTTTTTTCAATGTTATTCCTCCAATAATTTCCGTTCCTATTCAAATTCAATGTCCTCTAACATGGCTGCAAAGACCTTGTAAACCGCGTCGTATTCCGTGTCATCTTCCACGAATACATAGCAGCCGTCTTTATCGCCGTCCTCTGAAATGTCCTTTAAAATGTACGCCGCACTTCCGTTTTCATTTTCCGCTTCATCCGGATCAATGACCAGAAGATAATCAACGCCTCCTACTCTGGTCTGTTCCAGGATACCAAATTCTAATTCAGATCCGTCCTCTCCGTCAAATACTACTGTTTCCATAGTTTCGTCCTTTCTTTTTGTTTTTTCAGGCATACACAGAACCCGGAAACTCGCTGGTCTCACCCTAATCCTGTCTCTTACAGTTCAGGCCGACAATTAAAACCCCGCTGCACTGCAGCGGGGTTGTTAACCCTTGCGGCAGTCGCCAAATGGCCGTGCAAGCACGTCCGCCTGGCTCGTTGCTCGCAGAAATCAAACGGTATCCGGGTTTGCTTTTGCATCTAAATAGCCCTGCAGGATAAATACAGCCGCTATCATATCCACATATTTTTTTCTGTTCTCTCTTCGCACACCTGCTTCGATCAGTGTACGGTCCGCTTCCACGGTAGTAAGTCTTTCGTCCCACATAATAACGGGCAGACCCAGTCTGCGTTCCAGGGTCTCTTTTAGCTGCAGTGATTTCTCCGCCCGCTCACCAATGGTATTATTCATGTTTTTAGGAAAACCAAGGACTATCTCTTCCACCTGATATTCTTTTGCCAGTTCCTCGATCCTGCGCAGAGATTTTCTCAGCTTGTTTTCCTCTTCTCTCCTGATGATCTCCAATCCCTGGGCCGTCAGCCCCATAGGGTCGCTGACCGCCACCCCTATGGTCTTAGAGCCGTAATCCAGTCCCATGATCCGCATAAGCTTACTCATGTTTCCAGGATTTATTCCTGATATATTCTTTCAACAGCTCCTCTACCAGCTCGTCCCTCTCCACCTTCATAATGGTGCTTCTGGCGCCTTTATAACTGGTAATGTAAGTAGGATCTCCGGACATAATATAACCTACGATCTGGTTTACCGGATTATATCCCTTCTCTGACATCGCATTATATACCAGATCCAGAACTTCTTTCACTCTCACTTCCGGGTCTGTCTTTACATTAAAATATTGTGTATTCTCTAAATTTGCCATACTCAATTCACGCCCTTATCTCTAAAATTCGTTCTAATCTGCTATAGCCCTCTGGGATCTAAAAAAGGACATACAACTGCAACTATACCTTTATTCTAATATATCTTTCCCGGAAATTCAACTATTATATTGAGCAAATGAAGATCCCGTCTTTGAGAAAGCCTGTAATTACAGCCTTTTTTATGCAGTTTTCCAGATTTTCCCCGGTTTTAGCCACAGTCTTTATATACTCTCTGGTATGTCCGATCCAGTAGGTTTCTCCTTCTATTTCTGTGATCTCTTCAAAGAGGACTTCTACTTCTTTTCCCAGAAAACTTTCCATATAGGCTCTCTCCTGTTTCTTTCCCAGCTCAATAAGGATATGGCTCCTTCTGGTTTTTACATCTTCCGGGATCTGGCCCTCCATACGATCCGCTCTGGTTCCTTTTCTTCTGGAATATTTGAAGATATGAGTCTCATAAAACTTCACCTGTTCAATAAAACTCCGGGATTCTTCAAACTCCTCCTCTGTTTCCTGGGGGAATCCTACGATAACATCTGTGGTCAGAGCCGGATCATCAAAATATTTCCGCAGGATCCGGCAGCCTTCCATATATTCCTCTGCTGTATATTTCCGGTTCATACGCTTCAGAGTCTCATTACAGCCACTCTGAAGAGACAGATGAAAATGAGGACAGATTTTTTCCATGCTTCCCAGGGCCCGGCCAAATTCTTCTGTAACGATCCTGGGCTCCAGAGAGCCAAGACGGATCCTTTTCACCCCTTCAATTTCATGGACTGCCCGGATCAGGCCCAGGAGACTTTCTTCAATATCTATCCCGTAGGAACTCAGATGGATCCCGGTAAGGACAAATTCCTGGTAACCGTTCTTTACAAGTCTTTCCACTTCCGCCAGAACTTCTTCTTTCCTTCTGCTCCGTACCCTTCCTCTTACATAAGGGATGATACAGTAGCTGCAGAACTGGTTACAGCCGTCCTGGACTTTCAGATAAGCTCTGGTGTGTTCTCCCGTGGAAGAAAGGGTCAGATTTTCGTATTCCACCGGTTTTTCCAGGTCTGTCAGGATCTTCTCCTGCCCCTGTCCTTTCTGATAATTCGCCAGGATATCCAGCAGCTCCTGCTTCCGGTTATTCCCCAGTACAATATCTATGGCCTCATCCACCTGTTCTGCATCCTTCTGAGCCTGGACATAGCCGCCGGCTGCGATGACGATGGCTTCCGGATTCATTTTTCTGGCCTTGTGGAGCATTTGCCTGGACTTTCGATCAGCGATATTCGTCACTGTACAGGTATTGATAATATACACATCTGCACCGGGAGCAAACGGCACGATCTCATATCCGGCTTCTCTTAATTCCTGCTCCATAGCCTCCATTTCATAGGCATTTACCTTGCAGCCTAAATTGTGCAATGCTACTCTTTTTCTTATATTCTCCATTCTGATTCTCTCCATACATTAAGCGTTTTGACGAATTGTCACCAGATTCTTTGTGTTTTATTTTTCCCTTTTTCATATTGACTTTTTCTGCCAATGACGGTAACATAATCCTTGTAAAATGCAATTACTAAAAATGAGGTAAGGGAGGATTTTTCCAATGAAAACAGTTAAAATTTCACTGAACTCTATCGACAAAGTTAAATCTTTTGTAAATGAAATCACAAAATTTGATTATGATTTTGATTTAGTTTCCGGTAGATATGTAATCGACGCTAAATCCATCATGGGTATCTTTTCTTTAGATTTATCTAAACCTATCGACTTAAATATCCATGCTTCCGATGCAGCTCTGGATGAAATCTTAGAGACATTAAAACCATACTTAGTATAATAAGGACGATCTTTTAAAAAGCTGCCGCTTTATGCGGCGGCTTTTTTTATTCCCGCGAGCAACGAGCCAAGCGGACATGCTGGCATGTCCATTTGGCGGTGCTGTGTGCCGGTGGCACACAGCACCGACCGAAGTGGAACGTAGACCTGCCGCGAGGGTCAGATTCTCCGGTATCCGGCGTGATTGCCGGTTTGAATCCCTTATTTTTCTTATTCCGCCTCGCAGATTACTGTTTCTGCTGTTTCTATAGCTTCTTTCACCATATCCTCAATTTTATCCTGAAGCCGTTCTTCCGATTTGCGGATTACCTGGATATTTGGCTTTGTCACCGGATGTTTTGCCACAAAAATGGTACAGCAGTCCTCATAAGGAAGAATGGAAGTCTCATAAGTCTGGATCTTCAGAGCCACATCAACGATCTCCTGCTTGTCAAAACCGATCAGAGGACGGAATACCGGCATAGTGCAGACTTCATTGGTAGCCGCAAGGCTGTGGATGGTCTGGCTGGCCACCTGACCGATACTTTCTCCGGTTACAAGAGCCATACAGTTATCCTGTCTGGCAAAGGCTTCCGCGATCTTCATCATATACCGGCGCATGATAATGGTCAGTTCCTCATGTGGACATTTATCATAAATATAAAGCTGGATATCTGTAAAATTTACAATGTGAAGGCGGATAGGCCCTGCATATCTGGATACCAGTTTTGCCAGATCAACGACCTTCTGTTTTGCCCGTTCGCTGGTATAAGGCGGCGCATGGAAATATACAGCGTCAATGGTCACCCCTCTTTTTGCGATCATATAACCGGCTACCGGACTGTCAATACCGCCGGAAAGAAGGAGCATAGCGCTTCCGTTGGTTCCCAGAGGCATCCCTCCCGGGCCCGGGATATTTTCGGAATACAGGTATATCTTATTCCGGATCTCCACATTCACCGTAACCTGGGGATGATGGACATCTACTTTCATATTCGGGCAGGCATCCAGGATCACCCCTCCCAGTTCGCTGCTGACTTCCATGGACTGCATGGGATAAGATTTCTTATTTCTCCTGGTATTTACTTTAAACGTCAGAGTTTTCTCCCCGTAAACTTTCTTTACATAATCCGCCACATCTTTGGCAAGCTGTTCAAATCCCTGATCTTCCAGCACGACTGCCGGGCAGATTCCGTAAATGCCGAAAACCCGTTTTAATGCTTCTACAGCCTCTTCATAGTCATATTCTCCCTGGGGATATACGAAAATACGCCCCATCTCCTTGACCACCTGGAAAGTGCCCTCTACATGTCTTAACTGATATTTTATCTGCTGTACCAGAGCATCTTCAAAGATATAACGGTTTTTTCCTTTAATGGCAATTTCCGCATACTTGATCAAAAAAGCCTTATACATACAAATTTCTCCTTATATTACTATTTTCTTGCATATCTGCGCAGCATAGGAAGCAGTTCCCGCAAAGCTTCCAGTGTATAGTCCAGTTCTTCTTTGCCGGTAAATTCACTGAAGCTGAAACGGATAGCTGATTCCTTTCTCTCCGGGCTGAGGCCAATGGCTCCAAGAGAAGCGCTTCCTGTTCTCTTATGGCTGGAACAGGCGCTTCCTGCGGAAACATAGATGCCTTTATCCTCAAGAGAATGGAGGAGCACTTCACTTCTCACGCCCAGGAAACTGGCATTTAAAATATGAGGCGCGCCTTTGGAAGGCCGGGGACCGTTGATCTCTACCCCTTCTATCTTTTTAAGCTCTCCTGCGAAGTATTCCTTCAGTTCCCTCATATGAGCAGTATTTTCCTCCAGATGTTCGTAAATGATCCTGGCAGCTTCTCCCATTCCTGCGATTCCCGGCACATTGTCGGTTCCGGAACGCATGCCTTTCTGCTGGCCTCCTCCCAGGATCAGAGGCTGGATCTTCACCTTGTCTCCTATATACAAAAATCCCACGCCTTTTGGGCCGTGTATTTTGTGGCTGCTTACAGAGAGAAGGTCAATCTTCATTTTCCTTGGTAAGATCCGGTACTTGCCGTAAGCCTGAATAGCATCCACATGAAAAAGGGTGTCAGGATTTTTTTCCTTAATGATCCGACCCATTTCTTCCACTGGCAGAACAGCTCCCAGTTCATTATTTACATACATGGCGGATACCAGAATAGTATCCTCCCTCACTGCTTCCGACAGGTTTTCCAGAGACAGGTTTCCTTCTTCATCCACAGGGATCCTGGTAATCTCAAACCCTTGTTCCTCCAGCCAGTCTATAGGCGCGGATACAGCCGCGTGTTCAAAAACCGTGGTAATAATATGTTTTCCTTTTCTCTGGTTTGCCATAGCTGTGCCTATCAGGGCCCAGTTATCTGACTCTGTTCCTCCGGAAGTAAAATAAATCTCCTTATCCTGGACTTTCAGAGTCTTTGCGATCTCTTTTACCGCCTCTTTCACATAGTTTTCTGCCTGAACGCCTTTTAAATGCATAGCTGAAGG
>ERZ1090863.477-NODE-477-length-21898-cov-5.701415_pt1 | contig 21898 bp, 20 predicted proteins | sample MGYA00478480_ERZ1090863 | MGnify/ENA primary metagenome ERZ1090863 (study PRJEB33644, sample SAMEA5815746) | chicken gut metagenome | biome: Chicken; feature: Gastrointestinal Tract; material: Caecum | place: Ireland | collected 2019-01-01 | study: A study of the...
GCACAGTTGATATATGCAATAAAAGTCTCGCTGTTTCATCACGACACGGATGAGAGATTTCTCATCGAGATTGACGATGCCGCAAACACCTGTAAAGGTGCCAGCTACTCCCTTTCATTAAAAATGATAATAAACGATTAAAAAAGCCTTGTCAACCCCTAAATTTTCAGTAACTGCCACAGCAAGGGGGGTTTTCAGATGGCGCAGGCCGCGCTGTTTTTTTAGCAGATTTCCGCTCCCGCAGGCATATCCTTATCAGGAGTCATCAGCGCCAGCTCTCCGTCAAGGCCTTCCGCGCACAGGATCATACCTTCGGAAAGGACCCCTGCCAGTTTGGCCGGCTTCAGGTTTACCAGTACCATAACTTTCTTTCCTACCATATCTTCCGGTTTATAGTTGGATTTGATCCCTGAAACGATCTGTTTTACCTGGCTTCCGATCTTTACCTGGGAACAGAGAAGTTTTTTGGATTTTTTCACTTCTTCACAAGCAATGATCTCTCCTACCTGGAACTGCATTTTCATAAAATCATCAAAAGTTACTTCCGGTTTTGCCTCAATGTCCACAACAGGAGCTGTCTCCTCCTCTTTTGGCTCCTGCTCTTTTGCCTCCTGGGCTCTCATGGCTTCTACCTTTTCCATAACTTCTTTTATATCCAGACGGGCGAAGAGGATCTCCGGCTTTTCCGTCACTTTATTTCCAGATGGATACAGTCCGAAAGAATCCAGCTCTTCATAAGTTCTCTTTGGAGCATTGAGCTGGGTAAGGATCTTCTCTGTAGTGCCCGGCATAAAGGATTCCAGAAGAGTTGCGCCTACGCAGATTCCCTCTACCAGGTTGTACAGTACTTCTGCCAGACGGTCTTTCTTCTCCTCATCTTTTGCCAGCACCCATGGCATGGTTTCGTCGATATACTTATTGCAGCGTTTAAACAAGGTAAAGATCTCAGTAATAGCGTCAGCCACCCGAAGGTCTTCCATCTTAGCTGCCACTTTTGCCTTTGTTCCCTGGACAACAGCTTTCAGTTCCTCATCTACCGGCTCTGTCACTCCGGTGCTCTTTACCACGCCGCCGAAATATTTATTGGACATGGAGATGGTCCTGTTTACCAGATTTCCCAGAGTATTGGCAAGCTCGGAATTTAATCTCTCTACCATCAGCTCCCAGGTGATCACACCGTCATTTTCAAAAGGCATTTCGTGAAGAACGAAATAGCGGACAGCGTCTACCCCGAAGAAGTCTACCAGCTGATCGGCATAGAGAACATTTCCTTTGGACTTGCTCATCTTTCCGTCTCCCTGAAGCAGCCAGGGGTGGCCGAATACCTTTTTCGGCAGAGGCAGTCCCAGAGCCATCAGGAAGATGGGCCAGTAAATCGTATGGAAACGGATGATGTCCTTTCCGATCAGGTGAAGATCCGCCGGCCAGTATTTTTCAAACTGCTCTGTGCTGTTTCCATCACAGTCATAACCGATCCCGGTGATATAGTTAGTCAAAGCGTCCAGCCATACATAAACCACATGTTTCGGATCAAAGTCTACCGGGATCCCCCATTTAAAGGAGGTTCTTGATACACACAGATCCTGAAGTCCCGGAAGAAGGAAGTTGTTCATCATCTCATTCTTCCTGGATACCGGCTGGATAAATTCCGGATGTTCATTAATATATTCGATCAGCTTAGGCGCATATTTGCTCATTCTGAAGAAATAAGCCTCTTCCTTCGCAGGAGTTACCGGACGGCCGCAGTCCGGACATTTTCCGTCTACCAGCTGAGACTCGGTAAAGAAAGACTCGCAGGGTGTGCAATACAGCCCTTCATAATATCCCTTATAAATATCTCCCTGATCATAAAGCTTTTTAAAGATCTTCTGAACCTGTTTTTCATGATAATCATCTGTAGTCCTGATAAACTTATCATAAGAAGTCTCCATCAGATCCCAGATATTCCTGATCTCACCGGATACCTTATCCACAAACTCCTTGCAGCTGACCCCGGCTTCCTCCGCCTTCAGCTCGATCTTCTGTCCATGCTCATCCGTTCCTGTCTGGAAAAACACATCATACCCCTGCTGCCTCTTAAACCTGGCAATACTATCCGCCAGAACCGCCTCATAAGTATTCCCAATATGAGGCTTCCCTGAAGTATAGGCAATAGCCGTAGTAATATAATACTTCTTCTTATCCATTTCACTTACCTCCTTAATTTCCTTCATCATAAACTTACAGTTCCCTGTTAGCCTTCAAACACACAACTTCACATCCAGCACCCTGCCGGCTTTTTCTTTTCGAGCGGCCACTGTGTTCAAGGGAATCCTGGTATCTTTTATTCAAATTTCCCCAGCGCAGTTTGAGCCGGGGCTCAAACCAGCCCATCCCCACACCAGCACTCCTGGCCGACTTTTTCTTTTCGAGCGGCCACAGCGTTCAGGGGAATCCTGCTGTCTTTTATGCGAATTTGTCGAGCACGGTTTGAGACCTTAGGCTCAAACCAGCGCAGACTGAGCAATAAAAGACAGCAGGATTCCCTCACCCCCCTCCAAAAGAAAAGCCCGTCTCCTCTGTTTCCAAAGAAGACGAGCCCATTAAAACCCGTGTTACCACTTCTGTTCATCTGTGCCTCGCAGCACAGACCTCATCAGGTACATTCTTATATTCTGATATACCTTACCGCTGTAACAGGCGGATCCTGTCGCAGCCTTGGCACGATCCTGTGCTTCGGTGCGCCTCTCGGAAGCCATCTTCCCCATATTCCTGTCTGTCTCCTCTCAGCCCAGGGAGACTTCTCTGTGGACACAAAATACAGGTACTCTCTTCGTCACTGTGTTTTCTATGTGTTATGTTAACATATAGCCTAAAATTTGTAAACACTCTTTTCTGTGAGTTTAAGCGACTGCATATTTTCCAAGGACTTCCTCAAAATGAGGTGCTGTGCCATCATATCTTACATGAAGATTCTGATCGCAGCTCAGGCTTAAAACGCCTAAAATAGATTTTCCATCAACTACAAGACGATCGCTGACAATATCAATGTCAAAGTCGCAGCGGCATGCAGCGCTGACAAACTCTTTCATCTCTTCGATATGATGAAAACATACTTTCTTTTCATTCATATTTACTTCCTCCTAAGTCGTTTCTTATAATCGGGTTTCAATCTATCAGCCCTTAGGATAAAACAAATTTCTCTAAATTTCAACAACTATTTTTATGTTTTTTCTAACTTTTCTTAGCCAGATCCTCGTGCTCCCGGCTCAGTTTTTTCACTATGCCTACAGCTGCCAGAATAGCGATCAGGTTAGGGATCACCATCAGGCCGTTAAACATATCTGACATATTCCATACCAGATCTACTTTCAGAGTAGAACCTATCAGGACAAAGAGCACCACCAGAAAAGCATAAACTCTCACAGCCTTTTTCCCGAAAAGATGACGGACATTTACTTCTCCGAAATAATACCATCCGATTATCGTAGTAAAAGCAAAAAACAGCATACAGACGGCAATAAATGCATTTCCAAAAGATCCATAGGAAGAGTTAAAAGCCGCCTGCGCAAGGGCCGATCCTGTCTCACCTGTGGAAAGAGCCCCTGTAGACAGGATCACCAGGGCCGTAAGGGTCAATATTACAAAAGTATCGATGAAAACACCCATCATGGCAATGATCCCCTGATCCGCCGGATGTTTTACGTCAGCAGTGGCATGGGCGTGAGGGGTAGAACCCATACCTGCCTCATTGGAAAACAGCCCTCTGGCAACGCCGAAACGCATAGCTTTCTGTACTGTGACCCCTGCGGCCCCTCCCAATACGGAAGAAGGCGCAAAAGCTCCCACAAAAATATCGTGAAAGGCCTTGCCCAGACCTTCCAGGTTCATGCCCAGAATGATCACACATCCTACAATATAGATCAGAGCCATCAGAGGGACCACCTTTTCTGTAACTCTGGCGATCCTGTTTATCCCCCCAAGGAAGATCACCCCGGAGATCACAGCAATTATGATTCCCATTATGTAGGGTTTTATCCCGAAAGCAGTATCAAAGGAGCTGCCGATGGAATTAGACTGGACCATATTTCCCATAAATCCCAGGGCCAGGATGATAGCCACTGAAAAGAATCCGGAGAGGAATTTTCCAAATCTGCCTTTAAAGATATATTGTATATAGTATACCGGACCTCCCACAATAGCGCCGTTTTCCTTTTTTCTTGTATACTGGGCCATAACCGCCTCGCCGTAAATTGTGGCCATTCCGAAAAAGGCGCTGACCCACATCCAGAAGATAGCCCCCGGACCGCCTGAGGCAATCGCCGTGGCCGCCCCGGCAATGTTTCCTGTTCCTACCTGGGCCGCGATGGCCGTAGCCAGAGCCTGAAAAGAACTCAGACCCTTTTCTGTGCTTTTTCCATGAAGAGAAAAGTTTCCGAACATCCTCTTCATACCTTCCCCGAATTTTCTCACCTGGATAAACTTCAGGTTTACGGTATAAAAAATCCCTGTTCCCAGAAGCAATACCAGCAGGGCTCCGTCCCATAAAAAGGAATTCACCCGTTCTACGATCTGCGATAAAATTTCCATGTTACAGTCTCCCTCTTTTCTTATTCTTTTTCATGCTTCTCTCTGGAAAAGACAGGGAATAGTGTTTTCCCCTCGATCTTAGGGGACTTGAACATTTTGCGCCCTGCCAGGAGGGCTTTTTGTTCTGCAGAGCAGTCCGGAGAGAACTGTTCTGTAAAATAAAAAAGAGCTACTGCATGATCTCAATGCAATAGCTCTCTGAAGCTTTCTTAACCTGAACCCTTGTCCGGTCTTCTGATCTCACTGTCCTTTTGCCTGAGAGATTCACAGATAATCTTTATCTGCTTACACCTTCGGCACCCTTAACGGGATTCTCCAGAGAGCCATCCAGATACAGTCCTGTTTCCTTTTGGAAACCCCTGAGAGTATTACTCCTTCGGTGGGCCTTCCGGCCTCTTTCCTGCACCCTTCAATTGGCACGATATACAGACGGAACTCACTCCGTCTTTGTAACAACGGTCATCATTATAGCACTTACAGAAACTTTGTCAATGTTCTTTTGTATCTTTTATCGTTTTCGGATATAAAAGATGTTGCTTACCAGGAAACTGCTGTGTTTTTTCACGTAATCCATATATTCCTGGATATCCAGGAAATACTCTTTTCCCCAGGAAGATATCTTCAGATATTTTCCTTCCATAGCAGTGACAGTGACAAAATGAGCCGCCGCCTGGCAGGCGATACTATATTCCTCGCCTTTTTTCACGTAAAAATTCAGTTTATTTTTCCTGCGGAACAGGGAAAGATTCGGCCCTATAGCCAGGATTACCGGAATGTCATGGGTCAGCATAGCCGCTGTCCGGATCCAGATATTCCGCCCCAGGACGCCAAAGGAAACCTTCAGAGGTATCCTGTTTTTGCGGAAATAACGGTTCATTCCCCCAGCCAGAAACCATACCGGCATTCCAAAACCGGGAATTACTGGAAAGTACCGGTGGTACATAGTCCTGACAAGCTCCCGGTATTTCTCCTCTTCCAGGATCCCGCTGTCTTCTTCCTCCTTAAATTCCCTGCCCCGGCAGTATTCTTTACATAAACTTAGATACAGCAGAGTATCCGTTCCCGCGATCACCCCGCAGCCGTATTTTTTCAGGATCTTTCCGGAAAACCAGCCCTGATTTCCCCCATAGGAAAGGCTTCCGTCTTTCATCACTGCCACATAAGGATATTTCAGACGAACTGTTTTCATATTATGTAAACCTCTTGTTTTCTAATTCTATTTCCATCTCTTCCGATATTTTCACAGGGCCGCCCAGCGTGCACCGGAGGATCTCTCCATCTTTTTTATGAACTTCCGCACAGATCTCCCCTCCCGGCTGACGCAGAGTATAAGTAAAAATCCCGTTTTTTTCCTCTCTGGACAGATAAACTGCCGCAGCCATACTGCCGCTGGCACAGCTGCTCTCCCAGATCAGAGAGTCTGTGCTTTCCACATAAACCACCGGGACCATCCTGTTCTCTTCCAGGAACATGATCCCCCATGCTCCGCAGGGGCAGATTTTTCTGGCTTTTCCCAGAACTGTTTCCACAAATTTCCTGTCTCTGGGCTTTCCGGGAACGATCATATGACAGATCCCGTCAAAGCGCACCATACAGAGAACTTCTTCACTGTCTGTCTTCAGCAACTCCATTCCTCTAGGAAGAGGCATATCGATCTGGCTGGTTTCTGCTTCTGTATCTGCGATCACTTTTAACAATCCATCGGATCCGCTGACATCTACCTCCAGCTCCTGCCTCTCTTTCCCGGACTGCTGACACTGGAGATATCCGAAACTTCTGGAAGCGTTCCCGCAGAATTCTCCTCCCATCATTTCCATCCGAAAACCGCCACGGGCCTTCTTTTCTATAAAGCCCACCTGCTCGCCTTTCAGGTCTTTTCTGGCAAGGAGCTGCCTGGCAACAGCCGGATACTTTTCTCTCTCTACAGGAGTCGTCACAAAAATGGTAATATTCCCTGCCGGATCAGCCACACGCACTTTTATCCTCAATGGATCTCCTCCTCTCCGGGTTCCCTGACTCCGGTACTTTTTCAGGCCTTCCAAAAAAATCTCTGTTAATATCATATCATGAATTTTCCATATCGACAATTACCATAAGCTATGATATATATTGTTATATCGAATTTAAATACAGGGGGGATTGTTACCATGCCAAAGAAAGACGCCTCCGTAAATCAGATCACGGAAGGGGTTATATGGAAACAGCTGCTGATCTTTTTCTTTCCCATTATGCTGGGAACCCTTTTTCAGCAGCTTTATAATACGGCAGACGCCGTAGTCGTAGGCCGCTTTGTAGGGACCAAAGCTCTGGCGGCAGTGGGAGGCTCCACCGGTCAGATCACCAACCTGATCGTTAACTTTTTCGTTGCCCTGGCCTCCGGCGCTACTGTTATCATTGCCCGGTATTATGGGGCAAAAAATAAGAAGGACCTTAACGATACTCTTCACACAGCCGCAGCCTTGTCTGTTGTGGGAGGGATCCTTACCACAATTGCAGGAATCGCTCTGGCTCCGGTCCTTCTGAAGATGATGAAAACTCCGGCTGATGTAATGCCGGATTCTGTTACTTATCTGCGGATTTATTTTGCAGGTATTATTTTTGTGTTTATTTATAATGTGGGCTCTGCTATTTTAAGAGCTGTAGGAGATTCTACCAGGCCTCTGTACTTCCTGATCGTCTGCTGCTTTATCAATATCTTTCTGGATATCCTTCTGGTGGTGGGCTTTAATATGGGAGTGGCAGGAGCTGCCATAGCTACAGTGATCTCCCAGGTAGTCAGCGCCATTCTGATCATCCACGCCCTTATGAAGTCTACAGATATGTACCGTCTGGAACCCAGGAAAATACGTTTTCACAAGTTTCTGCTGGTATCCATCATCACCATCGGACTTCCTGCCGGTATCCAGTCTATCATGTATAATATTTCCAATATTATCATCCAGACTTCTCTCAATGATCTGGGAACGGACACTATGGCTGCCTATACTGCTTTTGGCAAGATCGACGCTATCTACTGGATGATCTCCGGAGCCTTCAGTGTTTCCATTATAACTTTCATCGGTCAGAACTACGGCGCAGGCAAATACGACCGTATGAAGAAAAGTGTCAAAGTCTGCCTGCTCCTGGACTTTATTGCTTCCCTGCTGGTCAGCGCCCTGCTGCTGTTTCTGGGACAGTACCTTCTCAAGCTGTTTACTACAGACCCGGAAGTTATCCGGATCGGCATGGAGATCATAAGGATCATCGCGCCCTCTTATGTGCTTTTCATTTTTATTGAGATCCTGTCCAGTGCACTGAGGGGTATGGGCAACGTGCTGGTCCCAATGATCATGACCTGTACCGGCGTGTGTATCCTCAGGATCCTCTGGATCTTCCTGGCAGTGCCTCACTGGCCGGGAGTAAAGACGATCCTGATGAGCTATCCTATTTCCTGGGGACTTACGGCAGTACTTTTTATTGTCTATTATTACTTTGATCAGAAAAAATTTTATAAGACCCACCAATAAGGAGATCTTACTTTATGAATCTGAAATTTAACGGAGATCAGGACCTGATCCGATCCATAGAAGAAGGCAGCCGCCTCCTTTTATCTGAAAAAAAACAGGATGGAACAGCTGTAATGACCTTTTCCCTGGAAAAGGCCCCTGAAGATGCCAGCAGCTCTATAGTAAAAAAAGGCGATACCTGTACTGTCCGCTTCCAGGAGCCGGCCCAGTATTTCCGCCTGTTTAATTATGCCCTTCACCATAACAACGAAGATTTTTCACTGGAAGAAAAGCCCTATTTTGCCAGACGGGGATTTATGCTGGACTGTTCCAGAAATGCTGTGGCTAATCCTGAAAAACTCAGATCCCTGGTCCGCAGGCTGGCAAAAATGGGCATGAACCAGCTTTTCCTCTATATGGAAGATACTTATGAAGTGCCGGGCTATCCCTACTTTGGCACCTACCGGGGCAAGTATACCAGAGAGGAACTTCGGGATCTGGATAAATACTGTGCCCTTTTCGGCATTGAGCTGGTCCCCTGTATCCAGACCCTGGCCCATCTCCACAGTTTTCTCCGCTGGCATAATTCCAGGCCTCTGCGGGATACAGGAGACATTTTAAAAGTGGGTTCCAAGGAAGTCTATACTTTCATCCGCAATCTGCTGGAATCTCTGCGGTCCTGCTTTTCCACCCGGAATATCCATATCGGCATGGACGAAGCCCATATGCTGGGACTGGGAAATTATCTCAGGGAAAACGGCTATGAAGAAAGTTCCGTGATCATCCGCAGACATACGGACAGGGTGCTGGAACTGTGCCAGGAAACTGGCTGGACCCCTATGATGTGGAGTGATATGTATATTACCGCCAACACCGGAGGAGGCTATTATGATGTGAAGGCTTCCACAGACACTTCAGGCTGGGAAAAGCCCCCTAAAGAGCTGGGAATGGTATACTGGGATTATTACAACACCAGAAAGGATATCTACCACAATATGCTCCGGGTCCACAAAGCTCTGTCAGACCGGGTGATCTTTGCCGGCGGGATCTGGAACTGGAACGGGATCTCACCAAACTATGGAAAAGCTTTCTGCTGCAGCCGACTGGCCCTTGAAGCCTGCCGCCAGGAAGGCATACAGGAAGTCTTTGCCACCGGCTGGATGGACAACGGCGCGGAAACTCCCATTGATGCCATTTATCCGGGGCTGGCCGTATTCTCTTTCCTTTGTTTCCATGAGGATCTTTATGAGGAAGAACTGAGTACCTATTTCCGTGACTGTATAGACGCCGAACTGGAGGACTTCCTTCTGCTGGATCTTCTGGATGCTTTGTTTAAAGGCTCAGGGAAAAATCTCACAGCAGACAATCCTTCCAAATATCTGCTGTATCAGGATCCCATGCTGGGAATTTTTGACTATCATCTGAAGGATACAGACACAGAGACTTATTACCGCACACTGGCGGATAAGCTGAAGTCCAAGGCAGAGACACCCGGGGAATATCAGGAATTTTTCCGATTCTACTATTATCTGAGCCTGGTCCTTTCCCGGAAAGCAGACCTGGGGATCCGGATAAAAACCGCTTATGACGCAAAGGACTTATCCACATTAAAAGAAATTTCTGAGGAAGTTATCCCCAATATTATCCGAAATCTGACGGTTATGCACACTTCCAGAGAATCCCTCTGGTTCGCAGATGCCAAGCCTTTCGGCTATGAGCTGCTGGATATCCGTCTGGGAGGAGTAAAAACCCGGCTGGAAAGCTGCCGCCGAAGACTCCAAAGTTTCCTGGAGGGCAAGGTTCAAACCCTGGAAGAACTGGAACAGGAGCGTCTCCCCTACTGGGAACTGGGTGATGCCAAACCTCAGGATCCAAAAGCAGAGTTAAGAGAAAATCTCTGGGATAAGATCATCAGCGGCTGTGATCTGGTGGATACTGTATAAACAACAAATGTCATATCCCGTATACGGACTGTTATTGTATAGAAAAAGGGGAGGGCTTTATGCCCTCTCTTTTCTGTCCATGATCCTGCAGAATATTATGGCCACTCCTGTACTTACCGCGGTAGCCACAATGGCAGGCCCTACAATAGCAGCGGGATTTACACTTCCGTACTGGCTCCTATAAGCAATGATATTTACCGGAATCAGCTGTATAGAAGAAATATTGATAATGAGGAAGGTACACATTTCATTTCCTGCAATCCCTTTTTCTCTGGCCTTTCCCGGCGCTTTTCCCTCTCTTCTGTCTTCCTCCAGATTTCCCAGCTCTTCCATGGCCTTCAGTCCGAAAGGAGTGGCCGCCCAGCCCAGGCCCAGAAAATTAGCGATCATATTGGCGGATATGTACTCCAGAGACCGGTGTTCTTTCGGTATCTGCGGAAATAAAAAATGAAGCAGCGGTCTCATTGCATTGGTAAGGCGATCCACCAGGCCGGCAGCTCTGGCGATCTCCATCAATCCCACCCACATGGCTACGATCCCGGCCATGGTAATGCAAAGAGATACTGCCTCTTCCGCAGAGGAAAGGGCAGCCTCCGTCACTTCATTCATATTTCCTGTGATCCCCCCATATAGGATTCCTACCAGGAGCATGCCGCCCCAGAGATAATTCAGCATAGAGAACTCCTACTTTTTTATCTTAATTAACTATATGAAGGATTTTCTAATATTATTTAATTCTTTTCTTACTTAATTTCCATGATTGCTTTAACGCACTCATTATCGTTCTGGCAAAATGTCATAGAAACTTTCTATTCTTCCACAGCAGCACCGGACACAGTCTCTGTCTGCCCGTTCTCTTCCTGGTCTTTGTCCAGAGATGACTGGATCTGGGCCGCCTCTGTGCCATACTGTTCTGCCAGACCCTGGCTGTACTTTTCCACACGTTCGATAATGGCCTCTCCAAGTTCTCCCTCCACAGGGGTAGGCTGATAGTCGTTCACTCCCTGAGCCCAGGACCCGGAAATTTTCACTGGAACCACATTGGTCACATTATCTTCTGTCAGTTCTCCGTCTTCCAGAGTAAACGTCTGCTGGAAGATCATAGCGTCCATATCGTTTGGCCCGGAATTTCCTCCAAAGCAGAAATTACCCAGACTGTAGACAATATTCTTTCCTTTATAAGTCTCGATCCCCTGGAGCACATGAGGATGATGTCCCAGGACCAGGTCTGCGCCGTGATCTATAGCTGAATGGGCCAGATCCACCTGGATCTCATTTGGGATATTTTCCCGCTCGATTCCCCAGTGAAAAGAGGCAATAATGATCTGCGCGCCCTGTTCCTGAAGACTCTGGATATTCTTGATCATCTCTTCCTCGCATCCCATATGATCTGCCAGTTCGTAAGTTCCCAGAAGGCCCACTTTTATTCCCTTTATATCCATGACCGCAGTCCTGTCATAGCCGAAAGTAGTGATCCCGGCGTCTTCCAGAGCCTGTATGGTGTCCGTATAGCTTTTCTCGCCATAATCATGACTGTGATTGTTAGCCAGATTAGCTGCTTCCACAGAACCTTCTGTCAGGATCTGTGTGTACTCCTCGTCTCCCTTAAAGGCATAAAGTTTTGCCTCTCTGGCTGTTTCCTGAGTAAGAGTGCCTTCCATATTCACGATCGTCAGATCATCTTTAGAAAAGACCGGGAGCACTTTCTGAAAAAAATATCCCGGATCCTGGACTGCCTCGTATTTTGCCGGAAGACTGGTAGCATAATAAAAGTTTTCATCTGTTCCCAGAGTACAGTCTCCTGCTGCACTAATGGTAAGGCTGACTTTCTCCGGCTCTTTTTCCCGGGCTTTCTGGGCCTGTTCCTGTTTTTCCATTTTCTCTGTCCGGGCTTTTTCCGCAGCACTGCCGGCTATTCCCCGTACTGCCAGCACCAGGATCAGCAGAATCAGGATCCCGGCTGCTCCTCCTCCCAGGATCATTTTCTGCCTGCGGACCTGGCGGCGGCGCATTTCTATTTTTCTCTCCCGTTCCCTCTGTCTTTTTCTTCCGTTCTCCTCCATAGTTTATCTCCCGTAATCGTTCACACCGGATTCAGGATTCCTGAAGCAGGATCTGGTAAATATCCCGTTTGCTCACGCCCCGGTCTTTTGCCACCTGCTTCATAGCCTCCTTCTTCTCCATACCCTGGTCCAGATACAGTTCCATGTGCTCTGCCACAGACATATCCTCCCATTTTTTTCTCTCTTCTTTAACGATCTCTTCTCTGGACTTTCCTTCCAGCACCAGAACGCACTCCCCTTTGGGCGGATTGTCCTGATACCATTTCCAGGCTTCCTCTAAAGTTCCTTTAAAAACCGTTTCATGTTTTTTGGTCAGTTCCCTGCACACCGCGATCTTCCGGTTTCCCAGCTCATGAAAAAGTTCTTCCAGTGTCTTTACCAGACGATGGGGAGCTTCATAAAGGATCAGGGTCCTGGTGTCTGTCTTCATCTCTTCCAGGATCGTCCTCCGCTCCTTTTTCTCCTGAGGCAGAAAAGCCTCGAATGAAAACCGCCGTGCAGGCAGGCCGGACATGGTAAGGGCCGTGATACAGGCTGCCGGTCCGGGAACTGAGGTCACCGGTATTCCCGCTTCCCAGCACATAGCCACCAGCTCTTCCCCCGGATCTGAGATTCCCGGAGTTCCGGCATCTGTGATCAGAGCTACCTGTTTTCCTTCTTCCATCTGGCTTACCAGCCATCTGCCCTTGTCATATTTATTGTATTCATGATAGCTGGTCATAGGGGTCTTTATCTCAAAATGATTCAGAAGCTTTCTGCTGTTCCTGGTATCCTCCGCTGCGATCAGATCTGCTTCTTTTAATATACGCAGCACCCGGAAAGTAATATCTTCCAGATTGCCGATAGGGGTTGCACATAAATACAGCTGTCCCTTCATTTCTTCCACTCCTGTCCGTAAATATCCAAAACCTCCCTGGTATATACGCCGGGAGCTTCATATACGATCAGAGGCTTTTCCACCTTCATCCTGGAACGGCCGCCTCTCATGCCCTCTATAAGTACCAGATTCGGTTCCTTATCCACATATGGGTGGACCAGACGCATCCTCTTAGGTTCTATCTTATAATGGATCATAGCCGAAAGGATCTCTGCCAGCCGGAAGGGCCGGTGTACCATGTAAAACCTCCCCTTTGGCCGGAGGACCCTGGCCCCCTGCTCTAAAATATCCTCCAGGGTGCACAGTGTCTCATGACGGGCAATGGTCTTTGCCTGATTTTCTCCCGTAAGCCCATGGCTGCCGATCATATAGGGAGGATTGGTCACAACCACGTCAAAAGAAGAACCTCCGTATATCCGGGAAGCTTCTTTAATGTCTCCCAGGGTAATGGAAATATCCTCCTCCAGATGGTTATAAGCCACGCTCCTTTTGGCCATTTCCGCGCTTTCCGGCTGTATTTCCAGACCTGTATACTTTCCCTGGGGATACCTTGCTTTTAATAAAATAGGGACGATCCCTGTGCCCGTCCCCATGTCCAGCGCTTTCTCTCCCGGTCTGACTTTGGCATACCAGGAAAGAAGCACCGCATCAATGCCAAAACAGAACTGCGAAGGGTTCTGTATCAGCATATATCCGTTCTGGAGGTCATCCAGCCTCTCATTCTCTCTGATCAGTCTGTTCTCTTCCATGAATGGATGATCCTTTCTCCTATTTATCCTTTTCCAGTTCTTTTAAAGCCTTCATCTCTTCATCGCTGACTTTTACCTTTTTCTGTCTGGACTTAAATTTCAGCTCCGAAGCCTGATACTCTCTGACTTCCTTTTCATCATCTACATCCACGACCACCTTTACCAGCTGGCGGAGGACATTGACACTTTGTACCTCTCCCTTCAGCCCTTCAGGAGTGGTCACCTTATCTCCTGTGTTAGGCAGCTTTTTGTTCAGCTCCTCATAGGTCTCTTCTTCGTTTTTCAGACAGCACATCAGTCTGCCGCAGACTCCGGATATCTTGGATGGATTCAGAGACAGATTCTGCTCCTTTGCCATCTTGATAGAAACCGGGGCGAATTCTGAGAGGTAGGTATGACAGCATAATTCTCTTCCGCAGATACCGATGCCTCCCAGGATCTTGGTCTCGTCTCTGACACCGATCTGGCGCAGCTCGATCCTGGTCTTGAATACTGCTGCCAGATCCTTTACCAGCTCACGGAAATCAATCCTGCCGTCGGCAGTAAAGTAAAACAGGATCTTATTATTATCAAAGGTATATTCTACGTCGATCAGCTTCATTTCCAGTCCATGTTCCCGGATCTTCTTCTGGCAGATCTTGTAAGCTTCCTTCTCTTTTTTCCGATTAGTCTCTTCCTTCTTATCGTCCTGGGGATTGGCGATCCGGATCACTTCCTTCAGAGGCTGGACTACTTTTTCCTCCTTTACATCTCTGGGAGGCAGCACCACATTTCCGTACTCGACCCCTCTGGCAGTTTCCACGATCACATGGTCGCCCGCTTTGATCTCCAGGTTCTTTGGTGAAAAATAATATATCTTTCCTACGTTTCGAAATCTTACTCCAATTACTCTTATCATGTCAGTTCTCCCTGATTGTCAGGAACAAAAGCTCCATAGTCAGCTCAAAATTCACATTTGCCTGAAGCCGCACTTTTGCGGTCTCAATAGCTTTGATAATATTTTCCAGGCCTTCATAAGAACTTTTGTCCGCGCGATTTTTTATGTCCTTATACTCCTGTCTGAATACCAGACCATCTATCTCATGGGTAGCTTTAAACATCAGCACATCCCTGAACCATACCAGAAACAGATCCAGGTATTCATAAATAGTATGTTTCTCTTCTGACAGAGTCCTGATGGCGTCTACCATCTCATAGACCTCCATATCCTTGCTTTTCTTCAGGATCCTGAGCGCCGCCTCCATCATCTGAGAAAAATCCTCTGCCGTAGCGATCTGTTTTGCTTTTCCTACATTTCCCTGAGCAAAAGCCACGCTGATATCTGCCTGATAATCCGGAACATGAAGATCTTCCATGAGATACTGCCGGATCACTTCATCCCGCACCGGCTTAAAATTCAGAGTCACACACCGGGAAGAAATAGTAGGCAGAAGAGAGCCTCCGTTGTTCACCAGGAGAAGGATCACCGCATAGGCGGGAGGCTCCTCTATGGTCTTCAGCAGAGCATTCTGAGCCTGCACCGTCATCTTCTCCGCTTCATCTACAATGTATATTTTATAGGGACCGGTATATGGCTTGATGGCCACATCCCCGATCAGCTGTTCCCTGATATCCTCAATACCGATAGAGTTGGGTTTCTCGTGGGTCACGTAAATAATGTCCGGATGATTCCGGTTCATGGCTTTTTTACAGGAACTGCACTGCAGACATGGTTCTTTTCCGTGTTTCTCGCACTGCAATGTCATGGCAAAGATCTTTGCCAGAAGCTTTTTGCCGCTTCCCTTCTCTCCTGCAAAAATATAGGAATGGGAAACCTTGTCCATAGCCGCAGCATTCTGTAAATGTTTGATCACTTCTTCATGTCCTAATACTTTTTCCATTTCCTGCATTGCAATCCACCTCAATTCCTGCTTTAAATCTGCATTTCTATCTATGATAACACAAAGCAGCGAGCCATGTGAATATTTATATTCCTTTGGCAACTGCCGATGATACTAGTGTACCACACATTTCTTGTTTACTGCAACTTTTGTATACAGTTTTTCAGCTCATTTACACAGCTTTCCAGGTCAATATTCCGGAAACGCTTTACAATCCCGGCCTTTTTCAGATTCTCTTCGGAAAAATCCTCCTCGTCTGCCAGAAACCTCCTGCACATCTCCGCATATTTTGGTTCCGGCTGAAGCTCTTCTCTGCGGATGGCCCGTTTCAGCCGCTCTCCGTCTTCCACTTCTATATAAAGGGGACACAGATTCTCCTCCCCGAAATATTCCTTCATATGGATATAAGATTCCAGAGTTCCGATCCCCAGATAATTTTTCTTTTCCAGTTCGATCTGACCGTCATCAGCAGTAAAATAGATCCAGGGACCGTAGACGGTCTGATAGGTCCTGGCTTCAATGATCTTTCCAAGCTTCTCATATTCCCGGAAGGTTTCCTCTTTTACAAAATAGTACTCTCTTCCCGGCTGTTCCCCCTGGCGCATAGGCCTGGTAGTGTAAAGGATAATATTCCTCAGTTCCAGTTCCTTATCCTCCAGGAGTCTTCTGTATATGGTGTCCTTTCCCGATGAACTTTTTCCCATAATATAAAATATTTTTCCCATTTTTTTCCTCTTTATTTCCCTGGCAGCAAATCCCACAGGACTACCGGCTCGCCGCCATATCTATTATATCTTAACTGTTTTTATTTTTTTCATACTGTAATCTGAAAGCCCCTGAAGCTCCAGTCCCTGCTCCTGCCAGAGACCGGCCCTCTGTATAAACTCCCGGCTGATCTCCTCTCCGGGGGCCAGAATGGGGATTCCCGGGGGATACAGATAGGCAAACTCCCCGGATATCTCTCCGGCGCTGTGCTCCAGATCTCTTTCTTCCATCTCTGATTCCATAGCCCGGGCTATGGTCATCTCCTGTCTGGGCCGGAGTTCTTCCGGATATTTTTCAAAAGAAGGGATGATCTTTCTATGAATTCCTGCTTTTGTGCGATACGCCTGATCAAGTCCGGAATCTATGGCCTCCAGAGCCTGTATCAGTCTCTCAAATCCTTCTTCTGTATCCATAACACTGGTAAGGGCCAGCACATATCCCGGCGCTTCCATTTCCATCTCCAGCCCGTATTTTTCCCTCAGGATCCTGTGAAGGACCGGGCCTTCTGCACCTGTTCCGGCATCGGATATCAGGATCTTAGACAGGTCCAGATCAAAAATATCCCCCTGACCCCGGATCTCTTTTCCCGGCAGATAAAGGTTTTTCATCTGCCGCAGTTTTCTTCTGCACTGTTCCAGCCGGAAAACATATCCGTCAAAAGCCTTTTTCCCTTCTTCTTCCAGATAACGGAGACAGGCGGTCATAGAAGCCATAAGTACATAGGAAGGGCTGCTGGTCTGATAGATTCCCAGAAAACGCTCCAGTCTTTCCCCGGACACCAGGTCAGACTGCCTGTGGATCACCGCAGTCTGAGTCAGGGAGGGTAATGTTTTATGTAAACTCTGGATCACCAGATCTCCTCCCAGGTAAAGGGCAGACTTTGGAAAACTCCCGTGAAAAGGCAGATGTGCTCCATGAGCCTCGTCCACAATAAGGGGAATGCCATATCTGTGAGCTGCCTGTGCGATCTTTTCTACATCGGACAGGATCCCGTCATAGGTGGGAGAGGTGATCAGTACCGCCTGGATATCCCGGTGTTTCTCTAAAGCAATCTCCACATCTTCCGGGGAGATTCCTCCATTAAGCCCCAGACTCATCTCCCGGGATGGATAAAGGTATACTGTCTTAAGCTGTCTTAAATAGGCGGCGTGATAAACTGCTTTATGACAATTTCGCGCCATAAGGATCTTCCCCCCAGGACTGGTGCAGGCGGACACTGCCGCCAGGATCCCGGCGGTGCTCCCATTGATCAGGAACCAGGTCTGCTCTGCCCGGAATATCCTGGCCGCATATTCCTGGGCTTCCTTCAGGATCCCCTCTGCATGGTGGAGATTGTCAAATCCTGTGATCTCTGTAATGTCTTCTTTCCAGGGATCTGTCAGATAGGGAGTCACTGCCTGTCTTTTATGACCGGGCATATGAAAAGGATACGTCTGCCCTCTTCCGTACTGATATAGTTCCCGATCCAGATATTTTCCCATCTCCTTCATCCTAAAGCTCCTTTTACTTTCTTTTTCTCCTTTTCGTCCATAGACGAAAAAGTATCCTGATTTTTCTCATTATACTATAAAAAGAAAAAGAGGCAAAGCCCGGGATTTTCATTTGACTTTGCCCCTCTCATCTATACAGAAATAGTTATTGATCTTTACACTTTAAACCGGTATCCCACACCCCAGATAGTTTCAATATACTGAGGCTTTGCCGTGTTAAACTCGATCTTTTCCCGGATCTTCTTGATATGGACCGTCACTGTAGCGATATCGCCGATCGATTCCATATCCCAGATTTCCTTAAACAGTTCGTCTTTGGTAAAAACACGGTTGGGGTTCTGGGCAAGGAAGGTAAGAAGGTCGAATTCTTTGGTGGTGAAATTCTTCTCTTCTCCGTTTACCCATACACGTCTGGCAGTCTTGTCGATCTTCAGACCCCGGATCTCGATCACATCATTCTCCTGAACACCGGTTCCGATAAGGCGCTCATATCTTGCCAGATGGGCCTTTACTCTCGCCACCAGCTCGCTGGGGCTGAAAGGTTTTGTCATGTAGTCGTCTGCTCCCAGGCCCAATCCGCGGATCTTGTCAATATCATCCTTCTTGGCAGATACCATGATGATCGGGGTATTCTTCTGATTGCGGATCTCCCGGCAGATTTCAAAGCCGTCTACCTCGGGAAGCATTAAGTCCAGGATAAACAGATCGAAGTCCTCTTCCAGGGCTCTCTTCAGTCCTACGTCTCCTCTATGTTCGATCTCTACCTCAAAACCGCTGAGTTCCAGATAATCCTTCTCCAGATCCGCAATGGCTTCTTCGTCTTCAATAATTAAAATCTTACTCATTTACCGGTACCTCCTGATATTTTCTAAGGACAAAGTACATAACTGTCCCGATATTTTCCTTGCTTGTGGCCCACACCTTGCCTCCGTGGTCCTCCATGATCTTCTTTACGATAGAGAGTCCTATGCCGCTTCCTCCCTGGGAAGAATTTCTGGAAGCGTCTGTGCGGTAAAAACGGTCAAAGATGTTGGGCAGATCTCTGGCCGCGATTCCTTTTCCATTGTCCTCCAGTTCCACCTGGATAAAGTCTCCCACATCTTTTACCCTGAGATTGATCCGCTTAGTCCTTCCCGGAGCCATATATTTCAGGGAATTGCTGACAATATTATTTACTACTCTCTTGATCTGCTCTGCGTCTGCAATAACCATAACTTCCGGCTCCACATAATTGGAATAGGAGAAATCCACACCTTTTGCTTCCAGTTCCACACTGAGATCTTCCGCGCAGTCATCAAAGAAATCTGTCACGGAAATCTTGTTAAAGGTATAGGGGATCCGGTTGGTATCCATCTTGGAATAAAAGGTCAGCTCATTGATCAGGCGATCCATATCATTGGCCTTTGTATATATAGTTTTAATATAGCGTTCCTGCTTCTCCGGGGTATTGGCCACCCCGTCCATGATCCCTTCCACATATCCCTTAATGGCGGTGATAGGTGTTTTCAGATCATGGGAAATATTGCTGATCAGCTCCTTACTCTCCTTGTCGAAGGCTACCTTTTCCTCAGCATTTTCCTTCAATCTCTGACGCATATCCTCAAAATCCTGACACAGATCCGCGATCTCGCTGACTCCCTCTGTGGTCACGGAAAAGTTCAGATCCCCTTCCTTGATCTTCCGGGTAGCCATCCGCAGCTTATCCAGCGGCGCGATCACTCCCCGGTAGATCCACCATGTAAGCCATAAGGCTGTGATCGCCAGGATCAGGATCACGGTAATGATCATAGTTTCCATAAGGTTCCGAAGCTGGGGAAGCGTCTCAAGGGCATTAGAAACGATATAGACATTCCCTTCCTGGATAGCCGCCGTTGAAAAATTGATCTGCTTTACCAGAGACTGGACTCTGTCCCCCAGATACACTCTGTCGCTGATATCCGCGTCATCTCCCTGATAGATATTATCCAGCTTCTCGATCAGCTCGCTGGGATAATTGTCGCAGCCAAAATAAGTGATCCTGCCGTTTTCCCGCACCAGGAGATAGGAATTGCTGTCTTCCAGTTCTTTATTCATCTCCTCCAGATACTGTACATCTGTAAAACGGTCCGGATCATCCTGGGCGGTCTTTTCCAGCTCTTCCGCCGCCTTATTCGTCAGATGAGCCACTACCTCCGCCGTATTGGCAAGGGTCTCGTAAGTGGGATCTTCTATCCCATACTGTTTTTCGATCAGGCCCAGCTGGTAATGGCTGAGAGCCCAGAATGCCAGAACAGTAAAGATCACAGGCTCGAGCACAATAATGAAAAATGAAATGATGATTCTTGTCTTTAGCTTCATATATGTTCCTGCCTCTTATTTATCTTTGTCCATTATAGCATAATTTTTTTCTTTTTCCTCTAAAGAAAAAGGTGCTAAATCTAAACTTTCTATAAAAAATACCAGGAAATACTTTGACTTTCCGGTAAAACCCCTCTAAAATGATGGTGTCCGTATTAACGGTATAAGAATCTAAGTGTGAAAAGGACAGAACATGTTTATTGATAAAGACCGATTACTTTCAAAATTAAATAAACTCTATGAGACCCGCATGCCCTGCTGTGTCTCTCTCTATTCCTATCCCGGAGAGGGAAGATCACGCCTGCTCCAGGAATTTCTGAAAGGAAAAAGAGGACTTTTCTATAAAGCCTCCTGTGTGCCCTGGCAGGAAAATTTCCGGCTGTTGCGTGATGTGTGCTTACGTGAACTTGGGGAAAATTTTGCCCAGGTTACCAAGACTTCCGGACTGATAAAAGCCCTGAAAAAGGCTTCTCTTACAGAACCGCTGATACTGGTGCTGGAAGATTTCCAGTATCTCTCCGGACAGAACCGCCGCCTTGCCTCCCAGCTTCTCGCATTGGAACAAGAAGCCCCTTCCTGCAGGCTCTTTGTAATTTTATGTAAACCTTCCAGTCTTTGGGAAAAAGAATCCCCCAGGGAAGAGCAGGCTTTTCGTCTTAGAAATTTCAACTTTTTTGAAACCTGCCGTCTGTATCCGGACCTTTCTCTCAGGGATCAATTACTGCTGTACAGCGTTACCGGAGGCAATCCCGGACTCCTGGAATACTTTTCACCGGAATTTTCCGTCTGCGATAATCTGGAAAAACTGTTTTTCCAGGGAAAAGGCAGTCTGTACCGTCTGGTTCCCGGAAAACTCCAAAGACATTATGGGAATTCTCCCCTTATGGGCGGGATCCTGGCTGCCATTGGTTCTACTCCCCGGCACCTTCAGGAAATCTGTGACAGAACAGAGCTCACTCCCAGTGCCGCCAGCAGTCTCCTGTCTTCTCTGGAAAAGCATGGGATGACTGAAAAGCTGGTCCCTGTTACCGAACCATCTTCCAGCCGCCGGGCTTTATACAGGATTTCGGACAGCGCTTTCCGCTTCTGGTATACCTGCATCTATCCCTTCCAGGGAGAGATCGAAACAGGAAAAGGCAGGGAAATCTTCCAAAAGCAGGTGCTTCCCGGTTTTTCTGTCTATTTAAAAGCTGCCTTTGAAGATATCTGCCGGGATTTTCTCCGCCTGGAACAAAGCCGGGGAGAAACGCCCTTCCCATTGGAACAGGTAGGTATGTGGTGGGGACAGCATCCCACTAAAAAGCGTACAGAATACATTCCCATCGCTGCCGCAGGAAAGAAACAGATCCTCCTGGGCGCCTGTTTTCTCACAGAAGACTGGCTGGATGCAGATGCCCTTTCCAGTCTTCAGAAACATGCCGGACTTTTTCCTGACAGGGAAAAATGGTACTATCTTTTCTCTACTTCTGATTTTGTGTCAGGGTTTGAGGCTATTTCCGGCAGCCATGTCCGCATATTCCGTTTAGAGGATATGTGCCGTACCATGAACAATCTATGATTTGCATTTTCCTGATATTACTTTGCTTATGTTTTTATGGCATTGCATTTGCACATTTACAGTTTGTTTTTGCCAGATATTTCCAATGCTATAGTGTAGCAAAAAGGAGATTGGCAATGACAGAAGATAAGCGTCTGAAACAGCTCCGGGAACTGGGGCTTACCATTTCCTATTACCGCAAA
>ERZ1090863.482-NODE-482-length-21743-cov-5.734923_pt1 | contig 21743 bp, 16 predicted proteins | sample MGYA00478480_ERZ1090863 | MGnify/ENA primary metagenome ERZ1090863 (study PRJEB33644, sample SAMEA5815746) | chicken gut metagenome | biome: Chicken; feature: Gastrointestinal Tract; material: Caecum | place: Ireland | collected 2019-01-01 | study: A study of the...
GTTACAGACGGAGTGATCTTCCACAATACCGTCATGGCTTCCGATTATGGCTATCTGGACTTTGAGACTCATCTGCCCCGGCCCAATTACTGGCTTGTTCTGCTGTGGAACCAGCTGATGGGGGCTAAAGTCTACGACTCCGGCCAGGAGATCCGGGAAGGTTTCCACTGCTATGTACATTCCAGGAAAGACGGGAAAAAGGGTTATGCCTATATGATCGTCAATAACTCTTCCTTAGAAGCTGCCCTGGTGGAACTGCCCTGTAAAAGCACAGTCTACGCCCTGACCGCCGACTATCTCCGTTCCCCCAAGCTCCTTCTGAACGGAAAGCCTCTGGAACTTACGGGAACCGCCCAGCTTCCTCCTCTTGAGGGAAAAATGCAGGAAGCAGGAACCCTTTCCCTGGCTCCTGCTTCCGTAACCTTCCTGGTACTGGAAGAATCCTGAGTTTTTTATTCTTTTACGATCTTTACAGAACACTTATGGGACAGCAGGAAATATCCTCCATAAATGGCTCCTGTCAGGGCTGCGGTGACGGCCAGTGCCGCGGCCGAGCCCTGAGAGCCGTAAATCCCAAGGATTTCCCGGCATGCCTGGATCCCGAAGACCGAATGGACCACTGCCAGCGCAAGGGGCAGGAGAAAGAGAAGGCCGTTCTGCTGTCTTAAGGCTCTCCGGATCTCTTTTTCTTCACAGCCCAGCTTCTGGAGGATCTGGTACTTTTCTCTGCTGTCTGCGCTGTCTGACAGGATCTTCAGGGCCAGCACAGCGGATCCGGAGATCAGGAAACAGATCCCCAGATACAGGCCCAGGAAAATATACATGGCGCTGGTGCCGATGCTGTCATCATAGATAGCGGACTGGGTAGTTACCTGTACGGGAGCGTAACTGCTCCCCTCAGGGTTCAGCCTTCGGGCAAAATCCTGATCCATCTCCTGGGCAAAGTCTTTGCTCTTATCCCTGTAATCTCCCATAACATAATTTTTATACCGCTCTTCTTCTCCAAGCTCTGTGGAATCGGGCAGGAGCAGGATCCCGAAATTCTGAGGCTGGTAATACATCTGGAGATAACCGTCCTGACAGGTATCCTCTCTGGCGTGATAAGTCTTTCCCTTCACTGTGGTCTCCTGCTGCCTGGAAAGTCCCGTATTCCATCTCAGGACGGCCCCCTCCTGATTGGAAACGATCAGATACTCATCCTGTGCAAGTTCATATTCCGGCATATGATAAGCTCTGGCTGCCTTGTTATAATCTCCCACCTTCATCACCTCTACCGGGGTCTGGTCAAAAAGCTGTCCATAATGATCCTCTTCCCCGTGGCTTTGTCCTGTCACTGCCTCATTGGTCAGTTCCGGGATCTGGTAGGTATATACACTGACCAGATCCTGAAAATCCTCTAAGGGGATCTCCTGGCTTTCCAGAATATCAAAGATGGAATACGAGTCTGTCATTTCCTTTGACATAGAAATAGACACCGGTGCCAGTTTTCTTGCCTCCTGGTCTTTGTACTCTTTTCTGGCAATGGCTGCATACAAAAGGCAGATGGTCATAAAAATCAGCAGACAGATCACACTGCAGGCCATCACTGTAGAATTCAGCTTATTGGACAATTCCCCTACCACAAAAGAATGCAGCCGCCGGTAGTACAGCTTCCGGAATTTCCCTGCTGCCGCCATGAGAAAACCGGACAGAGACCAGAATACCAGAAAGGTCCCCAGGATTCCCAGGATCACCTGGGTGAGAACGTCCATTTCTGTAGTCATAGCCTGCTGGTTAACGGTCACATTGTAATAGGCGATCCCCAGAAGCACCGCCGCCACAAAAAAGACCAGGCCGCAGAGTATGGGATTTTTCAGGAAATTTTTCTCCTTTTTCCGTCCTGCGGTAAGAAATTCCACCAGTCTAGCCCGGCTTACGGAAAAGGTATTAAAGACCATGACCACCAGGTAGATCAGAAGAAAATACAAGATACTTTTCCCCACTGCCTGGCCGGAAACTACAAATTCATATCTGGATACATCCGCCTGAAACAGATTGGAAACTGCCAGGGACATAAGCTGGGAAAGGCCGATCCCCGCCAGCAGTCCTGCTCCCAGAGAGATCAGTCCCATCCAGATGGTCTCCAGCCACAGCATAGCCGCCAGTCTGATCCGCCCCATACCCAGGGTAAGATAGACTCCAAATTCCTTTTTCCGCTTTTTCAGCATAAATCTGCTGGCATAGACGATCAGATACCCCAGGACCAGAGATACGAAAACACTTACCCCTGACAGAACCCCGTTCATCATATTGATAATGGCGGCTTTCGCCTGGGTTACCTCCATCATGGCAGTCTGGGTCTCAATGGCATTAAAGATATAGAAAACCGCCACCCCCAGGATCATGGTGAAAAAATAAATAGAATAATCCCGGATACTTTTTCTGAAGTTTTTCAAAGACAGACTAAACAACATGGTTCAGATCACCTCCCAGCAGTGCGATGACATGAATGATCTGGTCAAAAAATCCTTTCCGGTCCGCCTCTCCCTTTCTCAGCTCATGGAACAGCTTTCCGTCCTTTAAAAACAGCACCCGGTCACTGTAGCTGGCGCAGAGAGGATCATGGGTCACCATCAGTATCGTAGCCCCCAGCTCCCGGTTCAGAAACTGAAGATTATCCAGGAGCATCCCTGCGCTTTGAGAGTCTAATGCTCCCGTTGGCTCGTCTGCCAGGATCAGAGAAGGATTGGTGATCATGGCCCTGGCACAGGCGCACCGCTGTTTCTGGCCTCCGGACATCTGATAGGGGTACTTTTTCAGCACCTCCCGGATATTCAGCTTTTGGGCCATATCCTCTACCCTGCCGGGGATCCTGGCCGGCTTTTCATTCTGGATCTGAAGAGCCAGAGCAATATTGTCAAAACCATTTAAAGTATCCAGGAGATTAAAATCCTGGAAAATAAAGCCCAGTTTTTCCCGGCGAAATTTAGAAAGGCTTCTTCCTCTCAGTCTGGTCACGTCCTTTCCTTCTACCAGGATATGGCCTCCTGTTACCCGGTCAATGGTGGAAATACAGTTTAAAAGGGTGGTCTTTCCTGAACCGCTGGCTCCCATTACCGCTGTAAACTCACCTTTCTCCACGGAAAAGCTGATATCGTCCACTGCCTTTGTAAGGCTGGATTTATTTCCGTAATATTTCATCATATGCTGGATGTCCAGTAATTTTTCCACAGATCTTCCTCCTTTTTCTCTGTCAGCAAGACACTTTTCTTTACAGACTCTATTATAAAAAAAACCACTGTGCCCAGCCATGGATTTTTATTACCAAACCTTACATCTGTGTAAGATAAAAAAGAGCTGCTGCATTAGTTAACTGTCAGGAATATTCCCGATTTTGACTAATGCAGCAACTCTTCTGTGTGTTTGTCCTGTCCGAATTCTATGAAGATTTCCGTATATTCTCCTTTCTCCGATTCTGCCCAGATCCTGTGTCCCAGTCTGTCACAGAGCTTTCTGCACAGGTAAAGCCCCATGCCGGTAGAGCTCTGCCCTTTTCTTCCGTTTTCTCCTGTAAAAGAGTGTTCAAAGATCCTGGGCAGATCAGCCTTGGAGATCCCTATGCCGTTGTCCCGAACAGACAGGAGGATCCCCCGGGAAGTCCTTTGGGTGTAGAAACGGATACAGGGATCTTTCTCCTTTTTATATTTCACACTGTTGCTTAAGATCTGACCCAGAATAAAACTCAGCCATTTTTCATCTGTCCGGGCGGGAATATCCTCCGTCTCCTGAAGGACCCGGATATGATTCAGGATCAGACTGTCCCGGTTTCTGGAAATCACCTGATCTGTCACGGTTTTCAGAGAATACTCCCGGATCACATAATCCTTCTCCGGCACCTGGCTCCTGAGATAGTAAAGGACCTGTTCTACATAACTATCCATCCGGGCCACCTGTTCTTTCATCACTCTGGAATTCTCTCCTTTGTCCTTATGGAGAAGAAGCCGCATACTGGCGATAGGAAGCTTCACCTCATGGATCCAGGCTTCCACATACTGTTTAAAAGCGTTATTTTTTCTCTGCTGGGCAAAGATCTGGTCGCTCATCGCCTTTCCCATCTGATCCACCGTATCATAAAGGATCCTTCCCTCCAGAAAATCCGGTGCTTTGAGCATTTCCCGGATCAGATATTTTTCCTCCAGATTTTCCAGTTTTTCTTCCAACTCCCTGTAAAACCGGTTTTTTCGCATATACTCCCACAAAAGCGTCCCTGCAAGTCCCAGGATCTGGATTCCGGCCGCAAGGATCATCAGCTCTTTCTTTACCTGGAAAAAGTACAGTACTGTCTGTATCAGTCCCCCGGTAAGAAGCCAGAGAAGGATCGGTCTCCAACAGTCTTTTATATAATCTGTTTTTTTCATAATAGTAAGTACCCCTGTCCTCTCCGTGTCTGTATAGCTCCCTGGATACCGGCCTCTTCCAGTTTCTTTCTGAGCCGGTTGATATTTACAGTCAGAGTATTGTCGTCAATAAAATCGTTGCAGTCCCAGAGATGATCCATCAGCTCATCTCTGGATACGATCCGTCCCTGATTCTTGATCAGATAATAAAGAATAGAAAACTCATTTTTAGACAGTACCCTCTCTTCTCCCTGATAAGTCATGGTACTGCGTAGAAGATTGAGAAGGATCCCTCTGTACTCTACTTCCTCCTGGGGAGCTCCCGGCTGGATCCGCCTGAACAGAGCTTCCATTTTCAGCAGAAGAAGGGTAGGATTATAGGGCTTGGTGATATAATCGTCTGCGCCGTAGCTCATAGCCAGGATCTGATCCATGTCTCCTTCCCTGCTGGTGACCATGATCACAGGCACCTGAGACTTCTGTCTTAAATTTCTCAGGATCTTCTGGCCGTTGGTCCCGGGAAGAAGGATATCCAGCAGTACCAGATCCGGCTCTGCACAGAGGATCTCATCCTCCGCTTTATCATATTTTTCCAGACAGAAAGTCTCATATCCATTTTCTTTCAGAAGACTTTCCAAAGCCTGTCTCAGAACTTTGTCGTCCTCTACCACAGCAATTTTTTTCATTTATATTCTACCTCTGCGCTTCATATAAAGCTTCTGCTCTTAGCTTTTGATCTTAATTTCTTATCCTCAGTATATCCTATCCTCTGTTTTTTTCAAGGAAAAGAAAAAGACAGCCCCGAAACTGCCGCCGGAAATTTCCGGTCCTGGTTTCGGGACTGTCTCTTCATATTCTTATACAAACTGATTTCTGGCCCTGTCGTACTGGTAATCAATACCTGCCAGCTTTGTCTTGATCTCCTCCGGATTTAATCCTTTGTCCTCACACATGGAAGACAGGGAAGAATAAAAATCACGAAGCTGCGTATTCACATAGCTTAAAAGCATTACCGGGTCCTTAGGTATCATAATCTTCCTCCTCTGATTCCGGATCACTGCAGGCCAGTTTTCAGGATCCTGAAGATCAGCTTTGTACAGTATCCTCTACTGAAACTGTATGAGCCGTAAGCTGGCCGTTTTCCAGATCTATAATGATCCTGTCCTCTGCTCTTACATTACCGGAAAGGATCAGCCTTGCAGTAAGAGTCTCTACGTTCTTCTGCACGAACCTCTTCAGCGGACGGGCTCCGTAAACAGGATCATATCCGCCCTCAATAATATAATCTTTTGCAGCTTTTGTCAATTCTATAGACAGCTCCTGATCTTTTAATCTCTTATTCAGGTCTGCCATAAGCAGGTCAACGATGCCGCCGATATTCTCTTTCGTCAGAGGCTTGAACATAATGATCTCATCCAGCCGGTTCAAAAACTCCGGACGGAAGTGGGCTCTTAGATCTTTCTCTACCATGTCTCTGGCTTCCTGTTTGATCTCTCCGTTATCTTCAATACCTTCCAGCAGATAAGTGGAACCGATATTAGAAGTCATGATCAGGATAGTATTCTTAAAGTCTACGGTCCTTCCCTGGGAATCGGTGATACGTCCGTCATCCAGCACCTGGAGCAGAACATTGAACACATCCGGATGAGCCTTCTCGATCTCATCAAAAAGGACTACAGAGTAAGGTTTTCTCCTTACAGCTTCTGTAAGCTGGCCCCCTTCCTCATATCCTACATATCCCGGAGGCGCTCCGATCAGTCTGGACACAGAATATTTCTCCATATACTCACTCATATCAATACGGACCATGTTCTGTTCATCATCAAACAGGGTGGCAGCCAGTGTCTTGGCCAGTTCTGTCTTACCTACACCGGTAGGTCCAAGGAACAGGAAGGAACCAATAGGTTTGGTGGGATCTTTAATACCGGCTTTGGAACGGATAATAGCGTCTGTTACTTTGGAAACACCTTCGTCCTGTCCGATCACCCGTTTATGGAGCTCATCTTCCAGATGGAGGATCTTGGCACGTTCTCCTTCTGTAAGTTTTGCCACAGGAATGCCGGTCCACCGGGAAATGATCCTGGCGATCTCATCCTCTGTAACGCTCTGGTGGACCATAGACAGATCCTGATTCTTTGCCTTTTCTTCCTCTGCTTCCAGCTGTTTCTGTAACTTAGGCAGTTCCCCGTACTGAAGCCTTGCGGCCTCATTCAGGTCATAATCTCTCTGAGCTTTCTGGATCTGATTATTCATATCTTCGATCTGCTCTCTCAGCTTCTGCAGATGTTCTACTGTAACCTTTTCATTATCCCACTGGGCTTTCTGAGCGTTGAATTTATCTTTCAGCTCTGCCATCTCTTTCTGAAGCTCTACCAGACGGTCTTGGCTGAGACGGTCATTTTCTTTCTTAAGGGCCGCTTCCTCAATTTCCATCTGCATGATCTTACGGCGCATTTCATCCAGCTCTGTGGGCATGGAATCCAGCTCTGTCTTGATCAGGGCACAGGCTTCATCTACCAGGTCAATGGCCTTATCCGGCAGGAACCTGTCGGAAATATAACGGTCAGACAAAGTCGCTGCGGCCACCAGCGCGCTGTCGGTGATCTTTACTCCATGGAAAACCTCATAACGTTCCTTCAGTCCACGAAGAATGGAAATGGTGTCTTCCACAGTAGGCTCATCTACCATAACCGGCTGGAACCTACGTTCCAGGGCAGCGTCTTTTTCAATATATTTCCGATACTCATCCAAAGTGGTGGCACCGATGCAGTGAAGTTCTCCTCTTGCCAGCATAGGTTTCAGCATATTTCCAGCATCCATGGCACCGTCAGTCTTACCTGCCCCTACGATCAGATGGAGCTCATCAATAAACAGGATGATCTGTCCTTCGCTTTTCTTTACTTCTTCCAGAACGGCTTTCAGCCTTTCCTCAAACTCGCCTCTGTATTTGGCCCCTGCTACCAGGGCACCCATATCCAGTGCAAAAATCTTCTTATCTTTCAGACCGTCAGGCACATCTCCCTGAACGATCCTCTGGGCCAGTCCCTCAACGGCTGCTGTCTTACCTACTCCAGGTTCACCGATGAGCACCGGGTTATTCTTGGTCTTCCTGGACAGGATACGGATCACATTCCGGATCTCGCTGTCACGGCCGATCACAGGATCCAGCTTCTGCTCTCTGGCCTTTTCCACCAGATCCTCCCCGTATTTATTCAAAGTATCATAGGTTACCTCCGGATTATCCGTAGTCACCCTCTGATTTCCTCTCACAGTGCTCAGGGCCTGAAGAAATCTTTCCTTGGTGATCCCATATTCCTGCCAGATTTTTTTCATAGAAGGACTTGGGTTATCCAGCAGAGCAAGGAACAAATGCTCTACGGAAACATATTCATCTCCCATAGCTTTTGCCTCATCCTCTGCGGTTACCAGCGCCTTGTTCAGATACTGGCCGATATAAGGCTGGCCTCCGGAAACCTTTGTCCTGGCATTTAAAGCCTGCTCTATCCTGTCAAGGAAATGTTCCTTCTGGATTTCCATTTTCTCGATCAGTTTTAAGATCAGACTGTCCTCCTGGTGAAGAAGGTTATAGAGCAGATGTTCCTGTTCAACCTCCTGGTTGCCGAATTCATATGCTGTCTTCTCCAAATCCTGAACAGCCTGAAGCGATTTCTGTGTGAATTTACTGATATTCATACAAATCCCCTCCATCATCTTATGAAATAGCCTGTAAAACAGACTTGGTTTTCTTGTTCTAGTGCTACTATAACACTTGTTATTAGCACTGTCAACCCCTGAGTGCTAATTTTTTGAAAATTCGGCTCATTTGGTAAATTTATATGGTGAAAGCCGGTCTAAACGGCTGTATCCCGTTTAAACCGGCTCTTCTTTCTGCTTATTCTATATCGATCAATTTATCCTTATCATAATATTTCTCATCATCTTCTGTGATCTCCCGGTAGACTTTACAGGGATTTCCAAAGGCGATCACATTGGACGGTATATCTTTTGTCACTACACTTCCGGCACCGATAATGCTGTTCTCTCCGATAGTAACTCCCGGCATGACCATAGTATTGGCGCCGATCCATACGCCGCTTCCTACCTTCACCGGCTTATTGTACTGGGCTTCCTTTGCCCGGAGTCGTGGAGATACCGGATGGGTACCTGTACACAATACCACATTAGGTCCGATCATAACATTGTCTCCGATCTCGATAGCAGCGTCATCTACCAGGACAAGATTAAAATTCGCATATACATGGTCCCCCATATATACATTTTTTCCACCCCAGTTGGCATGGAAAGGTGTTTCGATATAGCAGTTTTCACCGATCTTTCCGAACATCTTCTTCAGAAGGGCTTTTTTCTCTTCCCCTTTGCTGGGAGGAAGCTGATTATAGGCAAACAGCATATCCAGGTATTTTCCCTGTTCCTGCATCAGTTCCTCATTATCACAGTAGTACAATTTTTCATGATGGATTCTGTATAAAGTTTCTTCTAAATTCATAGGACCTCCCCCAGATGGATACCATCTCCCATCCACCTGTAAAATAATGATCTTCTGCCTCTGCGTATGGCAGATACCGGACCAAAGACCCCTGTCCCCCGGCAGTTTTATCTGCCATCAGTATAGCATATCTTCTTTGCTCACTCAACTGATCCCGAAAATATCCAAAACTGTGAAAATCCTATGCCTACTCTAATCCGTGTGCCTTCAGCCATGTTACCCAGGTCCTTTTTCCCCGTTTTATCTTTCCGGCCCGGATCTGGAATTCCAGGACCGTCATCAGGGAGAACACCAGGAACAAAGCTCCCAGGAACAGCAGGCATTTTCCTATACTTTCTCCTCCGCTGATGGTGCTCCTGAAAGCAGTCACCGTATAGGTAAACGGCACCCAGTCATGAAGATAAGGCACAAAAGGGCCGGACAGTTCCAGCGGATAAGTTCCCACAGAACCCGCCAGCTGGACCACCATAAAGACCAGCATCAGGAAACTGCCCGCTTTTCCCAGAAGATTTGTGAAAAAATACATAATGGACATAAAAGCCAGGGAAGCCAGACAGGCAGTAAGAAGGGTCTTTCCCGGCTGGACAGGACGGAAGCCGTCAAAGATCCAGAGAGCGCCTGTCATCACTGCTGCCTGGAGCAGAGCTACCAGATAGAGTACAGAAGCTTTACTCCGCCACCAGGCTCCTCCGGACTTGAGTTTTCCGGAATATTCTGTGAGAGGATACATAAGACTGAAAGCAATGCAGCCTACCCAGAGTCCTACCGACATCATATAAGGCGCCATAGCATGGCCGTTGTTTTCCACTTCTGTGATCTGGGTTTCCTTGGTAACTGCCGGATCAGCAAACATATCCATCCCTTCTTCGGACAGGATTGAGTTCCCGGCGCTTATTCCCCCTTCTTCCAGGGCATTCTTAAGAGTTCCGGCTCCTTGTTCCAGACTTTTCAGCCCTTCTCCCAGTTCCCGGCTTCCCTCATAGAGCTTTCCGGCTCCCTGACCGATCTGTTCTCCTCCCTGGGAAAGCTGAGAGGCGCCCAAAAGAAGAGAAGGACCGTTTTCCACCAGTTCTGCAGCTCCCGCTTTCAGACTTCCTGTCCCTTCTTTCAGACTGGTAAGTCCCTGACTTAACTCTTCCCCTCCGTTAAGAAGTGCCGGCACTTGTTCCTTCAATGCCTGGGTACCCGCCGCCATCTGGCTGGTTCCCTGAGAAAGGGCTTCGGCTCCTTCTGCAAGAGTTTCAGCGCCCTGTTCCAGCACAGAAGTTCCCTGAGTCTGAAGAAGACTCCCGCCCTGGACCGCTTCCTGGATCCCCTGTACCAGAACCGGGGCTTTCTGGGAAAGTCCGGAAACTCCCTGCAAAAGAGTTTCCGCCCCGGCAGCCAGCTCCCCGCTTCCTGCTGCAGCCTGGGAAATTCCTTCTGTAATCTCAGGAAGTCCGGAAACAAGTTCCCGGCTTCCCCTGGCTGCCTCATTCACTCCCTCTGTGTAAGCAGCCGTGCTCTCTGCCAGAAGGGACGCCTGATCTTTCAGCATAGAAATCTGACTGCTCAATCCTTCCTCACCGGAAGGATCTGCCTCTCCTGCAGACTCCCTTGCAAGGAAGATCTGCTCCTCCATTTCCTGCAGCCCCTGATAATTTGTCTGGGCCGCTTCCAAAGCCGCCCAGGCGGCTCCGGTCAAACTGCCTATATCTCCGCTGTCTGCGGCCTGCTGGATCTCTTCATATAAATAAGAGGGATCTGTCCTCTGGATTTCTTCTGAAATACTCCATCCATCATCTTCTGATAAGGAATCTGTATAAGAAGGAAGACTGTTGTAAAGATCTTCCAGCCCCTGGCTGAGACTGGCTGCCCCCTGGGACAAAGCGTCCGACTGACTGCCATTCTCTCCAATAATGGTCTGAAGACCGGATTCCAGACTTTCTGCTCCCTGCTGCCACTGAGCTGTTCCCTGCTGAAGAGTCTCCATCCCATTATGAAGGGCTGCCGCATTTTCCCTTAATTCCTCTGTCCCTGCTTCCAGTTCCCGGGCAGCCTCCGGCAGAGAGGCTGCAGCTTCCCCAAGAGCAGAAAGGCCCTGATTCAATGTCTTCATACTTTCATCGGTCCGGGCGGCCCCTTCCTCCAGTGCCTGACTGCCCCGGACATTCTCCCGGGTACCTTCTTCCAGAGTCTGGGCACCTTCAGCAAGTTTATCGGCGCCCTGGGACAGTTCCGGCATTTTTTTCTTTACCTGTTCCATTCCCTGCGCCAGGGCTGCTGTTCCCTGATCCAGCTCCTCTGTCCCTGCCGCCAGTGTTTCTACTCCCTGAACATACTTGCCCAGTCCTTCTGAAAAAGTCCGGGTCCCATTCCGGAAAGTCAGAGTGCTGTCTGCCAGTACCTGAAGATTCTCCGTAATGGCTTCATTTCCTTCTCCTGCTTTTCCAACGCCTTCTTCCAGCTCCCCGGCGCCCTGTCCCGCCTGTTCCATACCTTCTTTTGCCTGGAGGACTTTATCCATAACCGCCTGAATATAGGTTCTGGTCACCTCCTGGCATACTGCACTTTCCATCTCTTTCATGGCTGTTTCGCTCATTTTAGAGGCAATATAATTGGTACCGGGATTAGTCTCATAGAAAAGTTCCATTTTTTCCCCGGTCAGCGTTCCGGCTTTTGCGGAAAAATCCTCCGGTATCCGGATCATCATATAATAAGTTCCATCCTTCAGTCCCTGTTCTCCTTCCTTTTTCTCTACAAAATGAAAATCCAGAGACTTTTCTTCTTTCAGTTTTTTAACCAGCTCTCCCCCTATGTCCAAGGCGGCTCCCTGATATTCCACCGGCTGATCTTCATTGACCACCGCCACAGGAAGCTTATCTGTATTTCCGTAAGGATCCCACATAGATCCCAGGAACAAAGTGGTATAAATACTTGGAATTGCGATCACCGCAAGGATCACCACCAGCAGGATCTTATTATGGAGCAGTTTCTTCCATTCCTGTCTCACCATATGATTCTTCTCCCTTCTGTATGCCATCACCTGCCATGTCCCTATAGGATTTTCCCTCCTTTCCCGGATCCATCAAGATGACATACTATCTATTAATAGATATTGTGTTGATTTATGAAACGTTAGGAATTATACTGAAAAAAGGCACAGGGGACAACCATCAAATATTTTTGTCACTGTCGGTTAATGGACATAACCGGCAGGCTGTGTTGATTCTTTATAAAATTTTCATAATTCAGGAGGGAAATATGACAAAGAAAACCGACCGGAGGATCCGAAAGACAAAGGCCCAGCTCCGCCAGGGTCTGGCAGAGCTTCTCCAGGAAAAAAGCCTGAAAGAGATCACTGTCAAAGAACTGACCGATAAGGTAGACATTAACCGTTCTACCTTTTATCTCCATTATTCAGATATCTATGATATGATGGAAAAAATTGAAAATGAACTGATAGAAGAAATTGAAGAACTGGTCCGGACCCGCCCGGTAAATCCCTTTAATGAGTCCAGCTTTCCTTTTATTGAAGAAATTTTCACGATTCTAGCCGAAAACCGTCAGATCTGCGCCGCCCTTCTGGGACCCAATGGAGACATTGCCTTTCTCCAGAGGATCGAAAATATCCTTTCCCGGCACAGCCTGAAGGTTCTTGAAGAAACCCTCCCGGAGAAAAAGCAGGATCTCCAGTATCTCTACTCCTTCTTCGCCTTTGGCTGTGTGGGTATGATCAAAATGTGGCTGACCGGACGCTACGGGGAAAGTCCCCAATATATGGCCCGTCTTACCTTTCATCTGATCATGAATGCCCTTCACAAAAGCTGATTCAGACCTCTACCCCTGAAAGAGCTACGATCTTTTCCCCGGCCAGGTGCTGGAACAGGGCAATGATCCGTCCCACACCGATAACTGCCAGTACTGTTCCGATCCCTACTCCCACCAGACGTCCTGCAAGTACCAGACCCAGGAGAATGGTCACAGTAATATTAAAAAGATCAAAACAGTTCTTTGTAAACCCTACATTTTTATGAATGCAGTCAGCGATAGCCTGGACAATGCCGTCTCCGGGATTCGGCACGATCCTCATAGAAAGGGACATAGAGGCGCCCACTCCAGTAAAGATGATCGCCAGGATCAGTACCAGCAGCCGAAGCGGCAGGTCCTGGATCCCCTTTGTTCCCTTTGAAAACTCCGGCAGCAAAGAGCCGAATACATTTAAAAATCTTGTAAAAACAAGACTCAGGGGAATCTGGAGAATATCCATGAGCAGGATCAGCTTCCTGTCATTTTTCCGCGCATGGACCAGAGCTTCCGCCTGATGGGAGCTCCTCTGCCTTTCTCTTATGCTGTGAAGAAAGATCTCCGCTACTACAAAAACCGAATAAAGCACCAGAGTCATATCTCCGAAATTCAGGTGAAAGATCGTAGAAATGCTGTAAGATACGGATATGATGGGAGAAACCCCCAAACCCGCTTTTGTGTTCAGAGTCAGTCCCATTGCCAGGATCAGAAGTCCCAGTACATAAAAACCGGCTCTGTAAACCTTTTGTTTTTCCATAATGGTCCTCTCTTCTTTCTGTAATAAACTGTCAGGGCCGTGAATTTTGGCCCGTATTTTTTTATTATAGTACTGTCTCTGATGAATTTCAAGAACATGGATTTTCCGGTTTTCATAAGGTTTTTGTTCATTCTCACATCCGTTATAGAAAGACTTCGGCATTAGCTCTCTCTTTAGAATATAAAAAAGACATCTTCAAAAACGAAGATGTCTTTTTTATATTCTTATTTACTGAACGATCCTTCTGATCGCTATGTATGGTCTGTACAGAGCATTGGATGTTACCTTGATACCGCCCTGTGGATATGGAGCGCTGTTGGAAGCATGTACGATTCCGCCGTCTCCGGTAAGGATCGCTACATGTCCGGAGTATACGATAATATCACCGGCCTGATGGTTTTCCCAGCTCACTGCTACACCAGCGGAGGCCTGAGCGTCACTGGTACGTGGCAGGCTGTATCCGAAGTGCGCGAAAACCTGCTGTGTAAATCCGGAACAGTCAATACCGTTTGTCAGACTGTTTCCTCCATATACATAAGGATTACCTACAAACTGCATTGCATAGGCGACTACTGCTGCTCCAGTAGCGCTGTTATAAGAAACACTGCTGCTGGTATCCTCTGCAGGCTCTTCTTCTGCAACTGTACTCTGGCTTCCGCCTCCTGCATTGCTTACAGTACTTCCGGTATTTCCGGTGGCAGCTGTGGTAGTTCCGCTGCTTGTAGCACCTGTACTTCCAGAATTGCTGCTGCTTGAAGACTGAGCGGCCTGTGCTGCCGCCTGAGCAGCGGCCTGCTTTCTTGCTTCCTCTGCAGCTTTGGCAGCGGCTTCCTCTTCTTTCTGGATCTGCTGCAATTCTGCGTTCTGCTGAGCGATCAGGTTCTTATATTCTTCAGCCTGAGCTTTTACAGTAGCGATCTGACTTTCATAATCACTTGCAGAAGCCTTCAGATCAGCCATCTTTGTCTCTAATGTATCCTGCTTGTCTTCCTGTTCTTTCTTGCTGTCTTCCAGTTCCGCTTTCTCTGTGATCAACTGATTTTCCAGATCCTGTACTTCCTGGACAACGGCTTTCATCTTTTCCAGAGCCTCTCTGTCATAGTCGTACATTTTACCATTATTTTCAATTTTGGAAAGCATATCGGCAATGCTGTCAGATTCCAGAAGGATCTGAGCCCAGGAATCTGTTCCGCCGTTTTCATACAGATACTGAATTCTCTTCTTCATGCTTTCGTACTGTTCGTCCCGGTCAGCTTCAGCTTCCTTCAAATCTTCCTGTGTCTCTTTGATATCTTCTTCTTTATCTGTGATCTCTTCTTTCAGCATATCAATCTGGGTCATGATAGTGACCAGTTCCTGCTGTGTGGAATTGATCTGTCCCATCAGCTCGTTCTTCTTGTTCTCCAGAGTATTTACCTGGCTTTCAGCTTCTGAAAGCTTGCTCTGCGTCTGGGACTTCTGTGTCTGAAGCTCCTGCTTTCTGCTGGAAGCCGCTACAGGCATGGCCTGTGTAGCTGTCATCGCAAATACAAGAGCCAAACATAATAATCTTTTCTTCATTACTCAATACCTCTCCATTATGTATAAGTTCTTATGGTCGTTATAATTTCGTAATAATTCCGCAATACTTTTTTCACTTCCTGTATATACTAACATAAAATCTAGTACATTGCAAGTCCCGGCCCCCTATTTTTTAAATTTCTGTTACATTATGAAATTTTCAAGTAATAAAAAATAGCATTTTTATCATATCTTACCAAATGCAATGTACGAAAAATATAGGCATGATCTTTTGTTCCGGGCCCCTTATGATCGGATAGGAAAGAATCCTTCCCTATCCTGCGATACTGCGGTCAGATCCAGGCAAAGCCTGTCGCTGTCCGTTGCCAGGCAAATGCCTGCTCGCGCAAACACGACAGTCCCTTGCCGAGCGTATCGCACAAAAGAAAAACCACAGATAAAATCCTTTTCTCTGTTTTATCTGTGGTTAATTTCATTATAATATTTTTTACTGGGCAATACGTCTGATCGTAATATATGAAGTATACAATGCATTAGAAGTATACTTGATACCTCCCTTTGGATAAGGAGCGCTGTTGGAAGCATGTACGATTCCTCCGTCTCCTGTCAGGATCGCAACATGTCCGGGATATACGATCAGGTCACCTGCTTTGGCTTCTGACCAGGATACCTCTGTTCCCACATAAGCCTGCTCATAACTTGTTCTTGGAAGGGAATATCCAAAGTGTGCGTAAATCTGCTGTGTAAATCCAGAGCAGTCAATACCGTTTGTCAGACTGTTTCCTCCATATACATAAGGATTGCCGATAAACTGTTTTGCATATGCCACAATGGCTTCACCTACGCTGCTGTTATAAGATGTATCCTCTGTTGTATCTTCCTCTGAAGCAGACGGCTGAGAAGGTGTTTCCTGTACAGAAGTATCTTCTGCAGGTGCGGATTCTTCTGGCTGAGAAGACTGATCCTCTTCTTCAGCCTCTGGCTGGGAAACGGTTTCTTCCTGCTCTTCCTCAGCTTCTGGCTGAGAAACAGCTTCTTCCTGGGTATCCTCCTCAACTTCCGGCTGAGAAACAGCTTCTTCCTGGGTATCTTCCTCAACTTCCGGCTGAGAAACAGCTTCTTCCTGGGTATCTTCCTCAACTTCCGGCTGAGAAACGGTTTCTTTCTGTGTATCTTCTGTGTCAGCATTTTCTTTGGAAGTTGTATCTTCATTTTTGCTGCTGTTCTCTGTTGCAGCAGAAACTGTCTCCTGCTGTGTGTTCTCCTCTGCTGTCTCGCTCTGATCCTGAGTAGTTTCAGCAGTCTGCGCAGCCTGTTTTTCTTCAGTACCGGAAACTTTCTGTGTCTCTGTCTTCTTTGCAGAAGCCTGAGCTGCGGCAGCCTTTGCTGCGGCTTCTTCCTCTTCCTGGATCTGCTGGAGTTCTGCATTCTGCTCTTCGATCAGCTGCTGATACTGCTGAGCCTGGGCCTGTGCGGAAGCAATCTGAGAATCATAATCGGATGCGGAAGCTTTCAGACTGGCCATCTGGGATTCCAGTGACTGCTGGATTCCTTCCTGTTCCTGTTTGCTTCCTTCCAGCTCTGCCTTTTCTGTCTCCAGCTGTTCCTCCAGATCCTGTACATCCTGTACTGCGTCTTTCAGTTTCTGAAGAGCTTCTCTGTCATAATCGTATACTTTCTGGCTTGTTTCCATCTTGGAAAGCATATCCGCAATGCTGCTGGACTCTAAAAGCGCCTGGGCCCAGGATGTGCTTCCTCCGTTCTCATAGAGGTACTGGATACGTTTCTTCATATCCTCATATTGTTTATCCCGCTCTGCCTGGGCTTCTTCCAGTTTCTTCTGTGTTGCCTCTATGTCAGCTTCTTTTTCCTGAATGCTTTCATTGAGCATATTTACCTGGGTCATAACCCCTACCAGCTGCTGCTGTGTAGAGCTGATCTGGCTCATCAGAGCACTCTTCTGGCTCTGGAGTTCATTAACCTTTGCCTGCGCATCGGAAAGCTTACTCTGAGTTGCTGACTTCTGGGCCTGTACTTCATCCTTTCTGGCAGCTGCAACAGGAACAATCTGAGTAACTGTCATGGCAAAAATCAGTGACAGGCATATTAATCTTTTCTTCATAGTCCTAAATACCTCTCCCTAGTAAAATCTGTTAACAAGTTTTAGCAAAGTTCTGTAATACTTTTGTAATATTTATTACACTTTTATCATATATTAGCACATTCTACCAGGTTTTTCAAGGTTTATTTTTCTCTCCGTACCTTTGCGGCCTGGGCATGGCCCATTAATCCCTCTCCCTGAGCCATTCTTTCTACCAGAGGAGCCAGATCTCTCATAGCCTCCTGGGTCATGCTCTGATGGGTACAGGTTTTCAGGAAAGTACCTACCCATACACCGCCGGTATATCTGGCAGCTCTCAATGTGGGAAGCGTATGATTGGTCCCGGAAGCATAATCTCCGAAAACTTCCGCCGTGTTTTCTCCCATAAACAGCGATCCATAATTATAAAGCTGTTCTTTTAATGCCTCCGGCTCCTGTACATTCAGTTCCAGATGTTCCGGCGCATAATCGTTGGCGATCTGCAGTGCCTCTTCCAGACTGTCTGCCAGTACCACTTCTCCATAGGTCTCCCAGGATTTTTTGGCAATGGAAGCTGTAGGCAGCCAGGACAGTTCTTTTTCCACTGCCTGGATAACCGCCTGTCCGAATTTTTCATCTGTGGTGATCAGCATCCCTTTCGCATTAGGATCATGTTCTGACTGGGCCAGAAGATCTGCCGCCACGATTTCCGGCGTACCGCTGCCGTCGGCAATGACCAGCACTTCACTGGGGCCTGCCACAAAGTCGATGCCCACCTGACCGTAACACTGCCGTTTCGCCTCTGTCACATACTGATTTCCCGGACCTACGATCATATCTACCGGCCTGATCTCTTCTGTTCCATAAGAAAATGCCGCGATAGCCTGGGCTCCCCCTACTGCATAGATCTCATCTGCTCCTGCAATATCCATAGCCGCCAGGGTCTTTGGATTGATCCGGTCTGTTCCTTTCATAACCGGGGAACAGGCAGCTACCCGTTCTACTCCTGCCGCCTTGGCAGGGATCACCAGCATAAGAGCCGTAGAATAAAGAGGATAATTTCCTCCCGGCACATAACAGCAGCAGGATTTTACCGGAATGATCCTGTGTCCCAGAAAGATCCCCGGCGCAGGACTGAAATTTTCCAGAGGCTTTATCGTTTCTCTCTGCGCCCTGGCAAAAGCCCGGATATGTTCCGCAGCTTTTTTCAGATCCTGGATTTCCTGCTCTGTAAGCTGATCATATGCTTCCCGGATTTCTTCCTTTGTTACAAGAAAAGAGGTTCTCTTACTGCCGTCGAACCACTGGCTGTATTCTTTCAGGGCCTCATCTTTTCTTTTCTTCACATCATCTATCATATCGCCTACTGTCTGTGTAAGCTTCTTTTTATCTTCTTCTGTCCGAACTCTGGCTTCTTTTAAAACTTTCATAACCAATCTAAACCTCCCTGGATTTAATGCCTTAGAATATTATCTGTCACCCCAGGCTGCAGAGCCATGAAACTGCAGGATCCATATTCTCTGCCTCCCGGATTGCATTTCATATTATAAAATATCAAGCCCGGTCCATGTCAATCTTGTTTTTTCCCTTTTTTTCCGCAAACCTTGAGTATACTCCGGGTTTATGCTACCATAAAACAAGAAATCGACTTATTTAGCCGCCGGCGGACAAAGATCACGAACGAAGAAAGGTGCCTGAAAAACTCATGCGTATTGGAAAAGTATCACAACTTTATCATATATCCATTGACAATCTCTACTATTATATCCATTACGGTCTCCTGGTCCCCCCCAGACCCAGAGGCCAGTATGTCTTTGACGAAGCCACCTGCAAAGATCTGGAATGGATCCTGGAACTAAAAGATCTGGATTTTTCTCTTCGGGAGATCCATATCCTTTTGTCTTTAAAAAGAGTCTCCGGCTTTGCAGATCCCCAGGATCTTCTGGAATTAAAAGAAATGTATCAGAACAAGCGCCATCTCTGTCTTCAGGAAATGGCCCACAAAAAAGAAGTGGCTGACAGACTGGAAAAAAAGATAGCGGAACTGGAGATCCCGGCTTCCTCGCCGGAAGAAAAAACGGGAGTCCCCCTGTCCATGCTTCCCCTTCTTAGCTGTCCATGCTGCGGCAGAGATCTTTCTATGAAAGAAGTGGAAATGAATCACCGTTACATATGGAAAGGAACCCTTTCCTGTTCCTGCGGCTATCAGGCTGAAATCCGTCACGGTATCCTGATGACTCCCAATAAAAACCAGAACCTTCAGGACGCTCCGGATCTCACCCGGGAATTATATAAAGATCTTCCCCCGGATCTGATCAGTCTGTTTCAGCGTTCTTACAACCACATGCTGAAAGCCATGAAAGAAGCAGGACTCCAGAACAAGGTTATCTGTGAAACCTATATAAACGCCTGGTTTTTCATCCATAATCATCTGGAATATCTGCCCAAAAACAGCCGTTATATCATCATTGACAAATATCCGGAAACCCTTCTCATGTATAAACGGCTCATAGAGAAGCAGGCGCCGGATCTGGAAATCCTGTATCTGGCAGACAGCAGCACCTGTTTTCCTCTGAAGCCTGGCTGTATAGATCTTCATCTGGATTTCTTTGCGGCAAATGAACACAACTTTTATCATGATACCTTCCTACATGAAGAGCTGTTCCCCTATCTGGCGCCAAAGGCAGACCTTATCGGCACTTATTTTTACTTTGACCATGCCCCCAGATCCATGAAACAGCTTCTTAGCCAGTATCCGGAGTCCTACTATAAAAATTTTGACCTGGAGTATTTCCATACTTCCCTGAAAAAAGCCGGATATGAACTTCTGGAAGAAGAAGACTGCGGCTGTACCACAGATTCCGGTGCCAACCTGGGCTTCGGTTTCCACGTAAAAGGCGAAAAAATGCACCTTCTTCCCTATCACGGAAGAAAGTGCACCTGAAATTTTATGATGATACCAGGGTCAAATAGACAAAACTCCGACGCAAGCTTGCTTGTGAGAGTGCGTAAGCACGAAGCAAGCCGGTATCATAGAGGTCAAAAGGTCTAAGCCCCCATGAGCTTGCTCATAAGCGGGTGCAGGACCTTGGGGCCCGGCCCGATATGAGCATGAACATCCTTTTATTCTATTCAAAGAATACGGCAGCCGCCTTTATAAAGTAGTCGGTATCCTCCACTCCTGCTGTCTCGTAAGGAGAATGCATAGCCAGCTGGGGAAGACCGATATCCACTGCGTTTACAGATACCTGGGCCATGGAAATATTTCCCAGGGTAGATCCTCCCGGCATATCTGACCGGTTGGTAAAAGTCTGAAAAGGAACTCCTGCCTGACGGCAGATATCCTTAAACACAGCGGCAGAATATCCATCCGTACAGTATTTCTGATTAGCACTGTGTTTGATCACGATTCCCTTATTGAGATAAGGCCGGTTCACCGGATCTGCCTTTTCTGTATAATTGGGATGTACTCCATGGGCATTGTCTGCCGAGATCATAAAGCTGTCCGCCACACACCTCAGATAGTCCTCATAATCTCCTCCCAGTCCTTTCTGAATCCGGAGGAGAACATCATACAGAAAGGTAGAAGCAGCCCCCTGCTTTGTTCCGCTTCCCACTTCTTCATTATCCATAACACAATGGACCGCTCCATATTTTTCTTTTTTCCCGGCCAGAAAGCCTTTCAGGGAAGCAAAGGCACACTGGAGATCATCCAGCCTTCCGATGGAAACAAACTCTTCCTGTGCGCCCCAGATAGTTCCCTTCTGACGGTTATACAGGAACAGATCATGTCCCAGGATCTCCTCTTCCTGTACCCCTGCGGCCTCTGCCAGGATCTTCTGGAATTTTCCCTTTGCAGAAGCTTCCCCAAACAGAGGGAGAAGGTCTTTCTGAGGATTGTACTTATAACCATTATTAGCTTCCCGATTCATATGTATGGCCAGATTAGGGATCATCACCAGGTCCCGGTCAATATTTACCAGTCTGGTGACGATCTTTCCCTCTTCCCTTATGGCGATCCGGCCAGCCACGGAAAGAGGCCGGTCCATCCAGGGAGCGCAAAGCATTCCTCCATATCCTTCTGTATTCAGTTTTACATACTGGTTCTCCACCAGGATCTCCGGATTTTCTTTGATCTTAAAGCTGGGAGAATCACTGTGGCTTGCAATGATCCGGAATCCCGTAAGCTCTCCTTTTGGAAGGGAAAAGGCGATCAGGGCAGATCCGTTCCGGGTGGTATAATATCTGCCCCCCGGAACTAACTGCCACCGGTCTTTTTCTTCTAATTTTATATATCCTTCCCCATCCAGCATATCTCCCATAGTCTTTACGGCATGAAAGCTGGTGGGACTTTTTTCAATAAATGCGATCAGTTCTTTTGCTGTCTCTTGGCTCATGTTTCTTCTCTTCCTAATCTTCTGTCTTATTTTCATTAACCAGTGCCATGGCGATCTTTTCCGGAGTGATCGGCATCTCCCGGATACGGACGCCCACTGCATTGTATACGGCGTTTGCAATAGCCGGGCAGGGGGTATTGATCACCATTTCTCCAATGGACTTGGCGCCAAATGGATGGCTCTTTTCGTAACTTGGAATAAATTCTACCCGGATATTTTTCAGATCTGTACGGGCAGGGATCTTATACTGCATAAAAGAATTATTCCGCATCTGTCCCCGGTCATTGTACTGGATATCTTCATAAAGGGCCATGCCGAT
>ERZ1090863.493-NODE-493-length-21454-cov-24.093416_pt1 | contig 21454 bp, 21 predicted proteins | sample MGYA00478480_ERZ1090863 | MGnify/ENA primary metagenome ERZ1090863 (study PRJEB33644, sample SAMEA5815746) | chicken gut metagenome | biome: Chicken; feature: Gastrointestinal Tract; material: Caecum | place: Ireland | collected 2019-01-01 | study: A study of the...
GGGGGGTGCCCATCCTGGGCATCTGCTACGGCAGCCAGTTGATGATGCACCTGCTGGGCGGCAAGGTGACCCGCGCGCCCGAGCGTGAATACGGAAAGACCGAGGTCTTTGTGGACACCAGCAGCAAGCTGTTTGAGGGCGTGTCGCCGTCCACCATCTGTTGGATGAGCCACAACGACTACATTGAGCAGGCGGCGCCCGGCTTCAAGATCACGGCCCACACCGCCAACTGCCCGGTGGCAGCCATGGAGGACACCAGCCGCGGGCTGTATGCCGTGCAGTTCCACCCCGAGGTGCTGCACACCGCGGAGGGCAAAAAGATGCTGCACAACTTCGTGTACAACGTGTGCGGCTGCGCCGGCGACTGGAAGATGGACTCCTTTGTGGAGAGCAACGTCAAGGCCCTGCGGGAGCAGATCGGCGACGGCAAGGTGCTGTGCGCTCTGTCCGGCGGCGTGGACTCGTCGGTCCTGGCGGCCATGCTGGCCAAGGCGGTGGGCAAGCAGCTGACCTGCGTCTTTGTGGACCACGGCCTGCTGCGCAAGAACGAGAAGGAGGAGGTCTGCGCCGTCTTTGGCCCGGGCAACCCCAACTTTGACATCAACTTTATTTGTGTGGACGCCCGCGCCCGCTACTTCAGCAAGCTGGCCGGCGTCACCGAGCCGGAGCGCAAGCGCAAGATTATCGGCGAGGAGTTCATCCGCGTCTTTGAGGAGGAAGCCAAGAAGATCGGCCATGTGGACTTCCTGGCACAGGGCACCATCTACCCCGACGTGGTGGAGAGCGGCCTGGGCGGCGAGTCCACCGTCATCAAGAGCCACCACAACGTGGGCGGCCTGCCCGACCACGTGGACTTCAAGGCTCTGGTGGAGCCTCTGCGCAACCTCTTCAAGGACGAGGTGCGCCAGGCTGGCCGCGAGCTGGGTCTGCCCGAATACATCGTCAGCCGCCAGCCCTTCCCGGGCCCGGGCCTGGCCATCCGGATCATCGGCGAGGTGACCCCGGAAAAGGTGGCCATCGTCCAGGACGCGGACGCCATCTGGCGGGAGGAGATCGCCAAAGCCGGCCTGGCAGGGGAAATCAGCCAGTACTACGCCGCTCTGACCAATATGCACAGCGTGGGCGTCATGGGCGACGAGCGCACCTACGACTACGCCGTGGCGCTGCGCGCTGTGACCACCACCGACTTTATGACGGCCGAGAGCTACAACGTCCCCTGGCACGTGCTGGGTGCTGTCACCAGCCGCATCGTCAACGAGGTAAAGCACGTCAACCGCGTGTTCTATGACTGCACCGGCAAACCGCCGGCCACGATCGAGATGGAATGAGTTCAAAAGCAAAAATTAAGCGTATCATCGTTTAATTTTTGCTGAAATCTCCGCCGTGGCAACGGTTTGGCAACACTTTTCATTATTCTAAGAAAGAGAGCTATCTGATCTGTATGGATCAGGTAGCTCTTTTTGCGTTTAAAATAAGTTGGGATAATAAAAACTAAATTACTGTTTCGTTGATTCAGTAAACCGTCTTGATTGTCGTCCGAATTGTTATCATTTGTGCGAATCAGTTAGACCTTTTTTCTTATTTTATGTTATGGATAATCTGTTTTGCAGCTTCCTCTGAAATTGAGAAAAGTGTCTGTCGGAAATTGAAACCGCAGTTTGCAATTTCTTTCATCCTGGAAGCAGAGATAGGGTTTGCTAAAACAACAAAGTTGTCTAGGTGCATATTGTACTCGTACTCCAACAAGTCACCCTCATCTACCTTGTTTAATATGCCATCAGCTTTTCCGTAAGCTACAATACCAACACCACTTTGGTAGAGAAAGACCGTGTCACCCTTTTGAAGTTTCTGGATTTTCTCTTTCCAGCCAGTGCAATAGGCAGCAGCTTTATGTTCGCGAAGCATAGCACGATGATGATCTGGGTTATTTCGATAATTTGTGTTAAGTACATAGCAACTGTTTTCGTATTCTAGAAAATCAGAGATTTGGGAATACATATTGAACTCAATAAAGTATTCACCTGAGATTTCAAATACCCAGTAGACGATTGCATCAATGTTTAGGCCATTACCTTTCCAGTAGATAATTGATTCGATCGTTTCCTGATCTAACCCGTTTGTTACGATGATAAAGTGCTGCTTTTGGTTGAAGTCGCTTTCAGATAGTTGACTGACCTGTTTGTTATAAAAATAGAAAGAATGATCTTGCATCAGATTGGCACACGGGTTATGTTGATACTTCTGATACATACTGTTCAGATCATCATAATTGCTGCGACCAAATAACTGCCCATAGCGTAGGACTTGTAAAAGATTTTCCTGCTTTCCTGACCATCTTTTTAATTCAAAGATATAGAGGTCACCAGCAGAATCCAATGCCAAAATGTCGGGCTCTTCCTGACGTACTCGCTCATTAAAGATTGTCATCAGATCATTGCTAGAAATAAAATCCTGAATATTGTGGGAGATTAGATTCTCCAAATCCTTTTCTTTCCAACCGATATCAGCCAACGTGACTCGTTTCACTTTCTGATAGATGTTCCGGTTCTGATATTGATTTAATTTATATAGCATATTTTACTCCTCAAACACTCTCATTTTTTGTCAATCTCGAAAAGTAGATGATCCATAAGTGCATCAGAAGGAACCTTTGCTCGAATTGTGCTGGTATCAAGCTCAGGGTAGTGGTACCGCCACTTGTCATAGACCTCCTTGGAGATCTCGCCAGCCTCAAGCTTGGCAGCTCGCCCCCGCCAGCCGCACAGCATCTCATGGAGGCGGGCAGCGTCTTTGTTCTGGCGCACATCCACGGTGAGGCAGACCTCGCCGTCCAGCTCGCGGACCTTGAGGCCATAGAGGTCTTCCAGGGTGAACAGGGTGTGCATCAGGCCGGTATAGGAGTCAATGTCAGGCACAGAAAGAGCCTGAGGGGAGACATCCAGCACCTCGGCCAGGGCCGCCGTCAAGTCAGCCTTGGGTGACCGGGAACCATTTTCATACTGGGCCAACCGGACATCGGCAGACTTTTCGGGGAAGCCGACGGTCATTCCGAGGTATTTCTGGGTCATTCCCCTTAACATGCGGAAAAAGCGGATACGTTCACCTATTGCCATGAGAGTCATCTCCATTCGTCGGTTTGTTACAACCTGAGTATAACATATATGTTTAAGATAGTCAAGAGAAAATGAAACAAAAAAGTTTAATATATCACGCCCAGCCTCTTGACTTAAGCAAAATTGTATAGTATAATGATAGTAAACAAAAATGCTTAGTACATCCGAACCTTGAAAACTGAATGAAGAACCACCAGACAACGACTTCTCTGTAAGAGCCAGATCGGGGAGGGGACGCCAGGACTTCTGCAAGGAACGAGCGAACCCGAACCCCGAAGAATCCGGGCAGTCCCCGGAGGAGGCGACGAGGACAGGGAAGAGAGACTCCCCACCAGCTACAGCCCGAGCGAGATCACAACCGTCGCAGGCGATAGGGTGAGAGGCTCCGTAAGTCAATCGGAGATTGAAAAATGAGTGCCGGCCCACTATCGGCAGCCTGGTGGAAGCCAAACCGACCAAACCAAACCCACAAAAGCCGCTGAAGGGAAACCAGCGGCATCCAAAAAACAGGAGGAATCCAAATGAGCGAAGAAAAGATTTTTATGCGAGTGGACGAGGTGGCAGAGACTTTGGGAATCTCCAAATCTCACGCCTATAAGATCGTCCATCAACTCAACAAAGAGATGGCCCAGATGGGATATATCACCGTCTCAGGCCGAATCAATCGGAAGTATTTCATGAAGAAGCTGTGCTACAACGAAGACGGAAGGGAGGAGAGCTGATGTCTGTTTATAAGGATGAAAAGACGGGAACCTGGCGGGCCGTTTACCGCTATACCGACTGGAACGGCGAAAAGAAGCAGACCCAGAAGAGAGGGTTTAAAACCAAACGAGAAGCGCAGTCATGGGAGCGGGAACAGCTTATTAAGAGCAGTGCGGACCTGGATATGACCTTCAAGAGCTTTGTGGAGCTTTATACCGCCGACATGAAAACACGTCTGAAGGAAAATACCTGGGCGACCAAGGAGCATATCATCCGCACCAAATTGCTGCCCTATTTCGGAAAATTGAGAATGAGCCAGATCACAGCCCAGCAGATTATCACCTGGCAAAACAAGATGATTGAATACCGCGATGAACACGGAAAACCGTATTCTCCGGTCTATCTTAAAACAGTTCACAATCAACTCAGCGCGATTTTTAACCATGCGACTCGGTTTTATAATTTGCAGAATAACCCCTGCCAAAAGGCCGGCAGCATGGGGAAGAAAAAGAATCGCGAAATGCTCTTCTGGACCAAGGAGGAGTACCTGAAATTTGCCGAGGTAATGATGGATAAACCTCTCTCTTATTATGCCTTTGAGATGCTGTACTGGTGTGGCATCCGCGAGGGTGAATTACTGGCCTTGACACCTTCTGATTTTGATTTCGAGAAGGGGACCGTATCCATCACAAAATCCTACCAGCGCCTAAACGGACGGGACCTCATTACAACTCCCAAAACTGAAAAAAGCAACCGGGTGATCCGCATGCCAAAATTTCTGGTTCAAGAAATACAGGACTATCTCAAAATGCTGTATGGGATCGGCCCAGAGGATCGGATGTTTCAGGTCACAAAAAGCTATCTTTACCGGGAGATGAAGCGAGGGTCAAAGGAAGCCGGAGTGAAGTGCATTCGGGTACACGATATCCGACACAGTGCGGTTTCTCTGCTCATTGATATGGGCTTCTCTGCCACAGCAATTGCCGACCGAGTGGGTCATGAGAGCATAGAAATCACCTATAATTATGCGCACATGTTCCCGTCCCGGCAAGCTGAGATGGCGGACAAATTGGATGTAGAAAGGGGAATCGAAAATGTCTCAAAAAAATCGTGATGAACACAACCGCTGGCGGAATAAAACTGTAGCCTTCCGGGTGTCGCCGGAGGAGGATAAGCAGCTGGAAACCTATGTAAAATTGTCGGGGTTAACCAAGCAGGATTATATCACCCGGCGGCTGCTGGGAAGGGAGGTGATCGTCCAGGGAAATCCCCGGGTATTCAAGGCATTGCGGGAGCAGCTGGCGGCTGTTTGGGAAGAACTCCGGCGGATCGAAGCCGGAGAAAAAATGGACCAGGAACTGCTGGAAGTCATCCAGATGATCGCTGTCATTCTGGACGGAATGAAGGAGGAATCTGCCTATGGAAATTGACGCAAAAGAAAAGACTGCCCAGGGCTCATCTGTTGGCGCAGATGAAGGGCAGTCCAATCTAAACTCTACAGTAGAAAGTATACCAGTTTCGGATGAAAAAATCAATGAAACCGATGAAAAATCAAAGTTGAGCATGCGGGAGCGGGCACGTCTGCGGCAGAAGATGATGGCTCCGGAATATCTTCCCACTGTTACCTTGCAGACCCTGTTTGACACCGCTTATCAGAGCAAGCCTCCAGTCATCGAGGGGCTGCTGTATACGGGAACTTATCTCTTTGCTGGTGCTCCCAAGGTGGGCAAATCCTTCCTGGTGGCACAGATCGCCTACCATGTCAGCACTGGGCAGGATTTATGGGAATATAAGGTTAATCCGGGGACAGTCTTGTATCTGGCTCTGGAAGATGACCATCGCAGACTGCAGGAACGGATGTTCCGAATGTTTGGGGTAGAAGGGACCGACCGGCTTCACTTTGCCACCGATGCCAAGCAGCTGGGAAACGGCTTGGATGAACAGCTGGAGTATTTTATCAAGGAGCATCCTGATACCCGGTTGGTTATCATTGACACCTTGCAGAAGGTCCGGGAAGCGGCTGGAGACGGCTACAGCTACTCAGAGGACTACCAGATCATCGGGAGCCTCAAACAGTTCGCGGACAAGCATGGCATCTGCCTGCTAATTGTCCATCATACCCGGAAAACCCCGGCGGGGGATAAGTTTGACATGATCTCCGGCACCACCGGTCTGCTGGGCTGTGCAGACGGTGCCTTTGTACTCCAAAAAGAAAAACGAACCAAGGGAACAGCCACGCTGGATGTGGTTGGCCGGGATCAGCCGGACCAGCGGGTATACCTGGTACGGAATGAAGAACGGCTGCTCTGGGAGTTTGACCACGCAGAGAAAGAGCTCTGGAAGGAGCCCCCGGACCCGCTTCTGGAAAAGGTGGCAGCTCTGCTCACGGCAGAGGCTCCTACCTGGCAGGGAAGTGCCACCGAGCTGATCGTGGCCCTGGGGCTGGAACTCCAGGCCAATGCCCTGACCAAACGGCTGAATGTCCGGGCATCCAAGTTGTTCAATGACTTTAATATCCGGTATGAAAATACCCATGGCCGGAATGGCAGCCGGATCAGTTTGGCACTGGCAGCCGCCCAGACGTGACGATGGTGACGGTTGTGACGATGCCTGAAAGGGGTGTATAAAGTACCGTCACCATCGTCACAACCGTCACAGATTGCAGAATGAGCACACCATGGGGAGGCGAGTCTGCGCAGGGCCGATGGCCCTGACTGGTCTGCGGGATTCCTTATTTGACCGCAGACCAGAGCGGCTCCCGCAGGAGCCGCAATCCCCCTCGGAGAGCCCACGGCACTTTGCAGCCTCCGGCTGAAAGTGTCATAGTGGGTTATTACACTTCCGCAGAAGTGCATCTCCTGGACCTTCCCGTATCTACCGCCCAGTGGGCGAGAAAGGAGCGCTATGGCAAGAGGCGACGGTATCGACCGTACCAGCGCAAGGAATATGAGATTGACCACACAGAAATTGAAAAATGCCCAGCAGCACAACGAGCGCGAGAAGGATTCCTACGTCAACCCAGATATTGTCCCAGAACACTCCCACCTGAACGTCCATTTCAAGAAGCCGGATGGCAGCTATCTGGAGCAGTTTGAGCGAATGGAAGCAGACGGCATCATCTCCACCCGCGGCCTCAAGGAGGACGCCTTTCGGTATGGAGAGCTTGTCTTTGATGTGAACTCCGCTTACTTTTTCAACCGGGGCGGGTATGAGTTCGCCAAAGAATTTTACGAGGCTGCCTACCAGGCTGCTATCAAGATTGTAGGCGGGGAACAGTATATCCTGTCCGCGGTCATGCACGCCGATGAACGCAACCGGGCCATGTCAGATGCTTTGAGTCAGGATGTTTACCACTACCACCTCCATGTGGTGTATATCCCAGTGGTAGAAAAGCAAATCCTTTGGACTAAACGCTGCAAAGATAAGTCCCTGGTGGGAAAGGTGAAGGAGACCATCATGCAGGTCAGTATGAGCAAGAAGTGGGCCTCCAAACCTATCCTGGACGAAACTACCGGTGAGCCATTGAGGACCGAGAAGGGAAAACCAATCCTCAAGAAATCTTATAGCGTCCTTCAGGATGACTTTTTCAGGTCTATGCAGGAAGCGGGATACACCGATGTCGAGCGCGGAGAGCGGGGTAGCTCGGAGGAGCATTTGACCGTGACCCAGTTTAAGGTTCAAAAGGAGCAGGAGAGGTTGGCAGCCCTGACCGAGCAGACCCAGCGGAAAGAGCAACAGGCAGCCTCTCTAGAAAAGAAGCTGGAGAAAGTCCAGCGGCAGCAGGTGGAGGTCCAGAAAGTGGAACAGATCGAAGCTCGGCCTGTGCCGCTTTCTTCCAAGGTGATTCTGGAGCGCGCAGAATATGAAGTCCTTTCAGCCGCTGCCAAGAAGTACTGTACCCAGGAGCATAAAGCAGCTGGTTTCAAGAAAGCTTTGGACGCCGCCAATAAGCTGATTGCGGAACTGAAGAGCAAAGTGGCTGCCCTGAACGCGGAATTGCAGGAGTATAAATCTGTTCGGCGTCAGCTGAACACAGCGGGCTTAGAACAGGAAAATGCAGCCCTGAAAAAGAAGCTCCAGAGCTATGAAGCAGAGATTGAGAGGAATAAACTCTGGCATCTTTTTGAACGCCCAAAGGCCAAGCCCCAGAAGGAGAAAATCTAAAGAACAGTACCGTATGAAATGATAAACCGCCTGTACCCGTACAGCTGATGCACGGGTGCAGGCGGGCTTTCTATTTTACTGGAGTTCCTGATCTAGATCCCGGAACAGATCGGAATCAAAGAACTGCTCGATGGTAATTCCCAGGCCATCACAGAGCTTTTTGATAGTGGAAATGGTGGCGCTCCGATTACGGCCACTAACAATATTGTTCACGGTGGATTGGGTGACACCGCTCATGGTGCTCAGCTTGTTGATGGAAATGTTCTTCTCCTGGCAGAGTTCCAAGATGCGTTCCTTGACTGCTTCACCGATACACAAGGCAGATCACCTGATTACATCTTTTCAATTAGGGCAAACACCACAGCCTGCTGCTCCTCGGTCAACCTGGCCCAGGATTCCAAAAGCTTTTTCTGCGAATCCGTTAAAGCAACGGGATCGTCTTCCTCGGCAAACAGCTGGGAAAGAGTGATTCCAAAAGCAGTACAAATCTTTTCCAGGGAGGGGATGGTGGGAATCATATTTTTCCGATACCAGGAAGAAATAGTGGACTGTGGGAGACCGGAACGCTCTGCAAGCTGGTATTCGGTCCAGCCTCGTTCTTCTCGATATGCGGTGATAACAGAAAGAATGTCCTTCACCTGAGTCACCCCTTTAATTGTGTTTTTCGTAAATTATACTTTTACAATTCGTTGCAAGTTAATCATTTATATCGTATAATTTTAACGAGTTACACAACTATAAAGGGAGGGCAGACTATGAAGAAGACCTGCTTTTTCATTGGCCATAGAGATGCCCCGGATACCATTTACCCGGCATTGTTGGCTGAAGTAGAGCGCCATATCACAGAATTTGGGGTAGGGGAGTTTATCGTAGGGCACTATGGCAGGTTTGATAGTCTTGCTGCCAGGGCAGTAAAGGAGTCAAAGGCTCTGCATCCGGAAGTGGAACTGACGCTGCTGCTTCCTTATCATCCGGCAAAGAGGCCCATCCAGAAGCCGGAAGGCTTTGACAGCTTGTTCTATCCCCCTGGAATGGAGAAAGTGCCCTATAGGGCGGCCATCGTGGCGGCAAACCGATATGTCGTAGACCATGTGGATTACTTGATCGCCTATGCCTGGCAGCCGGGGAGTAATGCCAAAGAGCTAGTAATGTATGCACATAAGAGAGGTAAGGTCATGACAAGCGAATTAAGAGATATGTTGCATGCAAAATAGTTGTCACGTGAGAAAAATGACTTGACTGTAAGGCAAAATAGGTATATACTAGGGCATAGAAAGGGGACTGTGTAAGAAAACCTAGTTATTTTGGTAACGTGACAGATAGAGGTGAAGGGATGAAGCTACAAGATCTCGCAAGTGTACGTAGTGGGCTTGTGTTGTCGAGAAAACAGTCAAAGGAACCGGTAGGGTATCCATATCGTTCGATTAATCTACGAGCCATTCAGTCAGATGCATCAATCAATCTGAGTGAGGTTGACGTGTACCAGGCGAAAGAGCCCCTAAAATCCGAATATCTCTCCCAAAAGGGGGATGTTATTGTACGCCTGACTACCCCATATACAGCAGTACTAATTGACGAAACGACAGCTGGGATGGTTATATCCTCTAATTTCGTTGTAATTCGAATAGAGAGTCAAGTCATTTTACCAGAATATCTTTTTTGGCTCTTGAACACCCAAAGCGTAAAACATGACATTTACGAAAATGCAACCAGTAACATGCTGGGGGCCGTTAATGCGAAATTTCTGGCAGAAATAGAAGTGGCTGTGCTTCCGATCAAAGACCAGTATAAAATAGCCCAGATTTATCTGTCTTCCAGGCACGAAATACGGCTTCTGAAAGAGCTTGCTGATGAAAAAGAAAAGTACTATGCAAAGTTCTTGGAGCAGACCTATAAGAAATTGAAAAGAGGAAAATAAGAATGACAACGAGAAAAGATATTGAACAGGTACTCTGGAAAGCGTGTGATAGTTTCCGCGGCAAGATCGACAGTTCCCGTTATAAGGACTATATCCTTTCGATGTTGTTTGTAAAGTATCTGAGCGATGTTTGCAAAGAACGGAGAGAGGAGTATATCAAACAGTACGAAGGTGATATGCGCCGTGTAGAGCGGGCTATGAGCCGTGAACGCTTTGCAATGGATGAGCAGTCCACTTTTGATTACCTCTACGCGAATCGTAACGATGCAGAAATTGGACAGAAGATCAATGTAGCGCTCAACCATATTGAGGAGCATAACAGCGGTAAGCTGCGGAATGTCTTCCGGGCGATTGACTTCAATTCGCAGGTGGACTTCGGTGAACCAAAAGAAAAAAATGCAACCTTGCGCAATCTGCTGGAGGACTTTGGAGACCTGGATCTCCGCCCGAGTCAGCTGGGTTCCGCGGATATTATCGGTGATGCCTACGAATATATGATCGCCATGTTTGCCTCAGATGCGGGCAAAAAAGGCGGCGAGTTCTTTACCCCAAGTCAGGTTTCGGAACTGGTCGCCTCCTTGGTGCAGCCTCAGGAAAACGACCGAATCTATGATCCTACCTGCGGCAGTGGCGGCTTGCTGCTGAAAGCATACAAGAAGGTACCTAGCGGCAAGGTGGCTATTTATGGCCAAGAGTTGAATGCACAGACCTGGGCACTTTGTACCATGAATATGTTCCTGCATGGAGTGGATGACGCTCGAATCTGGCAGGGAGATACCCTCTCGAATCCCCAGAATATCGAGAATGACCACCTGATGAAATTCCAGGTAGTGGTGGCAAATCCACCATTCAGCCTGGATAAGTGGGACAGTGGATTCCTTTCGGAAGCTGAAGCCGACAGCAAGGGCAAAAAGAAGATGTCTGCTGAGCTGGACCCCTACCACCGGTTTGACTGGGGCGTTCCTCCCACCTCCAAGGGTGACTATGCCTTTGTTCTCCATATGCTTGCCAGTTTGGATGCAGAAAATGGCCGGATGGCTGTGGTGCTGCCCCATGGCGTACTATTCCGTGGAGCAAGTGAGGGGAAAATCCGCCGCCAGCTTGTAGAGATGAATTTGCTGGATGCGGTCATTGGTCTGCCGGCCAACCTATTCTATGGTACAGGCATCCCAGCCTGTATCCTGGTATTCAAAAAGAATCGCACCCGGCGGGATGTGCTGTTCATCGATGCTTCAGGAGACGGCAACTTTGAAAAGGGCAAAAACCAGAACATTCTCCGGGACAGTGATATCGCACGTATCGTCGCTGCTTATGAGGCCCGGCAGAATGAGGATAAATACAGCTATGTGGCTTCCTTCGATGAAATTAAGGAAAACGATTTCAACCTGAATATCCCCCGTTATGTGGATACCTTTGAGGAGGAGCAGCTGGTGGATATCGACGAGGTGCAGCAGAACATTGCCAACATCGAGGCCGAGCTGGCACAGGTACAGGCTCAGATGAAGAAGTATATGGAGGAGCTGGGTTTGTAATGTGGCAGATCGAAGCGGTTGTACCCCATTCGGCAAAACAGGTTGCCGAAATCCAAAAACGTAACGAACAAATAAAAGCTGCAGATCTTCAGCATAAAAACAAGCTTGAAAAGGGTGCAGAGGCCAGTATTGAGCAAAAAGAGCTTGTAAAGGATCAGGTTGATTTGTTATATCAACAAAACCGGCTCCTTTCTGAAAATTATGATAAATTAAAGGAGTTGTACGAGATGCAGCGCCGGTCGACGGAGGATGCGAAAGCTGAGCTGAGAAAAACCCAGATATATAATGCTTGTATGATGGTGATTTCCATTGTATCGATGCTGATGGCTGTTATAAGTGCTGTAAAATGATTTAACTGGTTTTTATTGACATGATTATGAGGTGTGTAAAATGACGTTTGAAGAAATTAAAGCGAAGATTGAAGCTTGCAACTTGATATCCATTACGGAGATCAAAGAGATTCAGTATGGAAAAAGTATTTATCTTAATAATGGTGGAATCGTCAATTCTTTTAATTCAGGAAAGTATACTGTGCAGGGAAAAGCGCAGGATCAAGTTAAAGAGATTTTGAACGGGACAGTTATGGTACAAAACCGCAAAATATTTGTGGTTTATGGTCATGATGATATTGCCCGTACACAGTTAGAAGCATTGCTGCGCCGATGGGATTTGGAACCGATAATCCTTGATCAGGTAGCATCAGGTGGGCAGACAATTATTGAAAAGTTAGAAGAATATGGTTCTGATGTGGGGTACGCGATTGTTTTGGCAACACCTGACGATGACGGAAAGGCAAAGTCAGAAGCGGTATATAAATCCAGAGTTCGTCAAAATGTCGTGTTGGAACTGGGTATGTTCCTTGCTAAATTAGGAAGAGAACGGGTTGCGATCCTGTTGAAAGAAGCTGCTGACTTTGAAAAACCTTCGGATATCCAAGGGCTTGTTTATATCCCGTTCCAAAACAGAGTGGAAGAGGTTTCCATCAGCCTGATTCGAGAATTGAGTCGGCAGGGATATAAAATTGACACTACAAGAATTTAAGCAGGTGATGCTATGACACCAGAAATTAAACAGCGCATTGCGCAGATACAGCGGGGCGAGATGCCAGAGGGATATAGAAAAACAAAAATTGGAATATTGCCTGATAATTGGAATCTATATACTATTGGTGATTGCCTTCAGCGGGTTGAGAATCCTGTTCATGTTAATCCGGAAGAATTGTATACTCAGATTGGAATTCGATCACATGGGAAAGGTCTTTTTTATAAAGAGCCTGTAACAGGTGCAGAATTAGGCAATAAAGCTGTTTTTTGGATTGAGCCAGATTGTTTTGTTGTGAATATAGTTTTCGCATGGGAACAGGCTATCGGAAAAACTACGAAATCTGAAATTGGAATGATTGGTTCTCATCGCTTTCCAATGTATAAACCTGTAAATAATAGAGTAGACATCGATTATTTGATTTGTTATTTCCTGACGAAACGAGGCACCGATATTTTAGAGGCAGCATCTCCCGGTGGAGCAGGACGAAATAAAACATTGGGACAAGATCGATTCTTAAAAAGCAAAATAGTTTTGCCCCCACTATTGGAGCAACAAAAAATTGCCGCTATCCTCACCACCCAGGATAAGGTGATTGAACTAAAAGAAAAACTCCTGGCTGAAAAGCAGCACCAGAAAAAGTATCTCATGCAGCAGCTTTTAACAGGCAAAAAGAGGTTGCCAGGTTTTAGTGGTGAGTGGAAAATACAACCATTGTGGAAAATCTCAAATAAACAGAAAAAGAAGAATTCCGGCTTTCAATATAGTCTTGTTTTATCTAACAGTGCTGTGCATGGCATTGTGTCGCAAGATCAAGAGTTTGATAAGGAAATAGCAAATGAAGAACGCATAGATGGCTATTACATTGTTGAGCCTGGAGCATTTGTCTACAATCCACGAATTTCAGTTTCGGCACCGTGCGGGCCAATTAATATAAATGAGACTGGAAAAACTGGAATTATGTCTCCGCTTTATACGGTGTTTTGTATTTCATCAACAGAAGTTAGTACAAAGTTTTTAAAGTACTATTTCCAATCATCCTGTTGGTATAGATATATCAAAGGCGTGGCAAATTATGGGGCACGACATGATAGGATAAGCATTTCAGATGGAGATTTCTTTAATATGCCGATTGCATTGCCTTTAAAAGAGGAGCAAATTGCAATTGCAGAAGTTCTTGCTACAGCCGACCATGAAATTGATTTGCTCCAAAAAAATATCGAGCAGGAAAAGGAAAAGAAAAAAGCACTGATGCAGCTGCTGCTAACGGGTATTGTGAGGGTGAAATATGGACTGGATTGAGAAAATAATTAATTTTGTAGTTACTTATTTTGATTCTTTCATAACGGGTGGAATAACAATCATAGGTTTTATTGTTACTTATTGTCTGACCAGAAAAAACTTTAGGGATGAAGTTATTAAAAATAAATTGGCAATAACAAATGATATTATCAAAGATTTGCCCTACAAGATATGCGGCATGATGAACAAAACAGAGGGGAAAAGTAGAAAAATAAAGTTATCTCCAGAGGAATTCAGTGATATTATTTCTAATATTCTAGCATATGGCAGCAAGGATGCAATTTCTATTGCAATTCATATGCAACAACTGGCGTATTCAATGGCGAGTAATCCGGGGGGCGAAGATAAAGAAAAAACCTATGAGCAGTTGGCGACATATGCTCTATTAATCACACAAATTAAGTATGACTTGACATCAGAAATAATATCCCCAGAAAGTTGGTTCTATCTCAAAGTGACAGATTATAAGACTATGCAGCCCCAGATAATAGCTGCAATTAATAAAATAGTTAAAGAACTTGATCTTAACAAGGAATTTATAGTGAAATGAGATAATTAAATGATAAATAATTGGGTTTAAATAGGAGATAAGCATGGACCAATCTTTATATCTTGAAAAAAATATCAGCCAGCAGCCTGCCATTGATTTGCTGCGGTCCATGGGATATACGTACATTTCTCCGGCAGACTGTGAGGCCCAGCGGGGCAGCCGGTATCATGCTCTGCTGAAAGATATCCTCCGTGGCCAGCTGCGTAGACTCAATCGCTATGACTTTGCCGGAGCAGTAAACGAATTTTCAGCCGCCAATATTGAACGGGCAATTGATGATTTGGACGAGCCTCTCACGGATGGCCTGGTGCGTACAAGCGAAAAAATTTATGATGCGTTGATGCTGGGCAAGAGCTACCCGGAGACCGTGGGCGAGGGGAAAACCCTCAGCTTCAATCTGAAGTATATTGACTGGGAGCACCCGGAGAACAACCTGTTTCACGTAACCGATGAATTTGCGGTAGACAGCCGGGACAAGCTTCATAATGCCCGCCCGGATCTTGTGCTGTTCATCAATGGTATCCCTTTTGCGGTTATCGAGTGTAAGGCTCCACAGATCAGTGTTGACCAGGCGGTGGAACAGAACATCCGCAACCAGCAAAGCGAGTATATCCCGCAGCTTTATAAATTTGCTCAGATTGTCATGGCCACCAATAAGAACGCCGTGAAGTATGCCACCACTGCCACCCCTAAAAAATTCTGGAATGTGTGGAAGGAGCAGGACACAGCTTTTCTGGAAGATGCACTGGACCGCTATATCCCGGACCGCGTGCCCACCGAACAGGACCGCAATTTGATTTCTTTGTTCAGTAAAGAGCGGGTTATGGAACTGATCCGGTACTTTGTGCTTTTTGACGCCAACGTGAAAAAAATATGCCGGTATCAGCAGTATTTTGCCATCAAGGAGATTATCAAGACCATCCAGCAGCCCGACGAAAAGGGCAACCGGCAGAGCGGCGTGATCTGGCATACCCAGGGCAGCGGCAAAAGCCTGACCATGGTGATGCTGGCAAAGTATATTCTGATGGAGCTGGCTGATTGCAGCCCGCGTGTGGTGGTTGTCACAGATCGAAAAGAGCTGGATCGGCAAATTGCTGCCACCTTCGCCCATACCAGGCTGAATCCTGCCCGGGCCACCAGTGGGCAGAACTTGCTGGATCTTCTCAAAAACGGCAAGGCCGATGTGATCACGACCATCATCAACAAATTCAATACAGTTGAGAAAAAGGAACATAAAAATCTGTCCAGGAATGTCTTTCTCCTGGTAGATGAAAGCCATCGTTCCAATTATGGTTTGCTTGCTACCAAGATGCGGACGGTGTTCCCCAATGCCTGTTATATTGGCTTTACCGGTACACCCTTGATGAAAAAAGAGAAGAACACCATGGCCAAGTTTGGCAAGCTCATCCACAAATACACCATCAAGGATGGTGTGGAAGACGGAGCAATTGTGCCATTGATTTATGAAGGCCGCTTTGTAGAACAAAACGTAGACGAAGAAAATATTGACCTCTGGTTTAAGCAGACTACCAAGCGCCTCACTGAGGCGCAGCGGGATGATCTTTCCCGAAAATGGAGTAGTATCCGGCGACTGACATCGACTGATGCCCGTATCAAGCGAATTGCGCTGGATATCAATGAGCACTTTGTGGAAGGGTATAAAGATACCGGTTTCAAGGCCATGCTGGCAACGAACTACAAGCGAGATGCCATCCGATATCTGGAATGCTTTGAGCAGTTTGGTGATCTGACTTGTGCAGTGGTGATATCGCCACCTGACCTCCGCGAGAGCGTAGATGACGTAGATGAAGGCGCCGACGATAAAGTGGTTGCCTACTGGAACAAGATGATGAATCGCTATGGCGATGCAGACACTTATGAAGAAGCAATCAAGAACCAGTTCTGTGCAGGGGATATTGATATTTTGATTGTGTGCAGCAAGCTGCTCACAGGTTTTGACGCACCCATCTGTCAGATTCTATATATCGATAAAGAGCTGAAGGAACATGGACTTTTACAGGCAATTGCCAGAACAAATCGACTTTATGAGGGCAAAGACTACGGCTTGATTGTGGATTATCGTGGCCTGATTGAAAAACTGGATACTGCCATGGATATGTACAGCGGTGCCGGTTTGGAGAATTTCGACAGCGAAGATCTGAAAGGCGTTGCAGTTGATGTGATGGCATCGGTGGGAGAACTCAGAGAAACATATACCCACTTGACAGAGCTCTTTACGGATTTAAAAAATCCGCAGGACACAGAGGAAGTTGAGACCTTCCTTGCAGATGATAAGAAGCGAGAGAATTTCTATAATTTTCTGTGTGCATTTGGAAAAGCCTTACACATCGTTCTCAATGCAGAGCAAGCATATTCATCCATTCCTAAAGAGGAATTGAGGCTCTACCAGGACACCTTTGTCTTTTTCTCTAAAGTACGTCGAAGTGTAAAAATCCGGTACTGCGATGCCATTGATAACCAGGAATATGAACCCTTGATGCAGAACCTTCTGGATACCCATTTGTCTGTGGCAGGACTAAAACAGATCACCAGCCCGATTGATATCTTGAATAAAGACGACTTTGAACGGGAGCTGGAGCAGCTGGGATCGTCAAAGGCAAAAGCAGATGCAATTTCCAGCAGGCTAACACGTAGCATCAGTGAAAAATATCAGGAGAATCCAGCCTACTATGACAGCTTCTCTAAGCGGATCAAGAAAGCTTTGGAGCAATACAAAGAGAAAATAATTTCAGAGGCAGAATACTTAACCAAAATGCGCAGCATTATGGAAGACTACCGTAATGGAAAGAGTACAGTAACGTATCCAGAATCCATCAAGAACAATGTACATGCACAGGCGTTTTATGGCGTGCTATCGGCAGTCTTCGACTCAGAGCAAGAGGTAAAGATCTCTGCAGACTTTGTAGCTGAGATCGCAGAAGAAATTACAAAGATTGTAGCAAGCCATAGCCAGGTGGATTGGACTAACAACAAAACAATCCATGATCGAATTTCGCAGGATATCGATGACTTGTTCTACCACTATGAAAAGGAACGGGGATTGAAACTATCCTTTGAAACCATTGACAAAATCATTGAAAATGTCAAGACAGTAGCACTTCGGAGGTTTTGAATAATATGCCGCAGCAGAGAACGGTATTTTATGAGGGGAACGAGATCAGTTACCAGCTTGAACAAAAGCCGGTAAAGAATCTGAATCTCCGAATTCATAAAGATTGCAAGGTGTATGTATCGGCCAACCCGGAAGTTCCTGTAAATAAAGTGGATGAGTTCGTGGTAAGCAAAGGACAGTATATTTGTTCTGCTCAGAAAAAATTCGGCGAAATGGCGCTGTACTCTCCCAAACCAAAACAATATGTGAGTGGAGAAACTTTCTATATACTAGGCAAAGGCGTCCGCCTGAAGGTCGAGCAGGCCTCTCATAATACGATTTCTTCGGATGGGGTATATCTGAATCTCTGCATAAAAGATCCGCAAGACTTTGAGAAAAAGAAAAGGATGGTATCGCATTTCTTGGATTGCCAATGTGATACCACCTTTGGAGAGATTATGTCGGAAATATACCCGGTATTTCGGAAGTATGGGGTCGCTGTGCCAGTATTACGCCTCCGAAACATGGAAACACGATGGGGGTCTTGCTTGCCTCGGAAGGGGATTATAACCTTAAACAAACGGCTGCTGGAAGCTCCACGCTACTGTATCGAATACGTGGTCATGCATGAGTTTTGCCACTTTATCCACCCGGACCATTCTAAACACTTTTACGCTTTTTTAACGATGCTGATGCCGGACTGGAAAGAGCGGAAAAGAATTCTGGATCAAAGCGCAACATTTTGGCTGTGACTGGGTGATAAGTGCAATGCAAATTTTTTCGGCCATAAAATCACGCAATTTATCTGAAAACTAAATATTCAGTTCATAGCAAGTGGAATGAATTTGAAAGGTTATAATGGGCAATAGTACGGAAATTAATTTATTCTAAACTTAGATATACTGGAGGAACATCAAAAATGAAATCTCCAACAATTAGAGATGCCGCATTAGAAGCGAGAGCGATTGCTGAACCTCTAGAAGCAAAACAAACTGAAAAAATTGAAAGAATTTGGGAAAATGTTGCAACTATAATTTCACTTTTGGTTATTGAATTAACATTGGCTTTATTTGTTTATAATGAGGGGTACGGATCGGTATATAATATTCCGGCAAAAATCATGCCGCTTGATCTAAAGATGTATCTGCCGTTTGCCGCATTTATTGTGTCCATATCGGTTTATATCATATGTTATATGACAATTAAACGTCGCGATAATGTTTTTAAAAAAGACAAATTTAATTGGGAAGCAGTAGCGTGGCTAGGATTGATATGTTTAACTATACTAAATCGTCTCCATTTGGAAAAAATAATAGGCATGGTAGCATGTATAGTGGTTTCTGTAATTATAGCTTTACTATTTGAGGTATTTCTGCTCCGAGCAAAGAGACTAAAGAATAGAAATTTTGAAAACAAGGAAATAAGTGAGCAAGAAAAAGAAAATAAAATTGAGGATTATATTTGGAATAGGCTTTTTTATGTTTACATGTTTAGATATGGAGTTGCTGTAATTATTATATTGACAAGTTTGGCTTTCTTGCTTGGAACTACAAATGCTAAAGTAAAGTCTGAATATCAGATATGTGTATATGATTCTCAAACATATGCAGTCATTGTTGACTATGATGATAGGGTATTGGCTGAAAAAGCGTACATCAATGATAACTCAATTACTATTTCAACTGGAACTTACAGATATTTACCAAAGGACTCTATGGAATTATCTTTTAAATCATTTAAATCGGTTACAATACAGAATGATTTGCCTCTAAAAAATCTATATAATACAAACACCTGAAAATAGAAAATAAACGAAAACAAAGAAGATTTCCATGATGTGTTAAACACAGGGAATGGCCGCTTAGAGTATTACAGCTCTGCAATATAATTAAAACTCTATGTATGAACATTTCCCGTGCAGCATTCCTAAGCAAAATCTTATGTGCCTCCTTATAAAGTATGTCTTGATCTAGAAATTCAACTTTGGAGAATTTATCTAGGTAAGTATCTGTCTGACGTCCACTAAAAAGTTGACTATTGTTTAGCTTATTATAATATAAATGATCTGGAGGAATTTAGAAAAACAGTTAGATGGATTGAATTTGTCCTGGATTTCAGGTATAATACAAATAAGATTCCTGCAGGTGTTTGGCTGGCAACAGATTGGCAACCAAAAGCAGGTAGCGTCCACTCATAGAATAATGAAAAGAATCCAAATATCTCCAACAATATAATTTAATCAAATTTGTTTAAGTTAGCTGGCTTTGGAGCGAGATGGAATAAAGTTCATTTCGGGCAACGGCCAGAAAAAGCAGAGAAAAACAAACGAAACAACGCAATAAAACAGCGCCCCCCAAATCCGGGAGGCGCTTATTTTGTGCCTGGTGGAGCTAAAATGGAGCTACGGCATCAGATTTTCGAGTTTCTGCATCGTCTCTTCACTGGTGGACGGGTAGAGGTGGCCGTATATCCGCAGGGTGGTCTCGACGTTCTCGTGGCCCAGCCGCTGGCTCACCAAGAGGATAGGGGTGTTCAGGCGGATCAGCAGCGCAGCGTGGGAGTGCCCTTACGGTATAATTACGACAAACCGGAAAAGCCCCGTAGGATCAAGGGTTTTGAGGTTTTCAGTCTGATTTTTTCATCCTTTTCCAAACCGAAAAATCATACTGAAATAAGTCGAATTGCAGGAGGTGTTTCATTAACGACAAATGAATAGCAGAAAGGAACTCAAAACCTTTTGATTCCAAACACAACAGAATATTGGATTTAAGCGAAGCCGTCACTTGTTTTAAGTGGCGGCTTTTGTTGTTTCCAGGGCTGTTATGCAGGCACATGACAACACCCAATCAGAAATGAGGTGAAGTCATTGAACCCACAAATCATCGCCGTTGCCAACCAGAAGGGCGGCGTCGGCAAAACGACTACCTGCGCCAACTTAGGCATCGGGCTGGCGCAGGCCGGAAAGAAGGTGCTGCTGGTGGATGCTGACCCGCAGGCCAGCCTCACCATCAGCCTGGGCAACCCGCAGCCGGACAAGCTGCCCTTTACCCTGTCCGATGCGATGGGCCGTATTCTCATGGACGAGCCGATCAAACCCGGCGAGGGCATCCTGCACCACCCGGAGGGCGTGGACCTGATGCCTGCCGACATCCAGCTCTCCGGCATGGAGGTATCCCTGGTGAATGCCATGAGCCGCGAGACGATTCTGCGGCAGTATCTGGACACGGTGAAGGGACAGTATTCCCATATCCTCATCGACTGCCAACCCTCCCTGGGAATGCTCACGGTCAACGCGCTGGCCGCCGCCAACAGGATCATAGTCCCCGTCCAGGCGGAGTATCTGCCCGCCAAGGGCCTGGAACAGCTGCTGTCCACCATCAACAAGGTCAAGCGGCAGTTAAATCCCAAGCTCCAGATCGACGGTATTCTGCTGACGATGGTGGACAACCGCACCAACTTTGCCAAAGAGATCGCCGCCCTGCTGCGGGAGACCTACGGCAGCAAAATCAAGGTGTTCGGCACCGAGATTCCCCACTCGGTTCGAGCCAAGGAGATCAGCGCCGAGGGCAAGAGCATCTTCGCACATGACCCCGGCGGCAAGGTGGCGGAAGCCTATAAAAATCTGACGCGGGAGGTGATAAAACTTGAAAAGCAGCGCGAAAAAAGTAGAGCTGGCCTCAGTCGATGACCTGTTTTCCACCGAGGAAAGCCGCGCCGACGCCCAGCGTGAAAAAGTCATGGAAATTCCCTTGTCGGAGCTGCACCCATTCAAGGATCACCCCTTTAAGGTCAAGGACGATGAGGCCATGATGGAGACCGCCGACAGCATCCGGCAGTACGGCGTACTGGTCCCGGCCATTGCCCGCCCGGACCCTAATGGCGGCTATGAACTGGTGGCTGGGCACCGGCGGCACCGGGCCAGCGAACTGGCTGGCAAGGATACCATGCCGGTCATTGTCCGCGATCTGGACGACGACCAGGCCACCATTATCATGGTTGACAGCAATTTGCAGCGAGAAA
>ERZ1090863.495-NODE-495-length-21382-cov-12.886013_pt1 | contig 21382 bp, 30 predicted proteins | sample MGYA00478480_ERZ1090863 | MGnify/ENA primary metagenome ERZ1090863 (study PRJEB33644, sample SAMEA5815746) | chicken gut metagenome | biome: Chicken; feature: Gastrointestinal Tract; material: Caecum | place: Ireland | collected 2019-01-01 | study: A study of the...
TGTACAAGTACCGCCTCCCCCAGGTGAGGGGGCCTAAATATTAGACTATGTACCTGTACAACCTTGTCTACCCTAAGTGTACCATATTAAGCACCATTTGTCAAGCCCGAACATATGTTCGTGGCAAGCCGGGTACCTGTTGATAACTCATCACTGATGATTGATTAGTTAGTCATAACTAACCGAACATTCGTTCGATATCCAAACACTCGTTCGATATCCAAACACTTGTTCGATACCCGAACAAATATTCGTTTACCCATTGACACTGATACCATCATGTGATATACTATACATAGGAAAATATGCACAGAAAGGAGCAAAATAAAAATGACTAGAGAACAGTTCATAACACGTTTTACAGAGCTTACAGCCGCTCAAGCCGCCTCTAACCCAGACTATGCTTCATTCAGAGATGAAGTCCTACAGGATTATGATGCTCTAAACGAAGCAAATGTTTCGCTAGAAGCGGTTAGACAAGAGCACCAGGCATTGCAAAACAACTACAGCTCTCTTCAATCAGCCTACACACGCTTGTACATGACCTTACCTATTCCTGCTCCAAATCCAAACCCTGACCCTACTCCAAACCCAAATCCTAACCCTGCTCCAAATCCCAATCCTAACCCTAATCCGCAACCAACAACCCCTACCACGGACGATATTATCAAACAAATGACGTCCGATTCGCAGGAAGGAGAATAACACAATGGCAAAATTGAACAATGTGTCTAACATGTCAATCTTTAATGCCGTAAGAATGACCATGAGTAAGGCGTTCCAGGATAGGATTCCTGAGGCTAACAAAGATAACATGGAAACCATCGGAACTATGATTACTTCCGATGAGTTTGAAGTAGAAATGAATGCATGGCAGAAAGCACTTGTAAACCGTATCGGTCTTACGCTTTTCTACCAGAAGATGCTCAACAACCCTCTGTCCGACCTTATCTATGGCACAATGTCCTTTGGTGATGCTATAGAGGAAATCGCTACAGACCTTGTAACCGGTCGTACCATGGATTACGGTACAGAGGGCCAGTCATTAGACCCGTTCGTTAAAATTAGCCCGCAGGCAAAGGCTATTTATCACAAGATTAATGAGCCTATCCAGTACATGACCTCTATTGAGAAGCATCGTATTCGCCGTGCATTCCTCACAGAAGGCGGTCTGACCCGTTTAATCGGGATGTTTGTTTCTCAGCTTTACAGCTCTGCAAACCTTGACACGTGGCTTCTCACAAAGTCCATTATGGCTTATTACATTAACGACAGTAAGTCCGCTTCCGGTTATCCGTTGCTTGCAGGGCAGAAAGTAACGTCCGTTGACGTGACTAACGAGGCATCCTCCAAGGCTTTTCTGTTGCAGGTAATGAACGCTCTGTCTGCCGCTTCACTGCCTAACAATAATTTTAATCCGCAGGGACTTTGGAAAACTCTTGACAACCGTGAGTTTACCCTGTTTGTGCGTTATGACATTCTCAATACCATCGGAGTAGAGGCCATGGCAAGTGCTTTCCACAGGGATAACCTTAACTTGAACGTGCGTATCAAGGAAATGGATGATTTTGGCACTGACCCTACAGGAAAATCTACTGATGATGTATTAGCCGTTCTTGCAGAAGATTGGTGGCTGTTAATTACTCAGCAGTACGAGGAAATGGAGAGCATCTACAATCCGCGCGGCCAGTATTGGAACTACTTCCTTACCAGGCAGATGTCCTTTGGAGCTAGCTACTTTAAAGACTGTATCATTTTCCGCAAATCTTGGGATTAAACTGTGGGGTGATTGAATGGCATTTCAACCAAATACAACCGTATATTTGTGCGCTGGAACTGGTATGGATGCCAGTAATTCAATCTGGTGGCATAAATATGCGTACCCACATACTGATACAGGAAGTTCAGACGATTCTTGGTGGAACACTTGTTTTCAGTTCTTTAAGGCCCATAGTATAGCGGAAGGAAGCTGGTACTGCACATATCTAGACCCGTCTAGGGGATTCTTTAAGGTTGGAAGAATGCCGCTAAATGACAATTCTATTCCAATGGGAGAATCTGGTCTAGGTAATAGTGCAAAACAAGCGCAGATAAACAATCCAAATATCCCATTTGCAGAGTGTATAAGGGCTGTAGATTACATCATTTTTGCTAATGATGCTGAAGGTTTTTCGGCTGATATTCAATATGCTTTTGTAACAGAGATTAAAAGCATAAATCATAATGTAGCGGCTGTGTATTTTACGATTGATGCCATTATGACGTACCAAAAGTTTTTTCATTTAGGCAGATGTCTGGTGGAGCGTGACATGCAGTTTCAAGAGCGTGATGGCTCAGAGAATGGTAAACCAGTATTTGACAACTTAAACCGCATATCAGATGATTTTGCACCAGGCTCTACAGATTATGTTCAAGAACTTATAAGCTGTCCACCAGACCAATATAAGTTTGTACAACTTGGTGCCTATGGCAAACTTTTCTGTATGTCAGATGTTGACCTGTCTACAGAAAAAATAACGCCTAATCCATATTTTGGTGGCATTGCATCATTTGTACCATCTCAATCAACAAAGATAGGAGATGTTGATTTAGGTGTAGGAGTGTATTTGATAAACAATAGGCAGTGTGAAGCGTTAACAAAATTAGGTTCTTTTGACGCTATGGAGCACTTGTTATATGTTTATACAGTACCTCTAAATCTTGTACCGCAAAATTCCGAAACAGAGCCGGTATTTATAGCTAATGTTAACCAATTTACTACAGATTATACTAACAATACCTATGATATTCCTACTACTAAATGTTTCAGTAATATAGGTCAAGTTACGGTTGGTCAGCCTACTACGGACGGTTATACACCATTAAATATTAAAACGTACACAGCCCCTTATAGCTACTATTCGGTTACTGATATGCAGGGTAGTTCAATGGAGATATTGCCACAGTTAATGACGCAGGCAGATGATTCAGATGATTATTATTTTACACCATCCCTGTATTTTAACTTGACAGTAGCACCTAATGTAGCATCCACCGTAACAGTAGATAACTACCTAGGCCCAGAGGGTTACACTTCACCACTGTTAACACTATGGCAACAGCCAAGCTATGCTATGACGCCTAACGCTTCTGGTTATGCCAATAACATGATTCAAGCTATCACCACTAAACAGTTAGGGGAAAAGCAGTTTAATACAGGCAGTGGCATGAATATGGCAACGTCACTGTTAAGTGGTGTAGGTAACGTTTTAGGAGCAGGAATAGGCGCGGCTCTAGGTGGCGGTATTGGGGCAGGAATAGGCGGCTCTATAGCAAATAGTTTGAGCGAAGCATTTTTAGGGCCTATGCAAGCACTTGGCCGTGGTTCCATGAGTGCAGGTGTAAACAATGAGATGCAATCCCAGTATCAGCAAGCTCAAGCAAAAGCAGGCCAAACATACGGCCTTCCGAAAGCTGTAGGAGGCGTTCCATCTGGTATGACAACATTCCTCATGAATAACCCTGGCTATCGCATATTCCGCATGCACCTTCAAAATGATATATTAATGCAAGTAGACCTGTATTTCTCCATATTTGGCTATTTACAGAATGCTTGGCGATATCCGCACATAAACATACGCCGCCGCTGGTGCTATGTAAAATTGGCTACTGTGAACATAGTACCGGAACAAGCTAATCAATATGATGCGGGTGGTGTACCGTTAGTATTCAGACAGCAGATAGAATCTCGTCTACGTAATGGCGTCACATTCTGGAACATGAGACATGCTCTTATGGGTGATAATGACAGCGGAGCAAGCACCGTACAGTCATGGGAAGATAGCGCAATACAGGAGAACAAAAACTGTCATTGGATTAAGAACTACGGAAAAACGCCTGACGATGATATCATGAAAGATAATTTGTCATGGACAGGCGGTTACGCTACAGATTACACTGACGACTATGACGATATATTAAAGGAGTGACAAAGATGTGGTTAGAAAGTATGTACCCTAGAATGAACGGACTGTTATCTACAGATACTCTTTCTAGGTTCGCCAAATATCAGAATGAATTACAGTGGCAGGACGTATTTTCACGCAATGTCGCTCTTGCCATTAATCTTATTGAATGGGAAGGACTTCCAGAAACGTGTGATTCATATTTCATGGAGGAAATGCTTTTATTCGCTGGACGTTGCTGTATACTGTACGACCCGGAATGGAATGCCTATCTTAGTCTTCCCTGCACAATAGCATCTGGGCAGAACATATACTATGAAAACTCATATTACAAAGCCTATTCAATTAACTACGAGAAAGTGTTCATGGCTATCACGCATTGGAATGCTTCACTGTTTGACAAGTTCGCTAAGTTTTCTGGTGCGGAATCTACACCTATAAAGGGAGTAGTAATAAAGGATAACTATCTTGAATATCCGCTTATCAACACCATAGAGACATACACTACTAAAATGGTTGATGCTATGCGTACTATAGATGTTATAGCTAAACAGTTAAAAATCCCCGCTATTATTGAGACAGACGAAGAAAGCAAGATAGCCTTACAAAAAGCGATATCACTAATTGATGAAAATGTAATTGCTGTGTATACTAACAAAGCGATTACAAAGGCGTTAAAAGAATCAAAGGTTATGCTTACAGGCATACAAGCTCAGACCATGGAATCTGCATGGAATCACCTTAATTCTTTGCAGGCACAGTACCTTACAGCATTAGGAGTTAATAACCTTAACACAGCGGATAAGAAAGAACGTTTGCTGGTTGACGAGGTTAACAGTAACAACGACAGCATCCAGTTAAATATGAGCTATCGCATTGACCAGCGTTTGCATGCTTGTGAGAATTTTATGTATGCATTTGGAATGGATATTTCTTGTAAGGTGCGGCACGACTATTCCGAACATATTGTATCCATTACCAATGGTAATAAGGGGGTGTACACTAGTGGCAATAGCAACAATGACGATGCTTGAAGCTTATGACCATTTAGGTGGAAAGCTTTTTGCTCCACTCCCCTTTTACGACTACGAAACACTACAGCAAAAAATATTAGACCAATATTCAGCTAGGGAAATAGCTTTTGATACGCCAGAGTATTTCCGTATTAAGTTAAACCATTACCTTAGATTAAGGGTAGGAAATTACAACAAGATGTTGCAATCTGAGTTAATGGAAATTGACCCTTTTGTAACTGATTATATGGTTACAACTGGTACCTCTGATACTACTACCAAAACAAAATCTGCCCGTGATGTTGGTACAAAAGAGAAAACTAATGTTGGTTCTGAAAAGAACAGCACCAAAACGGAAGTTGGCAACTCAAACACTGATAACACATTTGAGCACGATGAACAGACAACAAAAACGTCTGTTAAAGGGTCATTGTATTCTGAAGCTAAAAATACATCACAGGATGAGACAACTAAGACTACAGAAACAATGAGTGAGGCACAGGATGTTACAGAGGAAGAGACTACAGATACTACTGGTAAAAAGGATAAAACCTCTGATACTACCAAGAGTGACAATCAGACTGACAGAAAATGGACAGAGACAGGTTCTAGTCAAGCTCATAATTTGAATGTGGGTTCTGATACACCGCAGGCTATGCTATTCAATGAGCCTAACCATTACTACGGTACAGGCCGTGCGCATGATTATGGCATTGTTAAAACTGACGCTGAAGGCAATCAATATTATGAGCACTACCCCGAAACTGAACCAAGCCAAATAGACACTGGCTCTTATCAAATAGATGGAGGCGATACCCCGTGGTTCAATTATGCGTCGACTGCCGCAAACCAGACAGGCCATGACAGTTATGACAAGTCTGGGACAGAAACATACGGACGTAATTCTACAGAGAATCAGACTGATAATGAAGAAACCTCTGAAAACAAAGAGAGGAATCTTACCGGAACAAAAGATACTGACCGTGAAACAACTACTGATACAACCAGAAACTTAGAGGAAGGTGTAAGCACCAACGCAAACGAACATTCAAAACAGGATGATACGGGCGTGGAATATTATACTGAAAAGGGAAACACAAATACTGATACGACTAAAGACACTGAAAGTAAAGATACTGCTACTAGTACCACTGCATTTGAGTCCAAAGAAAAGACAAAATCTACTTCTGATATGGATGTTTCAAACAAAACAGGAGAAGTTAAAAAGGGCCGCATGATGCGCTCCCCGTCAGAGCTTCTTAAGCAATATAGAGAGACATTAACGTTCAACGCAGATATGTGGTTATTGTCTGAACTGGAACCATTATTTTTAGGTGTGTTTTAAGAATGGAGGATTTTAAATGTATAATTCACCCAAATGCCCACCTCCCTGTGAACCATGTAACCCCTGTAAAGAGCCTGTACGCAGAGAACAGCCTACTTGGTGCGGCCCAGCAGATTGCACTCCTGTTGGGAATGTATATGACATACAGGGAATGAAGCCTATCCCCCCATGCCCAGCTCCTGGGCCCGGTTATATGATTCCGTCTATGCGACCAGAAATCAGAAACATGACAGAATCACAGCAGGTGCAGGAACTTACAAAGCGTGTAGACTATCTTACACAGGCAATCAATGATTACAGTAAGAATGTTTATGGGGCGTATAACACGATTGTAAATAGTGCGTTATGTAACGATGCGTACTATGACGAAATCAAACAGCAGACAGGATACATCGAGGCAAACAATTGCTACTACACTTTGGTTGACATTCCATTTGTAGACTGTGCTAACCAGCCTATTTATTTAGAGCTTGCTTTAGCGTACAATAATACCCAGAATATGGGTGTAACAGAAGATATTCTTGACGCTAGCTATCACCTAGTAGCTGATAAAATGGTACCCGCTTCTTCTGGGCCGTTTGTAGAAAACAATATTACTACTGGCTGGGATGGATTAGTATTTTATGGCGGCGCTCCCATTTCTAATCCAACACATCAAGTTAACTGGACTATTGCCACTACAGCTAACGGTTTTATTAAGCTGTATCCAAACACCACAGATAGAACAGTTATGCAGAATGACAGGGTAATGGATGCTATGGGCTGTATGTCAGTACTTGTAAATAATGGCGTGGCAACACCCAATTTATATGGTGTTGATGCTGGCCAGCCTAAAGCAAGAGTGGCTATTGGTATGAACTATAAGACCAAGCATAGGTTCATTGTAGTAACTGACGGCACGGATACGATTGGTAGTACGTCTTCTGACTTGTCAAACATATTTGTTAACCTTGGCTGTGATGTGGCCGCTGAGGTATGCACAGGAGCAAAGGCCGTAGGATTAGACAAAGGTATGTTCATGTACACGCCTGCTACCAAAGATGATAATGGTGCCCCTACATCTCCCAAAGAATGCGCGTTTTGGTTTATTACCAAGTGCAGGCATTATAAGAACCAGTATGTAAGGGATGTTGCAGAATTAACACAGAATGTAGGCAAACAAACGTGGCAGGCTACTCTTGCTAATCTGAATGTATCCGATATGTGGGTAGAGGTTGGAACTCTAAACAAAAAGCTAACCCAGGAGATAGCAGACAGGGAACAAGGTGATGCTACGCTTGATGCTAAGATTGAGCAGGAAATTTCAGACAGGGAACAAGCTGATTCTGAAATTTCCACCAAGCTTGAACAGGAAATAAGTAACCGAACTGATGCTGACACTACATTAAACCAGGCAATTGCCGCAGAGACAGCGGCTAGAACGGAAGCTGATGCGGCTTTACAGGAAGATGTTGATAACATTAAAGAAAGCTATCTTCCTTTGGTTGGAGGAACAATGGCTGGCCCGATTGATATGAACGGTCAGACGATTGATTCTCTTCCTGAACCGTCTGAAGCTGACCATGCAGTTAATAAGCAGTATGTTGACAATGCAGATGAAAAATTGGAGGATGCCATTGAAGAAAGACTTCCGTTAACAGGCGGCACAATGAAGGGCGCAATTAACATGAATGGGCAGTCTATAACTAATCTTGCAGATGCCGCTAACGATGGTGACGCTGTTAGTAAGAAGTATATGGAAAATGCTCTTGAGGATTACCTTCCAACTAACGGTGGCACTATGAATGGGGCTATTAATATGGGCAACCATACAATCACTAATGTGGCTGACCCTGTTAATGGTACTGATGCGGCTAACAAAGAGTATACGGATAATGCAATTACTAGTGCAGTTAAGAACGTGAACGATGCTGTAGCTTCTAAGTATTTGCCATTAGCTGGTGGAACTATGAATAATGATTCCTCCATTAGTTTTTCTGGTACAGGTAGCAGAATAGCTTTTACTGGTGAAGATAATGTCACTGCTTCTTATTACTTTGATGGTTTTAATATCAGAGATGATGGAACATATGTTTTAGCTTCATTTGGCCCGGATAATTTACAAATTAGAGGCAACTCAAATTGGACTGGGGCAGGCATGAGCTATACTGCTAGTCAGAGCATATTGAATATTTATGGTTCAGACTATGAATCTTCAAACAGAGGGACATATGTTAGCATATTTGTCAATGCTGATTCACCGTCTATTAGCTTTATTAATAATGGAGGCAATAAAGGGGGTTCTATTCATGGACTAGAAGAACCTACTGATTCAAGAGATGCGGCCAACAAGGCTTATGTTGATGCTCAAGTTGCTAGTGCTGGCAATTACTTTAATGTATTAGAAGAGGCCGGAGCTAGTGTTTTGCAGTTAAAAACAGATTATGAAGGCATGCTAATAGGTACGTTCGGAGTATCAACTGCCGCAGGATTAACCCTTTCGCCTACTGGGTTATATATTAGCGACCCTAATAATCAAAATACTTCATTATTAACTGTAACCTACAATAATATTGCACTATCAGCCGGAACTAGTTCCTCTGAATCTGTGCAGATATTGTCTTCAGCCATAGAATTAACTGGTGAAGATTATAACGCTTCTGACAATGGGACAGAATTAGTATTAACAAATGATAACATTGAATTTAGGACGCATGCCGGTGTTGCAGTTGGAACTATGACTGTTAATGAGAATAAAACTGGCGTAATTTTTGGAGGTCTAGACCTTCCGACTGAAAATAACCAGGCGGCCAACAAGGCATATGTAGATGCTGTCCCAGAGTTTGGAACTTACGGAGAAAATATCAACAGTGCTATTACCCCCAGTTCATACATTGAAAACTTTAATTTTACTATTCCAAAAACCGGGTCATATTTAGTTTTTACCACCGTTGATTTTGGTCAATATGAAAATGGTGTTCTTATGGTAAGAAATAAAACCCAAAATCAATTAATTTTGACGCTTGACGTTGCATCTGGAAGACATACTGCTAGTGAAACAGTTGTTTCTCTAAACAAGGGGGATGAAATTGGGCTACTTAGTAATACTAATTTTGACGGAACCTCAACACTTGCAGCCAGAGTTGTTATAGTTAAACTTGGAAATATGACAATATTAAATAGTTAGGAGAGTTATATGGAAGGAACCACGACAAATAAGTTCTATACAACTAAACGAGTATTATCCTACAACACCCCCTTCATATTCACACTAGGCAACCGCTCCATAGGTAAAACCTTTGGCTGGACTAAGCGTACAATTGACGTGTTCCTAGCAAAACGCCGTAAGTTTATCTATGTACGCCGTTATGAAGAAGATTTAAAACGGGTGGCTCCTTCCTTCTTTGATGCCGTTGCTTTCAAATTCCCCGGTCACGAGTTTAGTGTACAGGGCAATGGAAAGAGCGGAACCGTGTTCCGCATAGATGGAATGCAAGCAGGAATAACAATAGCCCTATCTACAGCTACAAAATTCAAAAGTATATCGTTGCCAGACTACGACACGATAATGTTTGATGAGTTCTTGTCAGAAGACAACGACTACTTAACTGATGAAGTAGGAAAAGCACTAGGACTATATCAAACCGTTGCTAGAGGTGACGGAAAAGCTATACGCCCAGAAGTTAGGTTCGTATTCATAGCTAATAACGTTAGTATTAACAACCCTTATTTCAGAGAACTTAAAATCCGTGAGCGCATAAGGCCCGGAGCAAAGTATACCGTAGACCTGGATAGGGCTTGGGTAGTTGAACTTACTAACAACAAGGCTATTGCTGACGAAATTGTGCAAACCCCATTTGGTAAAATGCTGGCAAAAACTAAGTACGGTGATTACAGTTTGCATTCGCAGTTCTACTTAGATGATAACAACTTTATAGAAAAGCCTAAAGGCGATTCAAGGTACTTATGTACACTGGTTTACAAAGATAAAAAGTACGGAGTGTATGACTATTTCAACGAAGGTTACGTGTGGATATCAACAAAATATGATAAATCTTCCATGTCTCTTTTTTCACTAACCACAAGTGACCACAAGCCAAATTATACATTCCTATACAAGGCCAGATATAACGATGTAATCTTATTCCTGCGATATGCATACGAAAATGCGTTGTTACGGTTTGACAATGGGGATTCAAAAGCAATGTTTATTGACTTTATGGGCTATCTGTAACGAATAACTATTGACAAGATAATCAAAATATGCTAAAATATAATAGAGGAGGTGTTATAAATGACGTATCCGGAAGCACCAAGCTATATTGCCCATACGGAAGATGTAACCACACCCAATCAGTGGAATGTGGTTGATACAGAGGGAAATCCGCTTACTGTAACTTTGCAGGCAGACACCGCAACCATTAACGGCACAACCTATTACAACAGTGCAAAGGTTGATGCTCTTATCCAGGAAACAAAGAGCTGGGCACAGTCACAGTTCCAGCCAATCGGTTAAATTAGCCATGGAATTGACTACAGCAGATGTAATCATAAAGGTCGTTAATGAAGTCGGATTCCCTATCTTTGCGTTTATCTGCGTATGCGGTGCACTGGTGTATACAAGCAGATTGCATAAGGACGAAATATCCGCATTAAAGGAATCATTAAATTCCATTACAGCATCACACAAGGAAGAGATTGATTCTTTAAAGGAAGTAATAAGCGATTTGAAAGTTGCTATCACTGAACTTACTGTTACTGTAAAAAGCAACCAAGAAAAGAGTGATTAACCATGTGGGCACAGTTACAGACACCCGTTAACATGGAAACACATTCTACCTCCTTTTTACAAGATAGTGTACCTAGTGGCAGTGTTATTGCCATCGACACTGCCCCAACGTACACAATTGATAAGGCACAGGATATAGGTATTACCAGTATAGAAACTGCTGTGCAAGATAACAAAACTACAGAATCCCCGCAAACAATTGTAGAAGAGAAGTAGGGAAATCACAAGAGGAATCTTGCCCTATCACTTATTCGGGATGATACCCCGGCTCTACATCTTTGCGTAAAGGATAATCAGCAATAACCCCCAAAGGCTTTACAGCCAATGGGGGTTTTCGCTGTTATACGATTTTTCCTCCCGTTACTGATTTAACTGCACCAGATTCATCGTAACGAATAGCGGGGTTTATTACGCAATAGCCACTTTCATTAAATGCGAAGGATTCCCCATTAATAGTAGCTATTTCTGACTTATAGTATTCGCCTTGTTTATGCCCATATGCATACCACCATCCAATATCATCGTGGTTCCATCCTAAATTCTCATATAACACCCCCTCATTATAGTCCTTATCGTCTACATATGTGGGAATCAATACTTTACTCCAACCCCTCCATGTGTCAGTAAGTTTGCTAGTGCATACACCTAGTGCAATAGACCGTGCTTCAATTACTACGCCATCACCCATGTAAAATCCTACGTGACCTTTCTTCCAAAGGATTGCACCTGGTTCTGGTTCAATATTGTCTATAAAGTCGTAGTAATCCTCTTCACTGTAGTAATTGGAACCGCTTAATAATCCTATTTCCGCACTACCTATGTCTGAAATGCCTAAACAATGGCATACCAGACCAGAGCAGTCTATAGCGTTTCCTCCTATCATTCCTTTGGCTTTCTTTATATATGAGGCTGTAAACGTAGCCGGATACATTTTTGCAAGAACATCTATTCTGCTCTCTGTTACAGGATTGTAATTGTACTTAAATCCGTAAATGTACCCCCAGCTATCAGTATAAAGCTTCATGGCTCTTGTACGGGCCTCATTTAATGTGGTTTTTGGCTTGCTCATATGATTACGTCTCCATTCATAAATGTTATAGTGTTTCCCGCTATCTGCATGGATGTGTAATATTCGTCTGATGCACGTAATATCGCATCCAAGGATATTAGGGATTCAATTGTATCAATGTTTATTACAAACGTGTCGTTTCCTGTTAATTTGTCAAAGTAATGGTCGTATTCGTAGTGACGCATAAGCAAAGGGTATCTGTGGTCAATGTTTTTGTTTGTAATGTAAAATGTCATGCCTCCACTTCCTTCTCAAAATTTATCTTTGCTTTCTCGTGGTTTGATATGTTAGTAAGGCATTCAACTATTTGCAGTATTGTTAGTCCTTCTATGTCTTCCAGGTCTAAATAACATGTTGTGCCATACCAGCTAAATGCGGCGATGTCGTTTCTGATGCCTATCACGTATACATTCTGTTTACCGTATATTCTTGTTAGCTGGTCTAAATGGTCACATAGGGCCACGAATCCCGCTTTATTTTTAATCGCCATTTTCATCCTCCATTTCTTTTAACAAATTAAAGAAATATGCCTTTAATAATACCTCATATTCAAATGTTTTCATTCCAATTGGGAGCCTTAAAATTAATCTGTCTTCACCAAAGTTAACAAGTATGGAACCGTATTCACTAAATATGTCAATTATATCATAGCCTTCAATTCCATTCTTTAACATCCAATCTGTTATAAAGTCTTTCATATATTTAGTATCACTACTTATTAACCAAGAATTTAATTCTCGTTGTAAATTAGTAAGCATATATGGACTATTAATAATTATATAAAATATCTTGTTTACAATAATACTTCTAGATTCCCCATACAGTGTAATTCTTATCTTTAAAACGTCTGTATCAGAATTATAGTCAAGAACAGTGACATTTGCTTCTGTAGGAGTATTATCGAAATCCATAACTAGAATGCATGCTAACACATTGCTTACTGATTGATGAGCTTTATCAATAAGATTCATAAATTTTAAACTACGAATATGCCCCATTAAAACCTCCTGTATTGTTTCATGTTCGTGTATTTACGGGTATACCTTACTAAATATGCTAATTACAACATATTCTTCAATTCCATTCACGAAGCGCACATCACAAAGATAGCGCATATAATAATCAATGTTCTGCACACACTTTTAGCAGTATCGCTTCGTACATTGATTGTCATACCAAACAAAAACGCCTCGATTATGCAAGCGGCCGCAAGATGTCCCGGTATCATTTCCCTAATCATCTTTTTCCATCCTTTCTTCTGTTCCCATTAAAACCTCCTGTATTGTTTCATGTTCGTGTATTTACGGGTATACCTTTTATAATAGTATGGAAAACCCCCTATAGCATCACTACTGATATCACCTGGTGGTGTAGGATTTGGATTTGGCCCTGGTTGATGGTCAGTAAAGTTATCCTCTACAGGATCTTGGTCTTCCGGGTCGTAATCAGCTGACCATGTATTATCAAAACTACAGTATCCATCATAGTTAAAGCCATTAGTTTGTATAATACAACCCCTTTTAGTTGGGGTGCTTGCCCAGTTCTGTGTTGACACATTGTATATGGTATTGTTACCCATGTATATCACAACATGGCCGCTTCTCCATAGGACATCACCGGGCTGTATACCGGCAAAATCCTGTTCGTAATACTGACCAGTAAATCCTGTTCTGGCCCTATAAAGGTTACTAAATTCGCCATTTGGCCCCCATGCGCTTGAACCCCGTTTATACGTTAAGTTCCAGCACCAGCTAGTCCATCCACTGCAATCTGCGGCGTAATACTGCCCAGTATCCGACAGCACGCCATAACCATCTTGTCCTATTGTGCATCTGGCCCCTGTTCCGGGCCATGCTCCCCAGATGTATCCGATATGCGGGAACCAGTATTCTGCCCTTTGAACGACAATTGCTCTAGTGGTTTGTGCCAATCAACCTCACGCCCTTCCTTATCCTTGTATTTAGGATATCTTGCCCACCGCATGATACGTGGCCTATCAACAAAAACCTCACGCAATGGCTTAGCTTCCTTCTTTATTTCTTCTGCACCAATGTTTCGGATGAAACGTATTAAAGCCTTGGTAACTTCTGTAGGTTTATAGCTGGTGATATCTTCATCAAAAGCCATAGCATGAATAATTTCCCTACGTGTTGAGATAATAATAGTTCTATAGTCAATCAGTTCTGCTTTCACTCTGTAGACCTTATTTATCTCTTTTATAAGCTCCTCTGGATTTTCCAGCGTTGTAAATTCGTCTTTCCAGCACACGCCTTCACTCCTGCCACCCATCTGACCCATCCCTCCATGAAACAAGAATATAATCTTCTAAGCCAATATTAACTTTTTGCAGATTGTATCCTAGCGCAATCAATTCTTGTTTGTTTAGGGAATCCTCGAATAACAGCACGCACGAATTTCCTTTTAACTGTGCATCAATTAATTTGTTTAAGGTTACAAGATTAGGTGTGTTTGTTGTTAAATTTCTTAATGCTTCAGCTGTAGGTAATTTAATGTCAGCCATATCTTCCCATCCTCTCTTTAATCTTAAAATCTGTTTTCACCAGCACTGTACCGCCTTTAATCTTAACTGGTCGCAACCTTCCAGGTACTAGCATACCTACACTCACATCCCGCAGGGTTCTCTTTTTTGTGATGAAGGCAAGCTCATGTGCATCTGGTTTATCTTCCGTCAGTTCATCCCTAGAAGGGCTTAAACCTTGCAATGAGTAGCAAAGCATTCTTTTTGCTCTTGGAGGCATACCCGCGCAAGTAACTTTCCAGTACGGCTCAACTAGAGCCATGTCCTCGTGTGTTATATGCTCTACATAGGTTTTCTGTCGTATGTACTTTGCGTTATCCCATAAGGATTCTACTTTCCAGCACAGAAGGTTCTTGTCGTGAATGTTGATGCCCTCTAGCTCTTCCGGTAAAAGGTCAGCATGTATGCTGTCCGTGTCGAAATATATGGCGCCAGGTGCATCTATACCGTGAAAGTTCTTTTGACCTGCCCTAATGGTAAATTCCCTGGCATAGCTGGTAATAGCGGCACCACAAGGTATATAACCGGGCTTCTTGTTATTCTCAAGTACGTTTGTAAACTTTAGTACGCCGTCTTCATATCTAACTATCTTATAGCTAGAATCTGTACTAGCGGCCTCTTTTCCATACAGATTGTTAAGAAATAACTTTGCCTCTGTCCTGCGTGCACCTTTACTATTCATTTTCTCATACATGAAATGGTCTATGTATTCGTCGAATATACCCAACAGGGCATCAAACCAAGCGCCACAAATTATTTCTGGTTTAATAAGTTCATAGTGTTCCTGCACAAGCTTGTAATCTGTCATAGACAGATTCAATGTTACATAAGCTTCCTGTTCGTGCCCATCTTGTTCTATGTACTTGTCATAATACTTACCATCCATTTCTACATCAGATGTCAATAACCATTCGTTACTAGGATACATTTTGTTATTCTTAATCTGTATACATGGCAAATACCCCTTCTTGATTTTAAATCTTGTGCTTATACGGACAAAGTAATATTTATCATCCTTTAGCGCTTCCTGTGGAATATAGTTTCCATACCACAAGTGCGGCTGTCCTACTGGATACCTATTACCGGATGAAGAATGCATAACAGAAGGATATAGGCTGTTGACATCTATCGTTAAACCCTTCTTATATATGCGGTTTTCCTTCCCCTTAACTACGTAACAGAACGCCCCACGGTAAAAGGAATAAATAAATTCACCTGCCGTATCCTGTTTAAACCGCTCTGGGTTTATAGCTATTTTCCATAAGTTAGGGAATAGCATGTTATAATCTTGCTTATCGTATAGGCTTTTGAAATAATCCAGACAGCAAGAGCCAATTGTTAATTTGGTGTATCCCCTGTCAAACATTATCTCAAGGGCTTCTTTTACAACAAGTACATCGTTGGCTATATAATCTGATTCTTGCGGCGATATATAACCATTGGCATGACGTATTCCCTCATATTCTATTTCTGATTTACGATGCTTAGTGCCAAAACTGCGACCAATTTCTTTAACAGAAAACGGGATAAGTTTTAAGCTATCCCTTATTTCTATTTTGTGATTGGCGTATTTCAATCTTATGGTGTACCATAGTCCCTGCGCTGATATAGAATATGTAAGCGACCTGTTAGGCATATCCTTAAATTTATAAAAGCCCTTTTCTGCACTATACGCAACCTCCCAATGTAGCACTTCTAGGAAATAATACAGGATGAATGTCCCATCAAATTTTAAGTTGTGGAAATATATTACGCAATCACAGCCCTGCTTGAATACCCAATTAAACAATGAAGATATATTGTTCCACACTTTTACATCTTCCGTGTATAATTCCACGATAGCGGATGCCCAAACTTCTGTCTCCTGTATACCTTCATATGTTGTTGTTTCAAAGTCAGCACTGTAATATTTAATAATCGTCTGGGTCATAAGTTCCCATTTCGTCCTGGTACTCTCCTAGCAATTGCTCAAACGTGTCCCACATCTCTTGAGCTTGTTCTTCTGTTAATTCAGCTTCCATGGATTTAGTTAACTCCCATGCGTAACGCTGTGTTAATGCAGGATTATAATTCATTTTGTAGGATATTGTAACCCCTTCTTCCTCCTCCAAATATCTTAAATTCTCCATTAACTGTCTGCGTCCGCCAATTTGCTCTGCTTTTCTCATCATGTTCTCCAAGAAGCTAGCTGGTTCTGGGTTAAGTTGGTCACGTATTGTATTCAAAGTATTTACATACTCTTTATCATACCATTGGGGTAAGTCATTTGGGTTTGTTATTGCTTGAGGTGCTTCTATTGTTTTCTGTACTCCAAATTCTTTAGCTATTTGTAATCCTGTTCTTAATTTTTCTAGCCTTCTAATATATTTGGAGTAATTTCGTGCAGGAATATCGCCTAGTACGTCTCTGGTATCGATATTATAACCACGTTGACGCAATCTGTATATTAAGTTCTGTACACGCTTACGTTGTTTCATATATTGTTCACGCAGCTTACTTTTTCGTGGCATATTTACTCCTTATAACAAAATAAGGGGCGCTGTTGCGCCCCATAGCTATATACTTACAAAATGGAGCAGGAGAAGAAGTCCCTGTCCTGGTAGTTAGCGGAAGGACGGCGATAGCACTTTAACTGCCATTCCTCGTCGGAATCCTCCATATCCTCCACAATGTCCATGAACGTACGGATGAAAGGCGTACTTCCGGTGATGTACTTCTGGCCATTCTTGTCTACCATGATAAGCTTAGTGTAATCCTTGTCCTTCTTAGAGTTCTCGTTGTGAACTTCCATCTGTGCATAGTAGTCAAGGTCGATAATTAAGGAATCATCGTGGCCCTCGATAGCCGTATCCAAGCTGATGCAATCGTCAAGGCTTTTAAGCTTGACCTGCTCCTTCTTGGTTAACTCTTTGCTAGATGCTACAATTTTAGACTCAAAATTCTTTTCCATTTTCTAATCCTCCTACTTATTTTATTACTCGTCATAATCTTCAATGCCTGCGGCCGAAACTTTACGGGGAGGCAAGGGCTGGCTGTTCTTTAGGAAATCCTCCTGGCTCATGCCTCTAAGCTCCTTAAAGGATTCCGTATTAAGGACATCAATCATCTTGTATACATTGGTGTCAATCACCTTGTTGATGGTGTTCTCAAGCCTTCTGCTTGTGTACTCTGCATCGGGTATTGTAATCTCCATTTCTTCATTGGACTTGGTGACTTTGTTATACACCAAGATTGTGAGCTTCTGATAAGAAAATTCTCTGGTTACCATTCTTCCCATATTTATTCCTCCTCTTTAGCTACTGGTTCGGTTTCTGCTTCTGCCCAAGCATATTTTTCGTTGATAGCATCTACTCCATTCAATAAATCCTGCAACGTGCCGTACCTAGATGCCCCTACATATACAACGCCGTTGGACGTCTCTACGCAGGCGATCTGTGCCTCTCCCTGCTCAAAACAGGATGCCTTATTTGTTGCAATTAGTTTTCCATCATTCAGTGTTACAGGTCTAATTAAGAACATAATCATTTTCCTCCTTCATTGTTTGTCGTGCTTCTTCACATAGCTTTAGAAGTTGATATATGGTTGTTTCATTTGGGGTTACCATATAAGTAGAATTTTCCCCATAAATTAATACTACTTGCTGTACCAAATCATCTTCTAAAAATTCTGCATCTGTGTCTACTCCAATTTCTCCATCTTTTTCTACTAGCGGCAATATTAGTATCATTAGCTCTTTCACCTCCTTAGTATCAATTGTAATTTAAGTTCATCCCAGAATTTTTGTACCTTCCTTGGTACAATTATATTGTAAAATATTTGCATGAACTAGATATGAACAAATTGTGAACAAATTGTTAACAAGGGGATTCCGGTTAAGGGGCAGTTGACTTTATGGAAATAGTGTAGTATAATTAAATAGTGGAGGATTCCCGCAATACTGTGAACATGCTGTCCCCTTTCTGTCATATTTCTCCCTTGGCTGTAAATATAATGACTTTCCTCCACAAAAATGAGAGTGTGGTATTAGCTCCACACTCTCTTTTTATTATTTGATTAACCTTGCTATTTCCTCACGTATCAAATTTTTTACTTCTTCCTTGCTAAGTTCGTGAGCATTTTCTTTGGTCTTATTTACCTCGTTTTGGACTAATTCCTCCAGGGATTCTTGCAAGCCATCTTGGGGTTTATACCCCGCTTGTAATTGTTTCTCGTATTTCTCACGCTTGCCCTTGTTTAACTCCCGTATTAGAGGGATTAGGGCTATTGGGAGAAATAAAATTAGTGCTCCACATACTAGCATTCCGCAGAATGCTATAAATTCCATTCCAGCGTGCATATTATTCCTCCAATGGTTTGCGCGTTGTTGGGTCAAGCTCAACTGCGCATTCCATAAACTTACCCACTATTACTCCATACAGTTTCTTGGAATATCCCACTATGCTTACCTCCACGACCTTGTAATCGGCCATTTCCCGCTGTGCTTGCTTCTCACAATCCTTCTCATTGAGCTTGCCAGCAAACTGCATCTGGGAACGCTCAACTTTCATTGCGGCTCTGTCGAAATAAAAGACGTCCGCCATTGTAATATCCATTTCCCTAGTAACATACTTTGCCATAATTGTACCTCCATTTGTTTTATTATTCCCATTAGGGTAAGGCCCCGCCAGGATGCGAACCCTGGCATTACGCATTGGGGCTACAGTATAATATATTTATTCTTGTGACCACCTCCCTGTTATATTAGAGCTATATAGTTATTGACATGATTTATCTTAATAATGTAACGCCCATCCGTTGAAATCAGTGAGAAAAAACTACAATTTTTTCCAGAAATATACACTGGTTCAAATCCGTTTTCTACACAATACCTTCTGTAATAGTCAAATATTCCGATCTTGCGTTTGGATGGCCTCGTATAGGCTTTATAAATCGTGTCCATACCCTTTTCCTTGGCGCTCTTATACTCGTTAGTGAGCGATCCAGCCTTTAAAATCTTGAAATTCTCTGTGCCAATCTGAATAAACTGTTTATTTTTCATGGTTCTATCTCCTTTTCTTTGATTATTTTTGAGCATTAGCTCTAAATCCCTATCCAGGATGCGAACCCTGGTTACGCAGTAGGGCTAGATTCTGAAATCACTTTTTATGAAACGGTCGTAATCACGTTCACCGTAGTGCTGTTTGGTTACGTCCTTTCCTATGCGCTGTATCTTATACAGCCTATCGGGTCTATTGTACATAAGATACAGCCTACGCTTTAGCGGCGCTTTTATCGCGGAAAGATTTACCACATATGTGGTGTCTCCCCATGCCATCCATAGAGGAAAATCCGTTCCAAAAGTTGTTCTTAAGAAAGCCGCTTCCTTTGAACCTATTTTGTATACTACTAAATTGATTCTTGAATAGGTCATTACGCCAGATACTTTAATGGTATCCATTATCTGTACTACTTCTGTCCTTGTCATAAATTATCTCTCCCTTACTGCTTTTGATCGGCCTATGGGCCTAAGGCCCTGCCATGATGCGAACCCTGGCTTTACGCTGTAGGGCTAAATAAGTCTAATGACTTATATTTATGTGTTATTTGCTAGTCATTGCATGATGCTTCCTTATGATTTATCTTGCTTAACATTGCATCCCTAGTGCTGTCGAGGCATTTAAGCTTTGTTTCAAAATCCAACACGTCATAGTCATAAGCACTACACCATAATTGCAAAGCACATTCACCTGTGTTATGCCATCTAATCACAGCTTCCCTGGCCTTTTGTCCCTCGTAATATTCCGAGACATAAGCCATCATGTCGCAGGCTCTGTCTAACATCTTTACCAATACTTTGCGTTCCTCTGTCATAGTATTTAATTCCCCTTCCTGTTTTAATCAGCCTATAGGCCTAATACCCTGCCAGGATGCGAACCCTGGCTTTACGCTTTAGGGCTAAATTAATCCGTCTGCATAGAGCGATTCCAAATCATTTGCCAGTTCAGTATAGCATTTGCTTACTTCTGACTTGGCAATTAACTTAAATTCTGCCTCAAAAGGTGCCATTGCCTTGTTGATGCGCTCCATCACCTCATTATATGTCTGATTAAGCTCTTCCATAGAATAATTCGCGTAAGCCTTTTCCATGCTAATACAAGCTACGTCTGCGGCCTGTTTAGCCATTCTGCATACTATTCTATATTCTTTGCTAGTCATAGTTATACCTCCCTGCTGTTTATTTTAGTGATCATGCAACTATAGGTATCGTCCAACGAGTCCCTTGCTATATTGAATACCTCCCAGTCGTTGTATGTTGAGCACCACAGCACAAGTGTATTTAATCCTTGTTTATGCCATCTGGCTACTGCTTCCTTGGCCTCATCATAGTTTTTGTTCTCAGATACAAAGCCCATCATGTAATGGGCACGGATGAGCATCTCAGTAAGCATTATTCTTTCTTTGGTTCTAATCATTTTTATCTCTCCTTTGCTATTTATTTACTTCTCCTTACGATTATATAATAGCATATCCTTTATCTAATTACAATAGTAATATTGCACAAAGTTATGCTTACCAGTTTGTTTATTTTGTTTTAAAATATTTGAACTGAAATGATACAAATAGTGTGCAATTTGACGGTGCATGGTGAACGGGTGTTCTTGTGCATATTGCGCAGTGGGGGGAATTTAATATTTAAGCCCCCCCACCTATGGGGGGTGGTACTT
>ERZ1090863.498-NODE-498-length-21298-cov-22.894224_pt1 | contig 21298 bp, 20 predicted proteins | sample MGYA00478480_ERZ1090863 | MGnify/ENA primary metagenome ERZ1090863 (study PRJEB33644, sample SAMEA5815746) | chicken gut metagenome | biome: Chicken; feature: Gastrointestinal Tract; material: Caecum | place: Ireland | collected 2019-01-01 | study: A study of the...
ATCAGTTCATTATAAAAATCTTAGATTTTTGTCTTGACAACTGAGCCACTATATATTGTACAATTTGTTGAGCATAAAACAATTCTTGGTGCAATAGAAACATAAGGTGAAATATTAACTTTCATGTTATATTGTATCCTCCCATCAGAAAGCTGATACTGGCGTTCTTCTTTAATAACTGGCAACAACGAGTCCTTTCTCTATATTTAATAAATACTCTTCCGTTGTCATTCCTGGTTTTGGTGGCTCAAATTCAACAAGTCGACATTTTGAGTTGTCGCTATAAATCGGTATATGCTTTAGTGCGCAATAAATTTTCCTGCAAAACACCTCATAGCTTTTGCATTTCAGGTTAATTGGCAAAGATGAAGCCGTTCTCCAATACTCTCCATCTGTATAAACAGTAAAACAATGCCCGCGCATAACATGTCCGTCATGACAACATAGCCTTTTCGTTTTGTATCCTTGCAATTCCAAAAATCTGGCTATGAGTTCCGGTCTGTCCCAACAACCACTTATTGGTACAGATAACATACGTTTATCAATAGGAGGCATAATCCAGTTATTTAACTGAAGACTTTCTTCCACATCAAAGCGCTTCATATCAAAATGAATGCGACTATCAAATTCCGCTTTTCTAGATTCATACAAATGATCATAAAATTCTTTGACCCTAGGATTATCAAAACGTAGCCATGAATTCATAAAATCATTGTGAAATGGAATTAATATCATCTTATCAGACCAGCTAACTCTTACATATCCACCATATTCAGCATTCTTCTCAAGGTACGATCCTAGTTCTCTCAGGGTATGAATCCCAAATTCATGAAAAATATCCATCGTAAGTTCCGGCTGATTTACGTCATTTAAAAGAGCCATATATTCATCATATTTCCGGGTTACTTCTACCTTATAACCTTTAGGGAACAATACTGACCTCATCTTTGCTGTCGATAAGAAAAACATAGAATCCCCCTCCTTCTCCTGTTGAAATCAATCACAAAACTGCTTTTCAAATGATTCCAGAAACAGCAGGCTTAGATAATAATCTCGCAAAGCTTCCTCGTGATTATATTTTTGAGTCAGAATAAAATCTTCTGAATAGTATTTACATTTCTTCATTTCAGCGCAGTCAAAATCACCTGGAAACAGTGTACTCAAATCGGTAGAACCACCCTGTTTCCCGATCATTTCGATAACTGGATCTGGCAGCATGTTCCGGCATTGCGTCTTATGGAATTCTTTTGTTATTCCATTGATTTTCCTTGTTTCAAACCCTATACGCACCATTTCTGGATTCAAAAAAGGATACAGACCCTGAATGCCATGTGCTTCCAACATCATTCGACTCTTTTTCAATACTGCATACACAGCCATTTGAAGGGGGGTCTCCCGATATCCATATAAAAAAGTTGCCGCCGGGATGTCTTCATAGGTATTTACATGAAATACCTGATCTGCGCATTCGCCACAAATCAGGTGAGTTACCTCATGTTTCTGAAGCAGTCTTGACAATTCAAACTGCAAAAAAATACCTCTTTCATAAACAGATCCTTCTAAAATGGCAACTATTTCGTCGAGATGTTCCAATGTCTTTGGCGAAACGAGTGATTTATAAAAAGATACATTATCATATTGATTTGCGATTTTAAAGGCAGTTTCTGTTTCATCAACCCCTATAACACCACCTACAGAAAATGCCCTAATTTCTTTATCTGGAAAAAGTTGTCTGAGTTTATGTAGTAAACAATTTGAGTCATATCCTCCTGACAGTGCTAATGCTTTTGTTTTTCCTGCCATGGAAGCTAGCAATTGAATACTATTACTCAAAGCCTCCTCATATCCCGATGTTAATAACCCACTTGATATTTCATCCTCGTTATTTTTACTGTCCTCATTGAATTTGATTTTCTTCTTTTGAATTTTCCCATTCTTAATGATATACGATGTAGCCGCTTCCAACTTATATACTCCTGCTACTAATGTATGTGCACTTGCAAGGAAGCCATTATAAAAATAATGTGGCAACATTGCCACGTTCAATCTGAATGGTTGATTCAGAATATGTCTTAATTCCTGTAATGACGATGCCAGATAAATGGTATTGTCATTTTCTTTGAAATAAAGATTTTTCCCATTTCCAAAGAGATGTTGTGTAAGAATGAGGTCGCCAGATTCTTTGATATAAAGGAGCAACAGAAACGGCCCGGCAAACGCTCTCATCCAATCTACATTTGAATTTGCATGATCAAGCATCTCCTGAAAAAACGGACTCGGTATCCCATCATAAAGAACAATCACAGAAGTCGTTTCAAAACAGGTATATTCACATGGTTCAAATTTCAGTTGATTGCTTTTTTTATCGTAGATTACATACATTGTTACACCTCAAAATGTGCATTAGACTTTTGTTGCATAGCAAACGGTTTCCGTAAAATAATTCGATTGATGACGCAGATAAATCTTATAATCCGGATTTATCCTGTGAATTTGGAGGGGAATTTCCCACAAATCTTCTAATTTATGATACACACTAATCGCCAAATCAGGATGATACTGCTTTATAAACTCTGACATAGCTGCTATCACTTCAGCCTCTTTTCCTTCGATATCTAATTTCACAAATGTAGGGTAATCCCCACTCAACTCAGCCAAGAACCGTTTTGTGTCTATAACATGTATTGTCTCTGTCCCTTCCTCCGATACTCTTGATCCTGCATCTGCTTTGAGGAATGTCGCTATACCGTCATGATCATCCAAACCAGCATTCACGCAATTTATTAAATCACCTAGTTTTTCTGTGGAATTCAAAAGCTTCTTAAAGTTTTCATCATTTGGCTCAAATGCATATAATCGTTTGCATGGTCCACCTAATTTTTCACACAGAAGCTGTACCGTATCACCAATGTATGCGCCACCATCCAAGTAAACCATATTTCTGTCTAGCGAAAAGAGTTCTGAAAGAAAATATGGGTTTTCTGTTCCTTTCACCTCAAAACCATCCGATGTAAAGAATTGGTGACAATTACATTTTTCATTAGCAATCTTTAAAAAATAGTATGATGAAGGTTTGCATACCGAAGTATATGCGTTAATTATTCCCTTTAACGTATCTTTTGATTTTTGGTCGGCTAACAAGTTCATAAATTCATTAATACTGCTTCTATTTTCTTTAAAAATATTACGGTAATGCAAACTTGTAGTGATCTTACGCAAGAGCTTACTCATTTTTGTCCACCTTCCTTCTGTTCATCAAAAAAAATTTAAGAGATTTATTTCTTATAAAATAGCATCCTTCGCACATGTTCGGTAAATTCCCATGATAAAAGCTTTCTCTCAATTTCTGATATTCCGCTCCGTTCCAAATCATTTCAAAACTTTTTCCCCATGTCACTGTATCAACTATTTTTCTTGATGCTGGACAACAAAAAGAGACCCTGCCATTCAGATCAATATAACTCTTGGCAAAAGGATATTCACAAACTCCTTCAAAACTACAGTTTTTAGTGCTCGTACCATCCTTTAATAAATCGGTCAGTGTAAGCTTTTGCACAGCAATGGTATTTGTATACCATGGGTATTTTTCATGCAAAGAGTCGGAATCTCCTATCTGACAACCTATTGAATTAATATCTAAAAGATCGTTATCAGCATCGCACAATTCGTCAAATGGTGTAATTACCTGAATACCGAGTCTTTTTCCATGTTCCTTGGCTTTTTGACAGTAGTAAAATGCCGTATGGGCATAGTTATATGGACTATCTTTTTCATTTCCGATCCACTCATTACACCCTAATGCATTAAAAATGACTTTGTGAAATCCATATTGATATCCCAAACTGATGAATTCCTCTGTGTTTCTGATATTCTGACGCATAATCACAACTTCTAGAACTTTTTCCGTATCTGGACAGGTCTTCGATAATCTCGCCATGTTGAATAGAAAATTAGAATACGAAAGCCCCTGTCGTATACTTTCATACTGTTCCTTATTGCAACCATCACAAGACACATGGATGCTTGTGCAATTCTCTCTCATAGCGTTCAGCAGTTCGTCACTGAGATATGACAAATTTGTGTTTAAAGATGTTTTGATCTGATATTTTTTATATAATTCAAAAATCTGCAGTATTTCCGGATTGAGCAGTACCTCTCCGTTTCCATGCATAATGACCGTGGTCACATACGGAAAAAGTGATTCCAGCACTTTCAGCGTGGATAATTTTAAATGTTTCGCCCCTCTATTATGTGCAATGTAATGGTCACACATAACACATCTTGCATTGCAGAACGTGGTATGCTCTATCTGAAGATGAACCGGCTTTGATGTCAATACTACCGACTCTTTGCGAATATCAAATACTAAACGTATAATATTGATCTGCTTTATCAGACAATAGTCGGTAACGTCAGGATTCTGGTTTTCCAGTATGCTGAGCGCTGTCATATAATTTTCGTCTGTAATAATATGTTTCTCGTAAAAAAAAGCTATGAACTCGATTCTCTTCTTTATACATATTGAAATATTATCAATGTTTAAATTCAACAACAAAACTCTTTGTGGAATGCAATCTAATCCTACAAGACGCTCCCCCAAATATTCAAAAGAGAGTTTATTAATCGTCTCAATACTTTTGCAACATAAAAGAGAAGTGTACTCATCGTTACTTCCAATGCAGTACACAGTCTTATCGTTGTACGCAAATTGCATATGAATACACCCCCTACACAATCTTTATTCATCTAAAATATCATCTAGCAACATAGTAACCTCACCGGTACACATATACCAGCAACCTTCACACTCACATCGTAGCATTTTCTTACGACAGCTCTGCATATGCTCACTATTCCAAATCTCCTGAAGCGTATTCTCGCCTAAAACACCAACTGGACCAATCGCTTCTGACCAGCAAGGTCTGACATACATATGTGCGTCTATAAATAAATTTGTGTATCCGATTTTACAGAGATAATCATCAGGCACATTCTTTCCATCGCAGAAGAATTGGGTAAGGTGTTTGATGAATCCTACAGAGCTTGCTATGAGATAACCCTCCTTTTTCATTTTTAGGAGTCTGGCTACCAAAGACTCTATTTTTCCTCTTTCGCTGATGGATATTTCTTCTTTTAACTGTAAATAATTATGGAAAGGACTAATATGGATTTTAATTCCTCTTGCAGTCATGTATTCCACAAGGTGTATAAAATCGTCTTGATTGTCACGTGTAAGAACAGCAGAAACGTGAATTTCCACATTTTCATATTTTTCTTTCATCTTTACTGCTGCTTCGATTCCATCAAGAGCCCTTTCAAAACTACAACCACGTTGCTTTTCGTATACTTCTTTGATTAATGAATCAAAAGATATAATGACATACTTCAATCCCATGGCACCTAGATCATCCCACATTTTCGGAAGAAGTAAACCATTTGTCATGAGCACTGGTACAATTCCATCATCAATAATAGTTTGAATGATTTCATAGATATCCGGCCTGGTCAAAGGCTCCCCGCCATTTACAGAGATTGCAGTAACACCTAAATCTGCTGCCTCATGAATCGTCTTTATAATGATATCTTTTGAAATATCGTTTTTTACTTCGTTCTGGCTTCTGCTAATCGCATGTGGGCAATACTCACAATCCGAATTACATCTATTTGTCATTTTAAACATCAAATAATGTAATTTACCTGGCGCAACGTCTTCTATAATGCAGCTTTCAACTTCCTTTCTCAGTGCATTAATCTCCTGTTCCGCAGTCATTTTATGAAACATATGCTCTTTTACTTCATAAAGATCTGAAAATAAATTACCGCTCATTTCTTATTCTCCTTAAACATTTATCACATGAGCTTTTATGCTTCCGTAATATTTTCCAGCCAAATGACATGTCAATTCCAATACATTGAGACCCGCATCCTTTTCACGTCTAAGAAGACCTACAATGTTTCTTCCAAGCATTTTGTAAATATTAGGGTCAAAATTCACTTTGCTTCCATATTTCTTTTGAAGCTTACTACTGGAATATCCATTTCTAAAACTCTTCTTTGCAACACCATTTATTGTTGTTACATTATGTGCATAAATCTGGACATCCGGTATGTACATCAGCCTTGCACCACTCTTTATTGCTCTCCAGCATAAATCGACATCCTCTGCATTATTTGCAAACCAGTTATTAAAGCCTTTTACCTTAACCAATAACGATCTTTTATACGCACAATTTGCAGTCACAAACGCATCATTTAATGTACACCTATCGACGATATACGGCTCATCACCAAAATTCATAATAAGCTTCCATGCGAGATTTCCCCAATACTCTTCTATATGATTAATAGGAGGTGCGATCAGAACTTTTCCACCAAGTCCATCAATTTCATTCTCACTAAAGGCTTTTGATATATTTTCAATCCAATGTTTATCCACAATACAATCGCCATCTGTAAATGCAATAACATCACCTTGTGCCTTCTTTATTCCCTCATTTCTCCCGGCGGCTGCATTTTTTCTAGGATTATCAACAATCGTAACCTGAGGAAAATGTGATTTAATCAGTTGTACTGTATTATCTGTCGAACCGCCGTCAGCAACGATTACTTCTTCTGGCACGACAGTATTACCATACAAAGCGGTCAAAGTGTCTAGAATGTTTTTTTCTTCATTATACACAGGCATTACTACTGTAATCATTACGCCACCCCCTTTATCTTTTTCAAATCTGTATTCGTTTTTAGACTATTCCTAAATTCTTCAATATCATGAAGAATCTTCACAGCCCTTTCAATCATTTCAACCTCAAGAGGAAATATATCTCCTTTTTCTTCTAGCAAATATATTGAATTTAATCCATAAACAAGTTCACGCATTTCAAGAATTATATCTGTTGTTTTAATAATAAAGCGTTTTTTCTCTTGTTTTTCTGGAATATCCAAATGCTCATATATCAATTGTTCCAGTTCATAGATCATTTGGATTTCATCTTGCGTAATAACCATTCCTGTGGATAATTGCAAATAAGATTTCTTACTATTCATTTTCAAAAGTTTGTTTACATGATAATTAAAAAGCGCCTGTAAAGAATTAATTAAATTCTGCATTTTTAACAAATCGCGCATTTTCAACGTGTTGTATTGTTTACACGCAAATGAACCAGTAATTACAGAAATGAAAATTGTTATAAATAAGGTCAATGTTTCTGGTCGGTTGTCACTCTCTAATGGTTTCAAGAGGATTTGAACACAAGGGCAAAGATTAAATATTATAATTATGCTTACCACAATTGCCAGACTTAGCAGCATCCAACAAATTATAGCTCTCTTTTTCATAATCACTTCCACCTTATCAGTTCATACTCAACATTTCATAAATATTCCAAAGCTTCCTCATAATCCAAAGCATAAACCATCAGATTTTCACTATATTGTGAAACAAAACCAACAAATTCCTTTTCAAGAGGGTACTTTATTTTTCTGCCAAGAAGATGTCCATTTATTGTCATTTCGATACTTTTTGATTTTAAGATCATTTTTTTATTTAGGCATTCTCTATTGCACATACCATCATAGTAATCAAGCATATACTGGTTATAGCAATCCCTTGATAAAGTATTGTAGACTGTATTACCGAACACAGAATAAACTGACAATCCAAATTCTGATATAGCACGAATTCTTTCCATAGAACTTATTTCTATGCCACGAACGCCTAGATCAACTAGGAATGCAACAAAATCATGGTTCATTATCGAATTTCTGTTTCGGCCCCAATGACTCCATATCATTTCTGCGTCTATGTATTTTTTTGAAAGCCAATCCGTTAACCCCACATCCTGAATTAAGAATTTTCTTACGTGTAATTTTTCATACAGATACTCTAGACTATTTGTGACATATTTAAAATTTCGATCCGTTACATATACCGGAGTCTGATAGATTACTTGTATTCCGGCTTGATTACACTTCTTTATGAAATCAAATAAATCTATATCACCATAACGAAACATTCGGTAAGAGCAAAAGGGATCACCAACAACTACACCTTGCACATTAAGCTTTCTAATCGTATTAATTTCTAAATTGTCGTAATTTTCAAGTGCCAACCACTTTATCATTTTCTCTCCTCCAATCTATTACGCTCCGAAATATAATGAAGAGTCGATGAAATACTATGGTCCTGCCGAGAAGCCACTTCTAGCGCTTGACTAAGTTTTTTCACTCTCGGCACTATATATTGATAGTTTACCGTTCTTCCTTCAATTTTAAAGGAACACACACCCAGTTCAAGGTAAGTATCTACTATCTCAGCACTTGATATTTGTTTTGCGGCAATTCTTCTTGCCGCTGTCATATTTCCATCCGCCAACAAACTATATGTCTCTCTACAATAAACAGTGTAATTCTCGCTAGAATTAGTGTGAGGTAATTCGCAAATTCTATTATCGTTAAAACAGATTCCTCCATCAGCCACCATCTCGTATTCCATGTCAGGTACAGAATTAATAATGCGACTAATTTCATCAATAAACAGATTGGTCGAGAGGACTACACGTGTCACACCCATTTTTTTTAAGTACTCAATAGTTTTAGCATTATATGCTCCAAGCAGAGTGCTAGCATGTATTTCGGCTTTCTTTATATATCTATCTGCATTTTTAAGAATCCCCCAATCGGCGATGATTACTGCATCAACACCAATGTTGTCGAGTGTACTCAAAGCTTCATAAACTCTATTAACACTCTTTTCAGATATACACCCATTAATAGCAACGTGAAGCCTGATTCCTGCCTCGTGGCAAATCTGAGTTGCTGTAGCAATATCTCGCATAGTAAAGTCTGCTGATTGAGGTCGCGAGCTAAAACCTTCCAGTCCAACATAAATCGCATTTGCACCAGCTTCAATTAACGGAACAATAGCGTTTAATTCTCCCGCAGGTGCCAACACTTCATATCTGTACATTTTTTCACCTCAACTTTTCGTTATCATTTACATTCAAACCTTTTCCCAAAACCTTTATAATTCAATTTTCCAATCGGAACAAGTGAGATATTAACTTTTCTATGTAAGAAAAGTTCCTCAAGCAATGCTTGAATTATAATTATATCTTTCTTCTCCGGTGTTTCAGTGAAAACTGTAATCTGATCATAATCCTGTATAACTTTGTATTCTCCGATAAATCCATTATCAAACAGAATATTTTCTACCTGTTCAGGAAAAATATACGTTCCATCAAGGATAATGCAATCAGCCATTCTGCCCAAATATCTTATTCTTGGGTTAGAAGATCCACATTTACACTTAGACCGATCCACTATCATCAGATCATCTGTCCAATATCGTAAAAGAGGAAATCCTTTTTCCCATAAACTTGTGTATACTGCAATACCTGGTTGCCCCTCAGGAACCGGCATCTTGCTAATGGGATCGAGTAATTCAATCATTAAGTATTTATCTAAATAATGGAGTCCGTTTTTTTCACGACATTCTGCTGCCATTGGTCCGAACATTTCGCTCATACCAAAGCAGTTGAAGCATTCTGCCCCCCAAGCAACCTCTATCATTTTTCGTCTGGCATCTGATAAAAATCCTCCACCTACAGCAAGCTTTTTTACACTTGAACCTTGAGCTATAGAACACAATTCCGGATTATAAGCTATAGATGATGCGATATTAGGTCGTGTAGCAATTACTGTAACCGGAATCTTCTCAATAATTTCGATCATATTAATAGGTGATGGTTCCGGACAATTAACATAACCGGCTCCAACCGTACTGAATTCCCAGAGCATGGTATGAGCCATAACCCCAGTACCAACAGGTGCCATCACTCCACCTATATCATCGCTTGAGATATCCAATTCATCAAAGAAAGTCCTTACGAACTCCTCGTGTACCTTTTTATCGTTCTTATTGTATACATAAAACGTCTTATCACCGGTAGTTCCGCTACTTGAAAAAATGCCATATACATCACTTTTGGATGTATTCGTTCTTTCAAATACTGCGGTTTCTCTAATAGATTGCTTGTCCATCAGCGGGATTTTGCAAAACTCATCATATGAGGAAAATGAGTTTTCTCCCTTAATTCGATCTTTATAATATTTTTTTGAGAACAGACCATTCCTATATAGTGTTAATAGTCTATTCAATTCATATTCGTACATACACTTACCCCCTAGTGTTACCTATGACCTACCTTTGAGTTAATATACACTTTAAGAAATGCCGCTTTTCCTTTAAAACAGTTTGCAGTAAGTAAAACAAGAAAAACTAACACGCCAAACATCTTACCATTCCTTAAAACAATCACAGTCGCCATTAAGATAGGAAAGAATACATTGTATAGCGATTCCAGCGGTACAGCTAAGAATGTGCAAAACCAATCAACCTTCATATATCTTATTACAACAATAGAAATTATTTTCTCAAAAATGCAATACGTAATTAGTATTAGAAAAATGAAATGATATTCAAACCCAAGCCGGATAAACACTAAAAACATCAATGCACTTTCAATTGTAAAAGATAACAAAATGGCAATTCTATATTTGTTATGACCCTCTGAGACAAATGTTTTCACTCCAAATTTAATGTCATTTTCATAGTCCACAGCCTGATGAATTAAAATGTAACGCAAGCCATTTACAAATGATACAAGAATAAACATCACAAGGTAGTACCATTTTGTCTGGAACAAATTCATCAGAGGCACTAGTGGAAGACATTTCTGTGCAATTGAACATTCGATTAAACCAATCAGTCCTCTTTCTTTGAATCGGAAAAGCCAGTGTACAGAGTAGGCAGCACCAGTTAAATACAAAAAGAATGTATAGAAAGCAAATATCAGTTTATTCTCAACAACATAGAACATTGGGCCTGTACCCACCAATATCATTGCTACCATAGAAACAATTATTGATAATTTTGACATTCTATGCATTACCTTATGCTTTCCTGCCTTAATATCCACGTCTATGTCCGTAAAATCATTTATGACGTACGAAAATGCCAAAAACATGGATGTGTAAAGAAAATATGCTCCTATCTTTACATACAGTTCACACCATTGTATATCTGTATCACTAAACACATATAAGAAAAGCGCGATTGAAATCATAAATGGCACTTTTGAGTCTAACCAATCAGTGGTTCTAAGATACTTTTGTATGTTTTTCACCATGTCAGCTACCTATCAATTCAAGTAATCTTGGAAGGGCAATCAAAAACCAAGACGCATAGTTCTGAGGATTCTTAATAATATCTCCCTTTAATTCTGTTATATTTACCCAACTAATTTCATCAATTTCTTCTTTTGATGGATTTACTGCACCAGAATAATGACATAAAAACACATGATCATATTCATATTCCGTAAGTCCATTTTCATACACCGATCTATATACGAAATGAAACATTTCCTCGCACGCAGAACAAACGCCAATCTCTTCCAGTAATCTTCTTTTCACCGCTTCTTCCAATTCTTCTCCCACTCTCGGATGAGAACAACAAGCATTTGCCCACAAACCACCGGAATGATATTTATTAACATTTCTCCGTTGTAGCAGCATTTTATCTCCGTCAATCATAAATACAGAGAATGCTCGATGAAGTCTATCATTTTCATGTACCCACAGTTTTTCACCATGTCCTATCTCATTATCTTCTAAATCCACAAGAATTAATTCATCATTCATCTGCGTTCGCCTCACAATAATCATGATAAAATTTGCTGATGTGACGTCTTTGATAAAAATCTTTTGGGGGAGATGGAACACTTAATTTCTTTAATGATCCATTCAAAATAAACTGACAATTATCACAGAATCCAGGAAGCTTTCCATTATAGAATAGCGTCCTTATTCTTTTATAAGTATCATTGTTCCACAAATCCAAAAATGAATCATAGTCAAAAATATTACCTACTCTGTAAGATGCATTAATACAGCAAACAAACACATCGCCATTCAGATCAATGTAAGGCTTTTCTATACACCATTCACATATACCTTCACATTCAAAAAGATTTTCTTCCCAAAAACAATCTGATAAATTTTCAACAATTCTATATTCATCTCCAACAACTGATTCAGCAAAGTCTCTAATTGCCAGAATTTCTTCTTCGCGTCTGAAGAATGGCATAGAATGTATTATTTCGATTTCCTCGCCACATATAAGTTCATCATCCAAACTCAAATCAAATGAACTAGGAATGGTAACTTTTATTCCACACTTACTTCCCATATCAATTGCTTTTTTTAGCTGTTTTGAGGCCAAATAAGGGTAGTTGGAGATATTATCTTTTTCATTGCCAACAATCAAGCTGACTCCAAGATTCGAAAAGATAATCTCATCAAACCCATATTCAGCTGCAAACGCTACCATTTCTGGCAACTGTTCAATGTTTTGGCGCATCAGCACGGAGGCCATTGTCTTTGAAACATCTGGGCACAGATCTCTTAACCTTATTGCATTTTTTACAAAATTATCAAATGACAATCTCCTGCGTATCCCCTCATAGATTTCACGAGTACATGCATCACAAGAAACTCGAATATTGACAAAAGATTGATTGATAAGTCTAATGTGGTCATCTGTTAATATAGATAGATTAGTGTTAGTCGTTAGACCAATTCCATATGATGAATATACTTCGACGCTTTCGGAAAATAATTTACTAGTAAATGGTTCTCCATTTCCGTGCATAATTACAATATCCAAATAGGGAAGGAGTTCAGAAAGCTTATCAAGCATTCTTTGATTCATGTCAAGTGCACCTTTGTTGCCGGCATAGTAGTGGCTACACATAATACACTGAGCGTTACAAAAACTAGTGCTTTCAAGCTGTAATTGTGACGGATATGTATCGATTACAGCTTTTTTCATTATTCTATTCAAATCAATTCTTATACTATTGATTTTCTTTGCTAAACTCCAATTCTTCGCCTTGACGGCCTTGTTAGACATTGATTTTAGCAAATCTGCATCAGAAACACAGATCAGCGCCCCCTCAAACCAAAGGAATAGGTTGTCATAATTGTATATGCCTCTATATAAACAAACTGCCTCGTTCAAGTTATATTCATCCACAACAATGCAATCAAACTCAGCTAAATCAGTGTATTTTTCTTCAAAAGAACTAACCTCAACTGAATCTAAATAGTGAAAGAATTTTTTATAGGAGCTAATATATTTTTCGATTTTTAACTGATTTCCTATATCCGCTATAATTAGTACTTTCATTCTCCGTTTCACCTCGAAAGGTAATACCCTCGTTAGGATGGATATTCCTCAAAATACTTTATTGTTTTTTCTAGTCCTTCATGGATTCCAATCATCGGAATCCATTCCAATTCACGCATCGCCAAGGTAATATCAGGTTTTCTTTTTTTAGGATCATCCTGAGGCAATGGCTTATAAACAATTGTCGATTCAGACTTTGTCATACTGATAATCATTTCTGCTAACTGCTTTACAGTAAATTCGGATGGATTCCCTATATTTATAGGTCCCGTAATCGCTTTATCACTATTCATCAGACGAACTATTCCTTCTACCAAGTCACTAACAAAACAAAAACTACGCGTTTGTAATCCATCCCCATATATTGTAATGTCTTTTCCCTCTATTGCTTGGACAATAAAGTTAGAAACAACTCTTCCATCATTTTTTTGCATATTAGGACCGTATGTATTAAAGATACGTACCACCTTAATATCTACCCCATACTGTCTGTGGTAATCAAAAAACAGTGTCTCTGCCGCTCTTTTTCCTTCATCGTAGCAAGATCTTATGCCGATAGGGTTTACATTTCCCCAGTACTCTTCTTTTTGTGGATGAACATTTGGATCTCCATAAACCTCACTTGTACTAGCCTGTAAAACACAGGCTCCCGTTCTTTTGGCAAGATTTAACACATTTATTGCCCCGATTACGTTCGTTTCAACTGTTTTAACTGGATTGTATTGATAATGAATCGGACTAGCTGGACATGCCAAATTATATATCTGGTCAATATTATCTAACTGAATGGGCTGAGTCACATCCTGGATTATCAATTCAAAATTGCTTCTATCAATCAAATCTTTGACATTGTTTCTTGTTCCAGTGAATAAATTATCCAAACAGATAACTTGATGACCTTCGTTAATTAATCTTCTGCAAAGGTGAGAACCAATGAAACCAGCTCCACCTGTTACTAGTATTCTCATACTCATTATTCCTCTATTATGATTGGTTAAAGTAAAAACAAACAGGCAAACAGCAAAATAAAGCTTACAAGATTACACCATACAGCAATTGCGCCATTGTCAAGCAGCCCATCCAGCTGTCCATCAAAATAAACAACATCCTTGAAAATATATGAAGGTTTTCTTTTCTCCAAACACTTAAAGACATAACCCAGTTCATTATCTAAAATCAGTAATTGAACTACCACCTGATGCAAAAAGTCTGTACTTTTATATGTCGCAAATGTATTGAAGAAAATTGATGTCAACGACAGATCGGCAACTATCCAAGCCGGAATCAACGCTAATAGAAGCGGACTCATTTTAATAATTGCGGAGAATACTATAGCAAATATGCCAATCATATAAATCGTTGTTTTTCTCGGCATGATTCTCATTGTATAGTCCGGATGTTTATCAGCAAGATAATAATTAGCAGCACCATAATGCCACAATCTTTTAAACATTGCTTTGACAGGAATCCACGTTTTTTTACTGTGATAGACCAAACCATCTTTACTGCACTTAAATACATAACCTTTTTTTGTGATGCGTAATCCCATATCTACATCCTCTCCACCTGGTTTATCCGGAAAAGAACGGTCAAAGCCACCAACCATCTCAAAAATGTCTTTTCGTACAGAGCAATTAGCTGTCGGAGTCCAAGGCACTTCGTTCATCCATTTAGGAAAACTGAAACAAATTACAAAGGGTGATTTTTCAACAGATTTCCAAAACCATGTGTCCTCTCCAACAAATTCAAGTAGCCCCGCAACAGCACCAACATGATCATCTGTATACATTTTATAGTGTTCATTCAAAAGATTAGGTGTTGCAATACAATCCGAATCGAGGAAAAGAACTATATCGTATTTTGCTTCTCGTGCACCAACATTTCTTTTTTCTGCCACCGAAGGACCAAAACAAATTCTTCTAACGTCATATTTTTCACAATATTTATCAATTTCAATGACGTCTCGTTCTGAGCTATCATCAACAATGATTACTTCTGATTTGCCTGGAAAATTCAAGCGTGCCAAATAGACACTTTCCAAAAGATCGCCTAAAAGCTTAACTCGGCCTTTTGTTGCGATAACAACACTAATACCATTTAATTCCATAATCCCTACATCCTTTCGATCAAAAATGCTACAACATTCACGATTGAAAATATTACAGTATAGGACACAAGCAGTTCCCATATGCGCATAGAGTCATCCTTTAGACCATACTTTATTTGGAATCTATTAAATACCTGACCGCAGTAAAATGCGCCAAGACTCTTTTCCTTCAGCGATTGCTTAATTCTATAAAACTCATACATACCTTGAATTCCCATTGCACAATAGAAATAGAACGGATTACAGAATCCTTTATTTTTAACCCTCTTAATATATGCCCAGATTAAATCCCAAACACTCAATGCTACAACAGAGATTACAGGGAGTGCATTATGACTAAATCCGCTTAAAATCGCACTTGATATCAGTGCAATCAAAATCAATACATAATTCTTTGGAATCACTCTTTTATATAATTCCTTGTGCCTATTGCAAATAATGCGCTCCATCGTACCCCAACGCATTGCACGGTTATGAATAGCTTTAAAATTGTTCCACGTTTCTCGTGAGTGGTAGGTCACAGCATTTGGCGCTGATCCAATCATATAACCGGCTTTTGTAACTCTATATGTCATGTCTAAATCATCGCCGCCAAGTTTAAAAGGAAAATTTTCTTCAAACATTCCAACTTCTTCCAGTACCGACTTCTTGAAAGATACATTATTACCTATTGTCCATGAATGAAACGGATAATCTCTGGCGAATGAAAAAGAATTAATCAGAGATGTAAGTTCGAGAATTTTCCACCAAAATGTCTTTTTCCCTACAAACTCTGTATATCCCAATACACCACCCAATCTAACGTGCTGATTACTCTCATACCCTTTCACATACTCATCAAGTAGACCTTTTTCAACTACAACATCAGAATCAATAAATAAAATGTAATCGTATCTAGAGGCTTTTATTCCCTTGTTTCTCTTCTTACGAACACTGTCATCGCCCTCAATATAAATTGCATCATACTTATGGCAGGACTCTACGATATTTTCCTTTTCCGTGTCCTTACTACTGTCAATGACAATTACTTCGGTTTGTCCACTCGAATACTGCTGGCGCTCCTCATAAAGTGATTTCAGTAATGCATCCAATAGATGTGAACGATTCCAAGTAGGAATCACAATTGAAAAATCCATGTTCATACCTCTCATTAATTGAATTTTTGATTAAAAATTCCTTCTACTGACTCGGTATTATTCTCACCAGCTTGCAATAATTCCTCAATATCAAAGCTTTCTACATTTGCATTCAGCAAGATGAATACCGTATAAATGTAACCCGGTTTTTTACTTAATAGATTTCTTGATTTTTCATTCAGCATAAAGAATAGAAATAATGATAAGAATGTGCTCCAGGTTAATTCTTTTTTACCCAATTCATATGCCGAATAAGTTTGCCTAGATATTCCCACTGAATATGCGATTTGTTCCTGTGTAATGTTAAGTGCTGAACGTAAAACAAGTAGCCATTCAAGCATAATAGACATTACTTCGCTTCTCTTTTTTTCTAAATCAGTTGTATTCATACATCGCTTGTCTCCTTTTCTTAAAGACATTCAAATTCTTAGTTCTTCATATACAAGTCACGCGTGTATACTTTTTCAGAGTATGCGCTGATTTCTTCATTGGTTCGATTAGCTAGTATTACATCGCTAGATTCAATGAATCTTTCCAAATCTGATATAACTTCAAACCCCCGATAGTATTGTGATTCCAAGATAGGTTCATAAATAACAACCTGCAGATTATGCTCTGCCAACATCTGCATGATATCCTGTATACTCGACTCTCTAAAATTATCACTACCACTTTTCATAGTGAGCCGATAGATACCAACAATCTTTGGTTTTCGTTTAAGTACTTGTGATACAATGAAGCTTTTCCGTGTTTCATTTGCAGTAACTATTGCCGAAATCAGATTTTGAGGAACATCATTATAATTAGAGAGCAATTGTTTTGAGTCTTTTGGTAGACAATACCCTCCATATCCATAACTAGGATTGTTATAAAAGAGCCCTATTCTTGGATCCAAGCCTACGCCTTCTATTATTTCTCTAGTATTCAATCCTTTTAGCTCTGCGTAAGTATCCATCTCATTAAAGAAACCAACTCGCATTGCAAGATATGCATTAGCAAAAAGTTTTACCGCCTCAGCCTCAGATGCACCCATGATTAGTGTATTTGGTTGATTGCTTTGAACCCCAGCAATCAGCAAATCAACTATTTTACTTGCATTTATATTATTTTTAGCCATCAAAGAATGTCCTACAATTATGCGTGATGGATAGAGACAATCATGTAGCGCTTGCCCTTCTCTTAAGAATTCAGGCGAGAAAAAAATATTATCATCTCTAAAAATTTCAGATACATAGTTTGTAAATCCTATCGGAACCGTTGACTTTATTACAATTATCGCTGTTTTTGAAAATTTTCTAACACTAGCGATAACCTGTTCAACCGTTGATGTGTCAAACCTTCTTGCAGTTTCATCATAATCAGTTGGTGTTGCTATCAATACATAATCTGCTTTACTGTACGCCAGCTGCTCATCAGAGGTTGCAACTAAATCAAGCGCATGTGTCGATAAAAATGACGAAATGTCCGGATCGACGATAGGGGAAATATGAGAATTGATTTTTTTCACCTTATCCTCATTTGGTTCCATCACTGTAACACTATTGTGTTGTGCTAATAAAACTGCATTTGACAGCCCGACATATCCAGCCCCTGCAATGGCAACTCTCACAAACAATACCTCCTAATCATTATTTCGCAGAGTATCAAACTCTGCGGTATACGCAAAAAGTTAATTTACAGTCGAAATGTATCTATATTTTACATTTTCGGCTTGTTCTTGTCAATTTGCAACTCGTCATTTTGTTATCGCCAACGTTGTTCTCAAATATTCTATTTTAACTTCGACAGTGTACTGCTCATTTGCCGTCATTGTTATAGTCATTCATGGAGGTGATCTCATGCCGAGAAAAGGCGAAAATATCTACAAACGAAAGGACGGCAGATGGGAAGGCAGATACATAAAAGGTCGTGACGGCAAAAAGGCGATATATGGATATGTATATTCAAAATCATACTCTGAGATAAAGAAAAAGCTGATTCTTAAAAGAGCCGAGTATGCTCTGGAAGAAAATGAGCCGTCAGCTTCTACGATGAAAGACGCACTGTTCTCTGAACTGTCGGAGATGTGGCTCCGTTCCATACAGTCATCAGTAAAGGAATCAACCTGGATCAAATATAGGAATATCCTAAAATGCAATGTTGATCCTCGACTTGGAAATAAAAACATGAGCGAAATCGATTATTCAGTGGCTTCCGCTCTCTGTAATGATCTAATGGAATCTGGTGGTAAAGATCAGAGAGGCCTTGCTGCCAAGACGGTTGCTGATGCACTTTCTCTTACCAAAGCCGTCATCAAGTATGCTTCCCGAATGAAATACATGACAGACTGTACCTCCCTTGATGTATCTGTGAAAGTAAAAAACGCACCACTATGGGTGCTAAGTGTTCAGGAACAACAAATCCTCATCTCGGAGCTTGCCAAAGATTGGGGGCTCACAGGATTGGGAATATATATCTGCCTATTTACAGGGATAAGAGTTGGAGAACTGTGTGCGCTGACCTGGGATGATATTTCTCTTGAAAACAATATGATCCATATTCACAGGACGATGCAGCGCCTCCAGACACCGGAGGGAGAAAAGAAAACTGCGATCCTGATTACAGAGCCAAAGAGCCAGTGTTCCATCCGAGACATACCTATAGCAGGTACTCTGCGAGAAAAACTAATGCAGCAGACTGTAAAGGAAGGATATGTGTTGACCGGAAACAAAAACAAATATGTTGAGCCTCGTACGATGCAGAACCATTTCAAAGCGATCGTGGAACGATGCGGTATCCGAGATGCCCATTTCCATACACTTCGCCACACTTTTGCTACCAGATGCATCGAGGTAGGATTTGATGTGAAAAGCCTCAGTGAGATTCTGGGGCATGCCAATGTTAGTATCACTCTGAACCGCTATGTCCACCCATCAATGGAGCTGAAACAGAAAAACATGGAGAAACTTTCTGATTTATTTGCCGTCAAATAAGCCGTCCGCATTAAATAAATGCCAGATTTCTAAGGAAAATGAATCCTTTTACCGAGAGTTTGATACTCTAAGAAAATTCGTTTGCCGGAAGAGGAATTATAACCTCTGTCCGGTTTTTTTATTGTAAATTTGCAATCTAAAATAGACAAGAATCTTGACAAACCACTATTTGGCAAGCAGGGCTTTCGTGACACGAAAGCGATTTTCTGCTTGTTGGGGAAACTCCCCAATCCCCATAGAACGCTGCCTGCGGCATCGGGCTGCGCATCCGTTCCGGATGCTTTAACGGCAGTTCCTGCCAAAGAAAAAGCCCGGTGCAGCATGAGCATTACGCCCACACTGCACCGGACATTCCATCATCTACTATTCTCTCTATTTTCTTCTCCCTGCTCATGCGTCTGCTCTTTTTTCTGCTCGTCCTCTTTTAGGATTTCCTGCACGATTTTCTGTGCCACAAGCCAATCCTGCATTTCCGATTTGGTCTTGCGGTACTCTGCATAGGAGCTTTTCTTTCGTTCCAGAAGCATTGCATACTCTGCGTTCAGCTCGCTGATGCGCGGGAGCTTTTTGTCAGAACCGTTCTCTTTCTTATAGGCATCAAACGCCTTTTTCGCTGCGCTGCGCAAGGCCAGCGAATCCCGATGAGTTTCATAGAACTCCCGATTGTAGCCGGATGCCTTATATGCAGCAAAGACATCTTTTGTCTTGGCATAATTGATTAGATGCTTCCGCAGCACCGACACTTCTGACATCCGTGCCTCATCCGCCTTTACAGATTCCAGCAGCGCATCGCATTTTTCAGAAATTCCATCCGCCTTTCCCTTCAGCTCTGCATAGCTCTTGATTCCATGCTCTTCCATGAACATCATGGCTTTTGCCATCTGCTTCAGATTGAATACTTTCGCCCAACGCGCATATCCCGCGCCTTTGCCTGCTTGCATTTTGGCACGGACATCAATAAGGAACGACAGCTCTGCCTTCTGATGCACCTGAGCAGACCGTGCGCTTGTGCGGGTTTTCTCTGCAAATTTGCTTCTGTGAACCGCATTCCCGGCAATCACTTCGCAGAGTTCCTCAACCGAATATCCTTTGCCAAGAGAGCGGAAACGAGCAAATCTGGCGTGGCCTTTTCCCCGCAGGGCAGGCTGTTTTCCGTCTTTATACTCGTACCCTGCTTCCTGCAAAATTCCAATCAGTTCCCGGAAGTCTTTTGGATGTCTTGCCAATGCTGCATCAATGGCCTCGCAGATTTCATCTCGTTGCGATTTTTTCTCTGGGTATTCCGTTCTCTTCTGCCGCTCTCCATAGGGCTTCCGAATAATGACCGACAACCGGTGTTCCAGGCAGACGATATCACTGAGCCTTGCCAGCGCAAGACCTGATAAGCGAAAATCTCGGAATTTTCTGGTGCTGTCTAATGTAGTCGAATTAAAAATAATGTGGTTATGAATGTGTGCACGATCAACATGGGTAGCCACGATAAAGGCATGTTTTCCCTTAGTAAAGCGCATGGCCGTCTCATATCCAACCTTGTTCGCCTCCTCCGGCGTGATTTCTCCGGGCTTAAAAGATTGCCGAATCTGATATGCAATCACATCATGCGCCTGGGTTCTACCGGTGATATGCTCATACTGCCGTTTGGAAAGCAGAAATTCTTCATCACAGGTCTTTGCATCACAGGCATACGCGCTGATATATTTTCCATCTTCCGTCTTTGCTGCATTCTCAGAATAATCAGTACGGTCAGCCAGACACTGCGCTACCGTCTTTCCTTTATTGATAGTAAGTAGGTAATCATCCGTACCTTGACAAAATAAGAAATCCCCCGGCGCTTACC
>ERZ1090863.508-NODE-508-length-21164-cov-88.958170_pt1 | contig 21164 bp, 37 predicted proteins | sample MGYA00478480_ERZ1090863 | MGnify/ENA primary metagenome ERZ1090863 (study PRJEB33644, sample SAMEA5815746) | chicken gut metagenome | biome: Chicken; feature: Gastrointestinal Tract; material: Caecum | place: Ireland | collected 2019-01-01 | study: A study of the...
CGATTGAAGAAGTTGCTCAGAACATCCAGAATCCAAACACAGATGCCAAGGCAGTCCGGAAGATCACGGTGATTGCCTGATCGTCAGTATTTTTATTTGGTAACTATTAACCCTGTCATGATACATAGATAACGAATAATATGTGTGAGCGTGTTTCTTCCAGCGGCGGACTTCGTACACCCGCTGCTGGGGAAAGGAGGTTTGCATTGGTGGAAAGGATAAGCTTTACTGTTCCCGGACCGCCTCAGGGAAAAGCTCGGGCGAGAACCGTCCGGAATAAATATACAGGAAAGCCCATGAGCTATACGCCGGAGAGTACAGTGCTGTATGAGAACTGGATCCGTACCTGTTATATGCAAGTAGATGGCGGAATATTTGAAAGGAATGAAGCGCTGCTGATCAGTGTTCACGCTTATTTTGAACCGCCAAAGAGCGCTAGTAAAACAAAACGGGCAGATATGCTGTCTGGAAAGCTCCGCCCTTTGAAGAAACCGGATGGAGATAATATTTTGAAATCGGTATGTGATGCCTTAAATGGATTGGCGTACCGGGATGATATACAACTGGCAGAAAAGCATATCTATAAGAAATATGCTGAAAAAGCCAGGCTTGAGATCACGATCATGAAGATCTGACCAGGAAGGCAGGTGTAGAGGAAATGGCATCCAGGAGGGGCCGGCCCTATGAAGCCGGCCTGAGCTATTTTCCGAAGATGGTCGATTTTTATGAGGATGATAAGATTTTTGATTTACTGGACCGGTATGGTCCACTGGGTGTGACCGTGTATGACTGTATACTATGCATCGTATACAAGCATGGATACTACGCAGAGATCCCCTTGGATAAGCTATCGAAAATGATCGTAAAGATGATCGGGAACAAGTGGGTGAAGAATCAAAAGGCTGTCGTGCAAGTGGTGCACTTCTGCTCTGAGATAGGCCTCATTGATGATGGCCTCATGACGGAAAACATCATCACCTCTGTTGGAATTCAGCGTCGCTATTACGAGATAGCAGTAAAGCGCATGAAAAGACAGCTCTATAGCGATAAATATTGGCTCCTCGAAAAAGAAGAAAATAACGAGGGCTTATTAAATGCACCCAAAAATCGAATTAATTCGGGAGAAAATCAAATTGATTCAGAATCAAAATCAATAACTTCGGAAATAAGTGACACTAAAATAAAAGAAAATAAAAATAATATATATATATCTACAGCTCCGCCGACACAAAACCGGTTCTTTCCTGATGATGAGCTGGATCAGGCTTTTTCTCTATATGTGACTTGCCGTGCGAATAATGGGGATAAGCTTCAAAATGAGCAGATCAATCTGTTGATCGAGCAGCTTAATACCTTGTCTGACAGAAATGACGAGCGGATTGCTATTGTAAAACAAGCAACGATGAAGGGCTGGAAGGGGTTCTATCCGCTTAAGAAACCAAAATCGCAGGATACACCCCCCAAAAAGGGAAAGCCGAAGAACCGGTTTAAGAATTTTGATGAGCGCAGCTATGATTATGCAACACTGGAAAAAACATTGTATGAGAAACGTATGAGTAGGGAAGGGGAAAGCGATGATAAGAAAGACAGCAATGACGATATTTAAAGATATACATAACGATGAGATCGACCCGGAGGATAAGCTGACAGCGATCCAGGAAGTGCTTGATATGGCAACACATAACGGCGTTACCAAGGCGGATCTACTGGAAGTGCTGCGGTGGCTGGTGGAGGAGTATATTTAGGTGGGACTGACATGCAGGAATTAGAGAAGATTCTGAGAGATAGAAGCTGAATTTGATAGGCGTATCGATATACAACTAAAAATCATGGCTGGACTAGGTGATGATGTATACCGATACGGTTATGGAAAGAGCCTTGAAGCCTACCAACAGGGAAAATTATTTGTGGAAGACATCATCCGCAATCACATGAATGACGGCTGGATCCCGGTTGAGGATGAAAGATTATGGGATATTTTATTCGAAGAAGCGTGTGTTGAAGGAGAACAGGCGAGGAGAATCTACAACAGACTTAAAGAGACATTCGATGGAGAAAGAAGTGAAATAAATGGGAAACTTTAAGGATTTGGCAGGAATGAAGTTTAATATGCTGATGGTAAATGGATTTGCGACAATCCTGATTCAGAGTATTATGGATTAAAAACTGATTGTGATGAGACATGTGCAAACTGGGATATAAATTACGACCATGAATGATGAGATTAATCCAAGATTGAAAGAGATGTAAAATAAAATGAGTGTTCGGGATACATATCTGAAAGATTATGGCTTATCTTATGAGGATGGCAAAAAAATTGAAGAATATTGCAAAACGGCTGAAGGGTATGACCAGCAGCTAATCTTACAGGCGGCCCAGCATGTGTATCCCGAAATCGCCCCGTATCTGTTCTATAGCCTAACCACGGGCCGGGGATATGACCGCATGGGAAATATCCCGATGCAGCGTAAGGATTTTCAGGGATACCGGCGGAAGACGATAGAGACGTATAACAGGTATATGATGCTGAATGGGAAGCAGATTGTGTGAGGTGAAATAGTGGAATATCTAAAGAAATGCCCGAAATGCGGGAGGTATATGACGCCGCATCTTCAATACAAATTTGGATATTCGTACACGTTATGGATTTGTCCATGCGGATATTCAGAAGATATTGGTGACACGAGAGTGGACAACAAAACGACTTATACGGGAGGTGGAGCAAGTGACAGAACGGTTGAGTGATAAGAATCCATGTGATAGTTGCAAAGTGGACAGGCAGATAGGGAACCCGAACAGGTGGGAATGCGAGTGCGACAGGTGCGATAAGCCTAATGATTGGAAAAGTGAATGTGTAAAGAAGCTGGCAGAATACGAAACCGCAGAGGAAGAGGGAAGATTGGTGGCGCTGCCGTGTAATGTGGGAGATACAGTTTACTTGATTGATGATATTGATTGTGTATTTGAACGAGAATCTATTGTAACTGAAATAGAAATAGATAAAGATGGCGTAACAATTATGATTCAAGATGAAATACCTATATGTAGCAGTGGTTATAATCTTTCTGATTTTGGAGAGATAGTATTCCTCACCAGAGAAGAAGTCGAGAAAGCATTAAAAGAAATGAAAATCAAATAAAATATGGGTACAACGACACCACCCCACATGCGGTAAAATAAAGCATGTGGGGCGAGTTGGCTTTTATGATATCTTTTTGTCCATCATGCCGATATCAAAAAACATGCGTGACTCTAAGGGACAAGGTGTATTCATGGATGATGTCCAGTCGTCCAAATCAACAAATCCCATAAAATCAGCAATACGATTGTTCAAATCATCCGGTATTCCCAGTTTTGCAGCAGTCATGAATATCATCGTAAAATATTTGATCGGGAAAATATCCGCGTTAGGGTATGGATTGTGAGACCATCCGTTACGCTTGTTAAGTATCTCTATTAGGTCAGCATAAATAGAGCCGAGTTCTTTCATAAGATTGTTATTACGGTAAATAGCCTCTGCCTTACAATCCTCATTTACAATTCTTTCCAAGAGTTTTTCGAGGTATGGGGAGCATTTTCGTTTCTCGTGCTCCCAATCCTCAAGAGTCCTAACGGGAATATCATACTTTCTGGAAAATTCAGCCCGGCTCATTCCGGATTGCTCTCTTATTTCTTTCACTGTCATATTTAGTCCCTCGCTCTCACTTTTGTCATATCTGTACCGACCGATTCGAGCCAAGATAATTCATCTTTATATGCCCAGAACCATCCGTTGTTTGTATGCCCGTCAACGTCATATGCTTCTCCGTTTGCGGTTAAATCGTCAAGGTCATACCCTTCATCGGAAAGACGTTTTGCAACTTCTTTCATATTTGGAGACTCTGGGAAAGAGAAGAAGTCAGTGCTTTCTTTCACCGGGAAATTATCGTTAATCCATTTTTCTAATTCATTTTTTGTTTCAAACTGTTTTTTCATCTTAGTTATCTCCTTTGTTTTATTTGTTAATATTATAATAACACGCTATGCGTGGTATGTCAATAGAAAACTATAAAAAAATTTAAAAATATGGGTACAATAACACCTGCTGAAATGCGGTAAAATATAATTAAGAATACCGTGCGTGGGGTGATTTTGTATGTACCGAAGTAAGAAGAATTATGAAAACCTGCAAAGAATGATATTTGACGGTGTGGGAGAATACGGAATACCTGAGATAGAACCTACAACATATAAAGAATGTGATTTTATCCCATTCAACTATGCGAAAGGTTGCAAGGATAAAAACGGAAAAGGAGTTCATTTCTTCATAGATGATTATCAATTTAACCGTCTGTGGAACGCGCCGGATAGGTATATTGATATGCTGTCAGGCTTTACCCACGTTATGAGCCCAGATTTCAGTACATACACAGATTTCCCGAAAGCGATACAGATATACAACCATTATCGTAAGCACTGGATAGGCACATATTTACAAATGCATGGTATTGATGTGATACCAACAATATCATGGAGCGATAAAGATTCATTTGAGTGGTGCTTTGACGGCGAGCCTATTGGTGGTGTGGTCGCAGTATCTTCTGTCGGCTGCATGAACAGCAGAAAACGGAAAGAACTATTCACGGACGGATATCGGGAGATGATGGACAGGTTGAAACCTACAACAATTATTTTCTATGGTAATGCGCCGGAAGAATGTGAGGGAAACATCGTAAATATCAAAGCATTTCAAGAAAAATATAGGGAGGTATAACAATGGGGGGGCGTGGAAGTTCTTCAGGAATGAGCGGAAACTCAGTTATTGATAGAAGCGCAAAAACCAGAACGATTGAAACTGTATACCGGGAAGCGAGGGGGTATTCCGGAAGTTATTATAAAGATACCATTCTGGAAGCGGTAGACAGAGGAAATGGAAGTCTGGAATTTGTATACGCTACACCTGAAAGCAGAGAGAAAACATCCAAAACAAATCGAACCCAATACGTTACATTTAAATTAAAAGCCGGAGCGGAAAATGGAGATGTGTTTGGTGTAAATTGGGATAATGTAAAAAGTGTTTCTGGACAAACGTACGATCTGAGATCAGAGATTAAAGATAGAGGTTTCCGGTGGGATGGTAAAAATAAAAGGTGGGTTAAAAAATGAATTTGAATATGGTCATGCGAAAACTGCAAAGAGCAATATTGCAGAAGGGACTTGTTATCAAGATAGGTTCCACACAGTTTTATAGCAAAGAGCAGAATCGCATGATTACCATACATATTCTCAGCACCCGGATAACCTACCGGAATACGCACGAGGAATGGAAAGAGAAAGACTATGAGATACTGCGGAGCGCATCGCAGATAGAGATAGTGAACTGTTTAAATGATATATGGCAGGCGGTGAGAGAATGTTAAAGGGAATAAAAATAGGTGACACGACATATTCAGTGGATAAAATAACGCAAGTGATTATGGAAAATGGGATGGTACTTGTAAGAGTGATTGAAAAAGAATCGGCAAACGAACGCATAGAAAGAACACAGTATGCTAGATTTCAAGATGTCGAATTTATATCGGACAAGGACGGCGGCTAAATGAAACTCACACCGAAGCAGAAAGCCTTTGCGGACGAATATCTGATATGCGGTAATGCCACTGAGGCGGCAAGGAAAGCAGGATATAAAAAGCCAAATCCACAAGGGAGCGAAAACCTAGCAAAACCTAGTATTTTGAACTATATAGCCGAACGCCAGCAAGAAATAGAAAAACAGGCTGGTAGGGATATAATGAGCCTGACAGAAATTCAGGAGCGCCGGTCTAAACTGGCAAAAGGAGAATTAAAAGATGATTTCGGCTTTTCCCCGGATTTTTCCGACCAGCTTAAAGCCATGAATGATTTGGAAAAGGCTCTGAGCATCAAGGAAGAAAAAGAAGCTGAGAAAAAGGCGTTAGAGGACGCAAGGCAGCATGGCATATATCATATTGATCTTGATGTTGTGGCAGATGTTTTTCACCCTATGATTAGAGATATTCGCAACGGAAAGCATTCTGAATATGTTCTTCCCGGCGGTCGTGGTTCCACGAAATCATCTGGAATATCGCTCATTATACCAGAACTGATTAAAAATAACCCATCAATGCACGCTCTTGTTCTCCGCAAGGTAGGGAATACAATCAAAGATTCTGTATATGCGCAGATGAAATGGGCTATATCAACGCTTGATCTGGAACAGGAATTTCAGTTCAAAAAATCGCCGTTTGAAATTATCTATAAGCCGACAGGACAGAAGATATATTTCCGTGGAGCTGACGATCCTCTGAAGATCAAATCTATCAAGCCTGAGTTTGGATATATAGGCATCCTATGGCTGGAAGAATTAGACCAGTTCGCCGGGCCGGAGGAAGTGCGAAGCATACAGCAATCCGCTATCCGTGGCGGTGATAAGGCATACAGATTCAAGTCATTCAACCCGCCCAGAAGTAAAAATAACTGGGCGAATGAGTACACGGAGGAAGCAGAATACGAAAATGATGCTGCACTGGTGGTGAGAAGCACTTATAAGGACGTGCCGGAAGAATGGCTTGGAGAGGAATTTATTAATGAAGCCGAACACCTGAAAGAAGTTAATCCTGCTGCTTACGAGAACGAATACGAAGGCGTTGCGAACGGCAACGGTGGAAACGTATTTGATTATTTGGAATTGCGGGAGATTACGGACGAAGAAATATCACACATGGACAAGATATACCAGGGAGTTGATTGGGGATGGTTTCCTGATCCGTATGCTTTTATCCGGGCTTATTATGATCATGCAAGAGAGACAATATATCTGATTGATGAACATTACGCAAATAAGGAACCGAACACTGTGACCGCGGATTGGATCAAGGAAAAAGGATACAATGATTACTGTATTATCTGTGATTCTGCCGAGAAAAAATCTGTGAATGATTACCGGGATCTGGGAGTATTTTCCCGGGCAGCTATCAAAGGACCCGGATCTGTAGAATACGGAATGAAGTGGCTCCAGAAAAGAAAAATTGTTATTGACCGCAGGAGAACACCAAACGCATATGAAGAATTGACACGATATGAGTACGAACGGGATAAGGACGGGAACATCATTTCCGGTTATCCTGACGCTGATAACCATATCATTGACGCTCTCAGATATGCGTTTGAGCCAGTATTTATGAGACGTGGAACACAGGCATAAGGCAGTTGAATAGGTGGATTGTATAGGAGGATATGGCTATGAAAAAAGATAAGTATAAAATCCAGATAGGGGATTTAATGTTCGAGGCTTCTAAAACATACGGAAAAGTGATTCAACATACCATCAAAGACATATATTTTGAAAGCTATGTAACAGGATATAAAACAGTAGTCGTGACTGATTCTTATCTTGGAATACAGCATAAATATGCAAGCGATGTTGTGAACTGGTTTGATTCGGAGAAAGAAGCGGAAAAGGCATTGGAAGAAAAACGCAGGTGATGTAAATGGGGCTGATAACATGGATAAAGGCGGTGTGGAATAGGTTGTTTAGAAAAGAAATAGAAGAGCGGTTTCAGGCGGATATACAGCTTTCTTCCGTTATGGAGGCTGCTATTGATAAATTTTATAATATCACCGCCGGGAGACCTCCGTGGATGGACCCGGATGACGATATAGAGAGTATCAATTTCGCCGGATACATTAACGATGTGACAGCGGGGCTTGTGACGCTAGATTTAGGAATTGATATTTCTGGAAGCGAGAGAGCTGGCTACTTACAACAGCAGGCAGATTACGTTTTAAAAGTTATCCACGACAAGGTATCTGAAGCTGTGGGTAACTGTGGAATAATGTTTAAACCGAACGGTCAGAATGTGGATTATGTTGAACCGGGAAACTTTGCACCGACAGAGACAGACAGCAACGGAAATATTTTAGGCTGCGTGTTCCAAACACAGATACAGCGCGGAGATTATACATATACACGGCTGGAATGGCACAGGTTTGAGGATGTGACAGCAGAGGACGGAACACCGTCAAGGGTATACCGCATTACCAACTATGCCTATAAAAAACGTACCGGAAAGTTTGGCAATACTGTTTCTACTTTTCCGGGAGACCAGATCGCACTGACAGAGGTTAAGGAATGGGCGGATATTCAGCCTGACATTGCCATAGAAAATGTGGAAATGCCGCTGTTCGCATATTTCAAAAATCCGGCGCCAAATCGCATTGACAGGACAAGCCCGCTGGGTGTCCCGGTGTGGAATAATGCCCTAAAAGAGCTAAAAGATCTGGACATTGCATGGAGCCGGAAATCTTCGGAAATAGATGACAGCAAGCACATGACATTCGTATCTCAGGCAGCAATCCAGTATGCAGATCAGCATAGCGTGAAACTTCCGAGGTTTCTTCGCGGATTGGAAATGGGTGTGGATGCAGACAGTACAATTCATGAGCATGTGTCCACACTTCTGACAGAGCAACGTATTGCGGATATTAACTCTATTTTGTCTTTGATTTCCACAAAGTGCGGATTTTCCCAGGGATTCTTCCAACTGGACGAAAAAACGGGCATGATGACGGCAACGCAGGTAGAGGCAGATGACCAGGAGACAATCAGAACAATCAAAAACATCCGGGACGCTCTGGAAGACACAATCACGCAGCTCCTGTATGGATGTAATGTAATGGCAGATTTGTATTCTGATACTCCGCCGGAGCTGTGGGAAACGCTGAAAGAATCACTCATATTTAACTTTGGAGATATTGTATATAACAGACAAGAAGATATGGCAAACTGGTGGAAATATCGCTTACAGGGAGATGTCCCAGCATATTTGTACTATGTTAAATTTGAGGGGATGGGTATTGATGAAGCTAAAGCAATGGTCGCTGAAGCTCATTCTGAAAACAAAGAAGAATCACTATTTGACAGATTTGGAGAGGAGTAAGATATGGCAGACATACCAGAACCAATCACAAGGACAGAAATGTATTACCACTATCTGGCTACTGGGAGCGGAACACTTCCCGAGCCGGTCACACGGCAAGACAAATATCTCTATTATCTGTGCGTAAATGGAGGTATCGGCGGTGGTGGAGATACAGGAGATACAGAGGCGAAAGTCGGAACTGCAATTGTAGGAACGGCGACCGTAGGATAAGTGAAAGGAGAATATTATGGCATACGAACCGACCACATGGAATACAGGAGACGTAATCACAGCGGATAAGCTGAACAAGCTGGAGCAGGGTGTACAGAATGAGCAGGTAGGCCCGCAGGGAGAGAAAGGTGAAACCGGCGCACAAGGCCCACAGGGGCCAGCAGGAGCAGACGGAACCACAATCGACACTGTTACTGTTACAGTAGACAATAACACGGGCACACCGTCCGCAACTGGAAGCATCAGCGGCACAACACTTACACTTGATTTTAAAAACCTCAAAGGCGCAAAGGGAGATGCAGGAGAGAAGGGTGAAAAGGGTGACACGGGAGAAGCTGGAGCAACGGGGCCGCAGGGTGCTACTGGCCCTGCGGGGGTGGCAGGTACTAACGGAAAGGATGGCGCATATCCGACAGCACTTGAACTGACAAAAGATGCTGAGGGAAACATCACTGGTGGAAAAGTAACTCTGTCTGATGAAACATCTTTTAATGTCACAGTAACAACATCACAAGAAGAATAAGGAGAGATGGTTATGAAGAACAAGGAATACTGGATTAACTGGGCAAAAGCGGCAGGAGTGAGAGCGGTAAAAACCGTGGCATAGCCGGAAGAAAGAATATGCACTGCCATGGGAGCAGCCGACAGGAGCGCATGACATGTACAAGGCAGGAGAGTACATGATTTGGATGGATGGCACTGTAAAGAAATGTGTGCAGGATACCAATTTCAGCCCGGAGGAATATCCGCAGGCGTGGGAAGAAGTGTAACATGGGTACACGTGAACTTGTTAAATGATTTAAAATAAAAGGAGAACAATATGGAGCAGATTATGAACTATGTAAAACCGGAACTGATTGTTGTTGCTATTGTGCTGTATTTTGTTGGGATGGGTCTGAAACAGGCACAGGCTGTAAAGGATAAGTACATCCCGCTGATTCTTGGCGGTGTTGGAATTGTACTGTGCGCTATCTGGGTGTTGGCTTCAAATCCTCTTGGCACATGGCAGGATACATGCATGGCAATGTTTACGGCGCTTGTACAGGGTATTCTTGTTGCAGGACTGAGTACATACATTAATCAGATTATTAAGCAGGCGCAGAAAACGGAGGAATAATTTATGTGTGATAAAAGACCAATGGAATTAAGCGATACCGTTGAAATGATGAACAGCGAAGATTACAAAGAACGGTTCAGAGCGGAATACTGTCAGACGGCGATCCGTTATGGAAAGCTGAAAAACATGCTGGACAGATGGGATGATGGCAATCTGAATTTTACGCCGACATGCCCGAGAAGCACATATAATATGCAGATTAAGGCAATGGCCGATTATATCGCAGTTCTTGAAGCGAGAGCGGTAATGGAAGGTGTCGATCTGGAGGGGTAAGACATGCTTACACCGGATTATCTGTATAGGATTACGGAAGGAGCTGAGGACATTGCTTCTCAGCTCCATGCGAATATAATCCAGAAAATCATTGAAAGAATGATGATTCGTTTAGGGCGTGGCGAAGATTATCTTCTTACAGCTACTGACAAGTGGCAGATAGAAGTCCTACAGGAAGCAGGGTATCTGCTGGAAGATATTCAGAAGGAGCTTGCCGACAAAACAAAGAAACAAGTCAAAGAGATTCAGGAAGCTATGGAGGATGCAGGAGTGCAGGCATTACAGTGGGATGATAAAATCTATCAGGCTGCCGGGCTGTCTCCGGCTCCTCTCCTGCAATCCCCGGCGCTTATGCGGATAATGCAACGCAATTATGAGGCTACTGCCGGAGAGTGGAGAAACTTCACCAGAACGACCGCAAACGAGGCACAGAGGCTTTTTATCAATCAAATGGACAATGCCTATAATATGGTCGTTTCCGGGGCTGTATCGTACACAGAGGCTGTCAGAAATGTGATAAACGATGTGTCAGAAACAGGAATGAAAGTCAACTATCCTTCCGGTTATAAGCTGTCCATTGAATCCGCCACAATGATGGTTGTAAGAACTGGAATATCTCAGGCGGCAGCGGAAGTATCGCTGGAACGCATGAAGGAAATGGACTGGGATATTATCCTTGTTTCCTCTCATCTGGGCGCACGTGTCGGTGACGGTGGGAAGAATCCGGGCAATCATAGCTGGTGGCAAGGGAAATTCTATTCCAGAACAGGAAGAGATAAACGCTTTCCTGATTTCGTATCTTCTACGGGTTACGGAAGTATCACAGGACTTTCGGGAGTCAACTGCCGCCATTCGTTCGGGACCGGAGACGGAGAGAATAACCCGTTTGAGCAGTACGACAGCGAAGAAAACAGGAAAGCCTATGAAACACAGCAGCGGCAGCGGACGCTTGAGAGGCGTATCCGGGATAGCAAGAGGAAAGTGCAGAATCTTCAGACCGCTGTTGATAACTGCAAAGACGAAAAATTGAAATTTGAGCTTCAGCAGAAACTTGACAGAAAGTCTTACGCGCTGAGCAAGCAGAATAGGGCGTATAAGCAGTATTGTGAAGAAAATGGCCTAAAGAGTTATGCTGAACGCCTTAAAGTGGCCCGTTGGGATAGGCAGAAGGCAGCGAAAGCGGCAGGAGCGGCAAGGAGGTATCAAAATGCGAAATCTATTTAAACAACTATTATGTAAGCACATATATAAAACAACAGCAAAACTCAGAGTAGATAGAGGATATATTGTTTTGAAAGAATGTGAAAAATGCGGAAGAAAGAAGTTTGACTGCCTATGAACAGATGGAAACTATACAACCCTAACCCCATCAACGCCAGTGTCGGAGACTGCACTGTCCGGGCAATCAGCAAAGCTATGGGTCAGGACTGGGAAACAACCTATGCAGGGCTGTCTATGATGGGGTTCTGCCTGTCTGATATGCCCTCTGCAAATTATGTTTGGGGCGCATACCTCCGGCGAAATGGTTTCCGCCGCCATCTGGTAGACGACCACGGTCAGGATATATACACCGTCCGGGATTTCTGCGAGGACAACCCGAAAGGCACATACATATTAGCGATTGACGGTCATGTGGTGTGCGTGCAGGACGGGTATTACTGGGATTCGTGGAATAGTGGAAACGAGATACCAATATATTACTGGGAGAGATGATTATGTGTGAATATGTGAGAATTAAAGATAATCAAATGATTTGCAAGGTCGATAATAAGCCGTGTGCATTATGTGTGTTTGGAAACAAAGATTTATATTCGGAGGGAAAAAGGCGTGAGCAAAAAGACGGTCGTATTTGATTTTGACGGTGTAATACATAGTTATAAATCAGGCTGGCAGGGTGAAAACATTATACCAGACCCTCCGGTAGATGGAATAAAGAAAGCCATTGATGAAATAAGGTCGGCAGGATATGAAGTTATTGTTGTTTCAACTCGGTGCGCTTATTACGAGGGGAAAGTCGCTATTTTTGAATGGCTAAAGAAATATGGAATTACGGTTGATGACGTTTGCAAAGAAAAACCTCCAGCAATTTGCTATATTGATGATAGGGCAATATGTTTTGACGGAAAACCGGACACTTTATTAAAAAAGATAAAGTTATTTAAGCCGTGGAATAAATAGACCGGAGGACTAACACATGGACGTAATGGAGACGATACAAACAATTCTTGCCGTGTGTGGCGGTATCTCTGTTGTAGGTGGTGCAGCGGCTGTGATTAAGAAGTGGATTGCGCCGGCAGTAAAGCTGAATGATCGGGTAAAGGTGCTGGAAGAACACGACAAGAACGATTTTCAGGCGATTCAGGATATTAAAGAACGTGACGGACTCATCATGGAAGCACTGATAAACATGCTGAACAGCCAGATATCTGGTAATAATACTGATCAGTTAAAAAAAACGAGGGACAAGCTTATCTCTTACCTGTCGAAGCAGCAATAAGGAGAATGCTTTTGAAAGTGTATGATTTTACCGTACCGGAATTAGATTACTTCCGGGCAAAATGCAATTTCACAGAGGATGAACGTACACTTTTTGAATACCGGAGTAAGAATATGCCGCTTGAACGGTGTGCGGAGCTGATGAATGTCAGCGTGTCTACTGTGAAGCGGTTGAGTAGAAAGGTAAATAGTAAGATTATAAGGGTGTGTTGAAATGTATTTAGTAAGCAAAGATAGAAACTCTATCGTGAATATGTCGCAGATAACCGTACTTTATTTAGGCGCTGATAATTGCACAATAAAAGCAGACTATCAAAACGGAAAAGGCTGTCAGTTGGGAAGATACAATTCAGAAGCTGCTGCTAGAGCGGCAATAGATATAATTGCTACGAATATGGGTAAAGCGGAAGTTTGCTTTATGCCGGAAGACTGTGACGTAAATGCGAGAATAAATATTGATGGGCAAAGACAACATCACATAAGCGGGAAAAAGACTAAAGGACATGGTGGTTCATGAAACAGAAAAGCCTAAAGAACATACGTCAAGAATTTAAGGATAACGGGGTATTTTACACGCCCCCGGAATTGGCAGAAAAATTAAAATCGTATGTGGATTTTGAACCGGAAACCGTATATGACCCAACCTGTGGGGCAGGAAACCTATTACGAGTATTTCACGAAAACGTGAAAAAATACGGGCAGGAGTTAGACGCTGAACAACTTGGATTGATAGATATTCCAAATTTTAAAGGATATGCAGGAGATACACTTCTTAATGATGGATTCAGCGGAATGAAATTCGACTGCATTGTTGCAAATCCTCCATTTTCTGTAAAATGGAATCCGGACGAATTAGCATCAGATGAGCGCTTTTCTTGCTCTCCTGTATTGCCACCACCCTCAAAAGCGGATTGGGCGTTTATGTTACATATCCTTCATCACCTTGCAGATGATGGCATTGCTGTTGTATTGGAATTTCCTGGAATCCTTTATAGAGGGCAGAAAGAGGGAAAAGTCAGAAAGTGGTTTGTACAAAATAACTATATTGACAGAGTAGTTCATGTTCCGGGTAACACATTTGAAGATACGTCAATATCGACTTGCATTGTTGTACTAAAAAAGAACAGAGATACTACAGATATAGTTTTTGAGGATAAAGAAAAAACAGAAACAGTATCCTTAGAACGTATAGAAGAAAATGACTATTCTTTATCGGTAAGCCTGTATATCGAAGAAGAAATAGAAAAAGAGGAAATAGACCCGTCAGTTTTGGAAAACGAAGCAAGGAGGTCGTTTCTGATAAGATTAAAAAAGGAACTGGATTTTGATAAAATGGTTTGTGAAATGGAAGGAATAAGCATGAAGCCATTTATCAATTCAATAAGAGCAATATTAAGGGAATATGATACCAGAAGGATAAAGCACGAAGACGAAAACCAGCTGTCTATTTTTGATATAGGAGCATGATACTTTCCTGATACTTTTCAAGAACTTTGATGAACTGTCAGAGTTCTTTTTTTATGTCTAAAATTAAGTCAAGAAAAGACAATGTTTAGCCAAGAATTTAGTCAAGACCGGAGGGATAACATGGCATTACCGCTTTATGGATATAACCCGTATCAGTTCGGGCAAGTGAACCCGTTGCAGCCGCAAATGGATAGGCTGGCGAGTATGCAGGCTCAATATCAGCAGCCGCAACAGCAAAATGTAAATCAGGGAATTCTTTGGGTGCAAGGAGAAGCCGGGGCAAAGTCTTATCTTGTGGCTCCAAACACAAGCGTACTTCTGTTGGACAGTGAAAATTCTCAATTTTACATTAAAACAACAGATCAGGCGGGTATGCCCACTCTCCGAACTTTTGCGTATCAGGAGGTAACAGGAGCGCCGCAGAACGCCCAGAAACAGCCGGAAACAAACTTAGACGATAAATACGTTACCCGGCAGGAATACAACGATTTACGGGGCAAATATGAAGAATTATACGGGCTTCTGGAAACAGCCACAAAGCCTACTGGAAAGGATGAGTGATATTATGGGAAATCCTCTTTTCAATCTTCTTGGTGGAAAATCCAATAACGGATCAGGGAATATGCTTCAGCAGTTCCAACAGTTTAAAAAACAGATGCAAGGAGTAAACCCGCAAGAGGAAGTACGGAAACTTTTGCAGTCTGGAAAAATATCTCAGGCACAGCTTGATAAAGCTCAGCAGATGGCTCAACAGATGCAAGGGCTGTTCAAATAGTACATAAATCAATGGCCATGATTTTGTAAATAAATTCAAAGGAGCAAAAGTTATGGATACAAATTATAGCTTAGCTGATATTGCTGCCGCAACTGGAGGCAATAGAAACAATGATGGTTTTGGAGATGGCAACGGTTGGTGGATTATCCTCTTTCTGCTGATTTGTGGCTGGGGCGGTTATGGCTTCGGCGGTGGATATGGCGGAGGCGGATTCAACTCCCCGGCAGGACAGGGATTCGCAACGAGAAGCGATATTGATGCAGCGCTGTCTACCCAGGGAATCGAGAGCGGTATTACTGGAATCGGTACTCAGCTTTGCAATGGATTCGCAGGCGTAAATTCTGCGATTGCAAATCTGGGATATCAGAATCAGCAGTGCTGCTGTGATCTGAAACAGGCGATTGGTGATGTTAATTACAACATGGCAGCGCAGACCAACATTCTCCAGAATACGGTCAACAATGGTTTCCGTGATGTGATCGAGGCTCAGAACGCCGGAACACAGAGAATCATTGACACCATTACTCAGGACAAGATTCAGTCCCTTCAGACCGAATTGCAGTCTGCGCAGCTTCAGCTTTCCAATCAGGCACAGACAACGAACATTATCAATGCTCTGCGTCCGACACCTACACCGAGTTATCCGGTTATGTCTCCGTATACTTCTATCATCAACCCGACAGGTTTTACTTTCGGCGTAAATGGATGTGGATGCTGCTAAAACTTCATATCGGAGTTTCTTCCCGGCATAAGTTCGGGATGTTCGGCAAAAGCCGTTATTACGCAGGAGGGCAGGCCGATGGTCTGTCCTTTTGTGATATGAAAGGAGAAAAATTATGATTGAATTATTGAATCCGGCTGTCTCTACCGTTGCGGTAGGGCAGAGTGTACCGTTTACGGAAGAGATCGGCAGCAAATGCGGCGCAGAGCGTCACAGAGCCGGAAGCGCACAGCTTACTCTTGTGAAACCCGGAAGATACCTTGTATCTTTTGCGGGAAATATCGCAGTACCGGCTACCGGTGGAACAGTTGGAGAAATCTCTCTGGGTATTGCACTGAACGGGGAGCCGCTGACTGGTTCTATTATGCGGGCTACTCCTGCGGCGGTATCTGAGTATTTCAACGTAGCGACACAGCACTATATTGATGTACCGTGTGGCTGCTGTGTGACTATTACCGTACAGAATACCGGCGCTTCCGCCGTAGACGTTGACAATCCAAACCTGACAGCGGTTAGGGTATGCGGTTGAGAAAGGAGAACAGGCTATGAGTTATAAATTAATGCAGAATATCAAGGACGAACTTGATAAGATTGCGGAAAAGGGCCTGAACACAGGAAACCTTGAAACCGCATACAAACTGATTGATATGCTGAAGGACATGGAGAATGTCGAATACTGGAAATGCAAAGAAGGGTATTATGACGCTGTACTTGCCGAAATGGAAGGCGGATACAGCCAGGAAGGATACAGCCAGGCAAGAAACCGTGACAGCATGGGTAGATATTCCCGTGACGGCATGATGCCAAACTATGACAATGATAATTCCTATCGCGGTACCCGTGGAAAGCATTATGTAAGAGGACATTACAGCCGTGCAAATGGTTCTGGCGAAGATACATATAGCAGATATATAGATCAAAAAAATTCCTATCGCTCAGGAAAAGACATGGACTGTAAACAGCGTATGCTTGCAGCCCTTGAAGAACACATGAACGCTTTGACAGGAGAACTGGAAGAGATGAGCCGGGATGCCGACTGCCGGGAGGAAAAAGAGACTCTTGGTAGATATATCCGGAAATTACAGGATATTGTATAAATATAAGGCGGTGGCTTCGGCTATCGCCTTAAAATATGGGTACAGCAAAAAAATGGACATTTGATATAATTGATACAAAGGAGGCAGAGCATGAAAACAGAGTGGATATATTGCCCTATCTGCAATAGCAAGACGAGAGTAAAAATAAAAGAAACAACCGAGGCAAGAAACCTTCCGGTGTTCTGCCCGAAATGCAAAAATACATTCAATGCCGACATAAAGCCGGGGTTTAATGTACAGACAAAATTATATACTGATTAGAGCCAGATGCCAGACACAGAGCCAGTGAACTTATCGGAAAATCCGACATGTTGACTGGCTCTTTTCTTATATTTGACACCTCCTTTCTTAGCACACGTCCTTAAAAGAAACGGCTCCGGCCGGAGGTTGAAAAGCGGATGCAATTTCCGGCGTGTGCATGGTAGGCCTTATAACTCCTTAGGGATTATAAGTCGGATAAGTAAAAAATCCAGGAAATAAAACGCTTGTGAAAATTGCGCATAAGTAGCAAGTGCCACTCACATCACTGAATACCGTACTGGATTGACGCCTTTTATGAGGGTGTGAGTAACGCTGAAAAATGCAAAGAACCATCCGAAGGGATAACAGTAGATGTAAAACAAACCCACAGAGGGAGGAATAGTACGGAAGGTTCGACTCCTTCCGGCTCTGTTAGGCCGGGTAGCTCCCGGATGATGTGAGAGTAGCGAAACACCTCACAGAGAATGACAACGCCCGCTGAAAACACCTTGTGAGAAGTTCAGGCCTATGCCAAAAAGGGTATGCTCGGAAACTCTTAAAGTCATATGTGGTCGCGTCATATGTGCAAGGCTGGAAATCTAAGCGGGAATCGCACAATGAGGCTTCGCCAAGCGGATAAGGCACCGGGCTTTGATCCCGGCAGAGAAGGAACGCTCTTTGCGCTGGTTCGAATCCAGCAGCCTCAGTTACCCCGCCGGAGGTTTACCCGGCTAAATCCATTACCGCTGACGGGCGGTTAATAAGTAGACGTTTAGGAGGATTATTATGCAGAACATTGAAGCAATCTTAGCAGAACTGGGAATTGAAGTACCATCAGACAAAAAAGGAGACCTGACCAAAAAGGTGTCTGAGAATTACGTCACAAAAGCAGAACATGAAAAGAAAATCGGAAAGGCCGAGACTGAAAGAGATAATTGGAAATCAAAGGCAGAAACGGCAGAAGAAACGCTGAAAAAGTTTGATGGAGTAGATCTGGAAACCATGCAAACAGAACTGAATAACTGGAAACAGAAGGCAGAGACAGCGGCAAAGGATTATGAACAGAAAATCTATGAAAGAGATTTTTCGGACGTTCTGAAAACCGAGTTGGAATCTGTGAAATTTTCCAGTGACGCAGCAAAACGGGCCGTTATGGCGGAAATCAAAGAATCCGGCCTGAAACTGAAAGATGGAAAGATTCTCGGACTGTCTGATCTGATCGGACAGATCAAAGAAAAAGATGCTTCGGCGTTCGTTGATGAGGAACAGGAAAAGGCAAAGCAGCAGGCAGCACGGTTTACCGTTCCGGGAACCGGAAAGAGTACCGGAGGAGCTAATAGAACTACAATTGCTGATATAAAAGCTATTAAAGATCCATCGGAACGTCAGGCTGCTATTGCAAAAAATCTTGATTTATATGGATACGGAAAGGAATAAAAAAATATGGCAGCACCAGAAAGACTGACAAAATCCTCTGATATTACTATCAGGGCAAAAGAAATTGATTTTATCACGCGTTTTAACGACGCATGGGAAGCGTTGCGGGAAATTCTTGGAATTATGCGCCCGGTCAAAAAGTCGCCAGGAACGCAGCTTACAGCAAGTAAGGCAACTGTTACATTGCAGGATGGAAACGTAGCAGAAGGAGAAGAAGTTCCGCTGTCTCAGGCAAAAGTTGAGCCTGTCGCATTTGAGGACTTGAATCTTGAAAAATACAGAAAATCGGTATCTGCGGAGGCGGTTACGAAGTTTGGAGCACCGGTTGCAGTTCAGAAAACCGATGATGCATTTCTGAAAGAACTTCAGGGCGTAGTTCTTGACCGATTTTACGATTTTCTTCAGACCGGACTTCTGACATCTACAGAAACTACATTCCAGATGGCTGTATCTATGGCGGTGACGCTTGTTAAAGACAAGTTCAAAAAAATGCGGAAAGACTACACCAACATTGTTGTATTTGTAAATACACTGGATGTTGGAATGTATCAGGGCGCAGCAGAAATTAGTATTCAGACCAGAGAAGGAATCGAATATGCAAAAGATTTCATGGGAGCCAACACAGTAATTATCTCCTCCGAAATTCCGAGCGGAACAGTTATCGGTATCCCGGCAGAAAATATTGTGCTGTATTACATCGACCCAGCGGATGGGGATTACCAGGAGTTAGGGCTTGATTATACAGTAGTTGGGGAAACAAGTCTGATCGGAATACACAAAGAAGGAAACTACGGAAGAGTAATCGGAGAGACTCACGCCCTTATGGGTATGAAACTTTTTGCTGAGTATTTGGATGGAATTGCCGTGGTGGACATCACTGATGATACCACACTGGGCACCCTGACGGTAACATCTGCGGCAGGAACCGGATCTGGAAATACAAAGATCACCGTAGAACCTACTCTTGAGACCGGTCATCTGTATAAATACAAAGTGGCAGCTTCTGCAGCTCCTGAGGTAGAGTATGGACAGAGTGTACGGAACTGGACTGCGTGGGACGGAAAATCAGACATCAAAGCAACGACAGGGCACCATATTACTGTTGTCGAGTGTGACAACACCTATAAGGCACTTAAAGCAGGAAATGATGATGTAACATCTGCTTCCTGATGATGAAAGGAGATTGCCGGCATGGCATACGCTGATTATCAATTCTATACAGAAAAATATTACGGTGATGCTGTGCCGGAATCCGACTTTCAAAAGTACGCTGAACGTGCCAGTGACCGCATAGACGCTATTACATTTGACCGGTTGGTAAATGGATTCCCGGAGGAAGAAAGAGCCGTTACAAAGGTAAAAAAGGCTGTCTGTGCGGTAGCTGAAGCACTGTACCAGATAGACCAGATTAAGAAAGCGTCTATAGAATCCGTTGGAACCGTAACCAGAGAGGACGGCACAGTAGTAAGTAAGGCTGTTTCGTCTGTATCTTCCGGTTCTGAAAGCATTTCTTTTGCTACTGGAAGTTCCGGAGGTGCAGAAAGCATCTACGGACAGGCGGCAGTTGATAAGAAAGTAGAAAGCGTATTGCTGTATCAGGTTGCAACAGAATATCTATCCGGCGTGACAGATAACAAAGGAATATGCCTGCTATACGCAGGAATGTGAAGGAGGATACCATGTATAACAAGGTCGTCACGATATTTAATAAATACGAAGACCAGACCGGCGAAATATATTGGTATCCTCATGTTTTATCCGGCGTTGACCTGATTGTGGATAAGGCCGCCAATATCGCAAAGACCGGACTGGACAGCGCAGACACGGCGAAACTGCATGTTAAATACCATTCCGGTGAAAATACCGTGATGGTTGGCAATCTTCCGTGGCTGCCGCCGAAAGAATGGGAGCAACAGCCGAATGATGAACTATCGGAAAGCATTACCTTTGATTCCGGGGATTTCTTCATGGAAGGTGAATACTCCACAGACACGGTGAAAGATTCTGATTATACAGACCGGGTAAACGGCGGATTTTATGATTACATCAATAAGCGTCATGACTATGTGTTTTTGATAACCAATGTAGGTGGCCCGTATACTTTGATTCCGCACTTTGAAATCGGGGGTGCGTGATATGGCAAGTAGAACATTTCATTTCCCCGGATTCTCTATCGTGAGTGGAGATATAAAAGCAGATGTAAGCCTGAGTCGGTTTGAAAAACAGTTTCAGGACGCACAGTATTGGCTTGACGGTCAGGTTATGAACGACATGGTTCCGTATATGCCGCATAGAGATGGAATATTTATAAATCTCACAAGAATGAGAAGCGCGGCATTGCAAGGAACCGGGAAGGTTGTTGCCGGTGCGCCGCCGCAGGGGCGTTTTCTTT
>ERZ1090863.511-NODE-511-length-21097-cov-32.319409_pt1 | contig 21097 bp, 20 predicted proteins | sample MGYA00478480_ERZ1090863 | MGnify/ENA primary metagenome ERZ1090863 (study PRJEB33644, sample SAMEA5815746) | chicken gut metagenome | biome: Chicken; feature: Gastrointestinal Tract; material: Caecum | place: Ireland | collected 2019-01-01 | study: A study of the...
GCTGTCATTTTCTCCATTTTGCACATATGAGCCGACTTCTCAGATACACCCTAAGGATAACAGCTGACAAAAAGGTATCCTCCATTTTCCAGATGGAGGTTACCCCTTGGGTGCGAAAGGGGGAGAGGAGATGGCGCTGGCTCTATTTGAACATAACGCAAAGGCTTATCAGGCTGCCGCGGTCATGTTGGCGCAGTACGGCAAGGCTGCCGTCGTCCATCCCACCGGCACTGGCAAGAGCTACATAGCCTTCAAGCTGATCGAGGACCACCCCGATGCGGCTTTCCTGTGGCTGTCTCCCAGTGAGTATATCTTTAAAACACAGATCGAGGGCCTGCAGAAGCAGGACCCGGATTTTCCGCTGGCGAAGATCCATTTCTTCACCTATGCCAAGCTGATGTGGTGCACGCCGGAGCAGCTGGAGGAGATTGCCGCCCTGCACCCCGCTTACATTATTATGGACGAATTTCACCGGGCAGGCGCGGAGCGCTGGGGAGAAAAGGTGCAGAAACTTCTGGAACTCTGCCCCAGTGCCAAACTGCTGGGGCTGACGGCTACCAGTGTCCGCTACCTCGACAATAACCGGGACATGGCCGAAGAACTGTTTGACGGCTGCGTTGCATCCGAAATGACCCTGGGCGAAGCCATCGTGCGGGGTATTTTACCTGCCCCGAAGTATGTCACCACCGTGTTCCGGTATCAAAACGAATTGGCAAAGTACCAGGCCCGTGTGGACAGTATGCGCAGCCCCGGGGTGCAGGATGCAAACCAAAAATACCTCGATGCCCTGCGCCGGGCATTGGAACAGGCCGACGGCCTCGACAGGGTCTTTGCAAAGCATATCACAGAAAAGGCGGGAAAGTACATTGTGTTCTGCTCCGGCAAGGAACATATGGACGAAATGCTGTCCCATGTGCCGGAGTGGTTTACGGGAGTCAATCGAAACATCAATGTTTACAAGACCTATGCCAGCGACCCGAAAGCCAGCAAAGAATTTGCGGCCTTCAAGGCAGACGATGACGGCAGCAGTCTCAAGCTGCTGTTCTGCATCGACATGCTGAACGAAGGCGTTCATGTAAAAGGGATCTCGGGGGTCATCCTGTTCCGGCCCACGGTGTCGCCCATCATTTATAAGCAGCAGATCGGCCGGGCCCTGACGGCAGGCACCACGGCAGCGCCGCTGATTTTGGATGTGGTGAACAACTTCGAGGGCCTGTGCAGCATTGCAGGAGTGCAAAGCGAGATGTCCGCCGCTGTCCAGCGTCTGTATGCCAATGGGGAAGGCGGCAAGGTCGTCACCGAGCGCTTTGAGGTCATCGAGCAGGTGCAGGACTGCCGCGTCCTCTTTGAGCAGCTGGAAAACAGCTTGTCTTCCACCTGGGACCACTATTTCGCCGCGGCAAGTATCTACTATGCTGAATACGGTGGCCTGAATGTGCCGCTGCGGTATAAGACGCCGGGAGGCTTGAGCCTCGGCGAATGGGTGCAGACCCAGCGAAGCATCCGCAGCGGCAGGGAAAAGTACGGTGCGCTGACGCCGCAGCAGATCGAACGGCTGGACAGCATCGGCATGGTCTGGGAGACGCGCTCCGAAACGGCCTGGGCGCGCGGATTGGAGGCCGCGAAGCATTACCATCAGGAATTCGGGGACTTGCAGGTGCCGTCTGGGTACAAAGATGAGACAGGTTTTGCGTTGGGCAACTGGATCGGCAATACCCGCAGCCGGTATCGTGGTGGCGGTTTAGAGCAAAACCAGATCGACGAACTGAACGCGCTAGGAATGGTCTGGAACAGTGTGGACGCCAGGTGGGAGCGTTTTTATGAGGAGGCTGTCCTCTATTATGAGCGGTACGGCAATCTCGATTTTGTTAAAAGGTATGTGACCGAGAGCGGTGTCCGGCTGGGGCCGTGGCTGAAAAATCAGCGTGCGGCGTATTTGAAAGGGGAACTTTCATCTGACAAAATCCAGAGGTTGGAAGCCATTGGCATGGAATGGGATGGCCGCAACAACCGCCAGTGGCGGCAAGCCTATGAGGCAGCCAGGCAATACTTCCAGGAGCACGGTGACCTGGAAGTGCCCTATGAATACACCACACCCGATGGCCTGCGGTTGGGCCAGTGGGTGGTGCGCCAGCGAATGGCGTACAAAGGCACCCTTTCGGGCAAAGGAAAAGTCAACCGCAAAAGGCTGAGTCCGGACAGAAAAAAGCTGCTGGATGCCATCGGGATGGACTGGCGGGAAAAAGACTCCTGGGAAAGGAACTTTGAGGCTCTGTTGGCCTATCATAAAGAGCACGGCACCCTGATCGTACCGGCGTCCTATAAGACGGCGGACGGCTGCTGGCTCAATCGCTGGTTCTGTACCCAGCGGCAGCGCCTGCGGGATGCGCCCGAAAAGCTGACGCCGGACCAGCGCCAAAAACTGGAGCAGCTTTTGGGCCAGACAGAAAGGACGGACCAACTCCATGCAGGATAGAGGATGGATCGACCTGCATAGTCACATATTGCCGCAGCTTGATGATGGCAGCGACTCGGTGGAGATGTCGCTTGCCATGCTGTATCAGATGGCGGAACAGGGGGTGGATGTAGTCTGCGCCACGTCTCATTATTACGCCAAGTACAGCAGCATCCCGGCGTTCTGTGAGCGGCGGGCGGAAGCACTGGAGCGCCTTACAGGCGTCCTGACGGACGGCTTGCCGCAGGTGCTTCCGGCGGCGGAGGTGGCCTACTTTCCCCGCATGGAAGAACAGGACTTGACGCCTTTGTGCATCCAGGGTAACCGCACCCTCATGCTGGAAATGCCCTTCGCCGACTGGACCAGCCTGCAGGCCGAAGCAGTGGAAGCGCTGGTGCTGGACTGCGGGTATCAGGTGGTGCTGGTACACCCCGAGCGGTTTTGTTTCAGCAAATCGAACCGCCACCAGCTGGAAAAACTGGCGGAATTGCCCATCGGGCTGCAGATCAATGCGGGGAGCTTGCTCCGCTGGGGCACCAGGCGTCTGGCGCTGGACCTGCTGCAGCTGGCCCATTGGCCCCTGCTGGGCAGCGATTGCCACAACCTGACCAGCCGCCCGCCCAATCTCAAAGAAGGAAGAAAAGTCGTTATGCAAAAACTGGGAGAAGCGTTCCTTGACCAGATGGACCGGAACGCCGAGCGGCTGACCGCCCCCGCCGCGGAGGCTTCATGAGCCGGTATGGACGCAAGCGGATCAGCCGGCGGGATATGCTCAAGGCCGCAGGCGCCCTGGCGGCGGCTCTGGCCGCTCTGGGCGGCGGGGCGTACCTGCTGCAGCGGATGGACGAGGAAGAAAACGCGGCCTCCGCCGCGAGCTACACCACCAACGACCACCGCGCCGAGGCCGAGCTGAAAGAGATCACTTATAAAGGAAAGACCTACCGCCAGCGCCCCGGACTGGAAACCTATCTGGTGATGGGCGTGGACACTTCCGGCGCGGGACTGGGCGTCAACAGCTACGCGGGTGGCGGCCAGGCCGACGTCCAAATGGTGGTGGTGCTGGACAATGCCAACCGGACCTGGCAGATGCTGCAGCTCAACCGGGACAGCATCGTGCAGGTGCCGGTGCGGGGCGTCCAGGGGGACATCATAGCCTACGAGGACGAACAGCTGGCCCTGGCCTACTACTACGGCGATGGCCGGGAACAGAGTTGTGAAAACACGGTGCTGACCGTCTCGGCCCTGCTGGACGGCCAGGCCATCGACGGCTATGTGGCCGTCAACATGGACGCGGTGGGGATCATCACCGACATGGTGGGCGGCGTGACCCTGACCGTCACCTCCGACTTTTCCGCCATCGACCCCACCCTGGTGGAAGGGGAGACGGTCACCCTTTACGGCGACCAGGCGCTGACCTATGTCCGCAGCCGCTACAACATCGACGACGAGACCAACATTGCCCGCATGGCCCGCCAGAGGCAGTTCCTGGCCGCGCTGGAAGAAAAGCTGCGGCAGCAGGACGGGGCGTTCGTAGCCTCGGCCTATGAGGAACTGGCGGACCATATGGTCACCAGCATTGCCAGCGGCACGGCGGCAGAGATCGCCGGCCGGATGCAGCGCTACACCGAGCTGCCCCTGCTGACCATCGACGGCGAAAATGTGGTGGAAAATGAGCACTGGGCTTACCACCTGGACGAGGACAGTTTGCAGCAGACCATTCTGGAGCTGTTTTACCAAGAAATCGAACAATAGGAGAGAATCAAACGTATGGAACAAAAAGCCCTCAATGAATCGCCGGCCGGACAGATCGTCCAGCGCCCCGAGGCAGAGGATGAGATCGACCTGGTGGAGCTGTTCTACCTGCTGTGGGGCCACGCCTGGCAGATCATCCTGTGCCTGATCCTGGGCGCGGGCCTGGCGTTGGGATACACCAAACTGCTGGTGACCCCGCTGTACCAGGCGACTTCCAGCATTTACATCGTGTCGGCGTCCAACAACTCGGTGGTCAACCTGACCGACCTGCAGATCGGCGCGCAGCTGACTGCGGACTACCAGGAACTGATCCTGAGCCGCCCGCTGCTGGAGGACGTGATCGAAAATCTGGAGCTGACCAACGGGGAAGGCGAGCCCATGAGCACGGCCGCCCTCAGCCGGATGATCACCATCACCAACACCGAGGACACCCGCATCCTGAAGGTCACGGTGACCAGCCCCGACCCGCAGGAATCGGCAGACATCGCCAACGAGCTGATCGACCAGGCCTGCATCTACCTGCCCCAGATCATGGAGACGGAAGAGCCCAACCTGGTGGAGGAAGCCATTCCGCCTACCCAGAAGTCCAGCCCCAGCACGGCCAAGAACGTGATGCTGGGCGGCCTGCTGGGGGCCTGTCTGGCCTGCGGCGTGCTGGTAGTACGCTACCTGATGAACGACACCTTTGTCACCCCGGACGATGTGGTCAAGTACCTGGGCGTGCAGCCGCTGGCTGTCATCCCGGAGGCTGATCTCGGGGAATTCAACGGCAAGAAGCAGAAAAAGCTGTTTGGGAGGAAAGGGAAGAAATGAAAGAACTTGAACTTAATAAGATCCCGGACCTTCCCTTTGATGTGACCGAGGCGCTCAACCAGCTGCGGATTAATCTGGGGTTCTGCGGCGACCAGATCAAAACCATCATGGTGACCAGCAGCGTGCCCAATGAGGGCAAGAGTTTTGTGACCATGCAGCTGTGGAAGATGATCGCGGAGGTGGGCACGCCGGCCATCCTGATCGACTGCGACCTGCGCAACTCCGAGATACGGCGCAAGTACGGGGTCCGCATTCTGCGGAATGAGAAGCTGGTGGGGGTGCCCCACTATCTGGCGGGCCAGGCCGAGATCGAGGACGTAATCTATAAGACCAACGTGCCCAACGGCTACATGATCCCGGTGACGTCGGCCATCGCGAACCCCACCATTCTGCTGGAAAGCCCGCATTTTGCCAAGATGCTGGAATACTGCGCGGAGCACTTCGCCTATGTTCTGGTGGATACGCCGCCGCTGGGCAGCGTGGCCGACGCGCTGAACATTGCCCGCCACTGCGACGGCAGCGTGCTGGTGGTGCACGGCGGGGAGACGCCCCGCAAGATGGTGCTCAATTCGGTGCAGCAGCTAAAACGCACGGATACGCCGCTGCTGGGCGTTGTGCTCAACCGTGCAAACGTGGATAGTAAGTCGAACTTGTATTACCACAGATACTACAAGTCCGGTTATTACTATAAAAACTATGGGAACCATAGCCAAACCAAAAAGTAATGGAGGATTTAGGCATGAAAAAGCAAGTTCTTTCGCTCGTTGCAGCTGCGGCTCTGGCCGCATCCATGACGGTGCCCGCATGGGCAGCCGTTGCAAGCCCCTACGGCGGCGCGGAAGCCGAGGGCGGCGACGTGACCTATACCACCCAGGCCCAGACCGGCGAGGACAGCCAGGCAACCCAGGTCTACGAGACCATCCAGGGGGCAGAGAGCACCGAGCAGGAATTGGGTCTGCTGGGGGACGGCCTGGCCGAAACGGTCCAGGCTGAACTGGGCGCTACCAGTGTGAACGAGTACAGCGCCCGTGAGATCGGCAACGTGGCTGTTTCCAGCGAGGGCCCTGCCACGATTACTCTGAGCAATCTGGCAGGCGTTTCGGCTGAGACTGAGGGCTTTGTGATGTACCTGGGCACTGACGGCCTGTGGCACTACCTGAGCGTTTCCTTCGGCAACCGTTCCGCCACCTTCACGGTGCCCTATTCCACCACCATCATCCTGTACGTCCGCACGGCGGCTGCGGTGTGATGAAAAAGAGCGGGGCCGGCGGCCGGCTCCGCGGATCACCTGTTTTTCTTGCCGGCAGCAGGATCCTGCGGTAAAGGGCAGCCAAGCCGCAGCGCTGCAGCCGGTATACATGGAGTAAGACCTGAGCGAAGGCTGCTTTCTGAACACGTCACGACGTGATGGAGAGCAGCCTTTCTTCTTTTTACGCAATTTTGACCAATAAAGAGGGACTTTTTGACAAAAGAGGGGGAACGATGGTGCAACCGTTCGAGATGGAAACCCAGGCAGGCGCAGGGACGGAGCAAGGTGCGGCAGCCGTCCGTTGGACGCCGGAAGGAAGCACAGCCGGAGCAGAGAGAAGCTATAGGTTTGACCGGGATGCGCTTTTGAGAGAGAAAAAAGGCTACTGGATGGTACGCCGCGCGCAGGACATTTTCTTTTCACTGCTGGCCCTGATCGTGCTGGCCGTCCCCATGGCGATCGTGGCGCTGGTGATCTGGATCGACAGCCCCGGGGCAAGCCCCATCTTCTCCCAGGACCGGGTGGGGCGGGATGGAAAGGTGTTCAAGTTTTACAAATTCCGTTCTATGGTGCCCAACGCCGAGGCCAAGCTGCAGGAAGTGCTGGCCCAGAACGAGATGGACGGCCCGGTTTTTAAAATGAAAAACGACCCGCGGATCACCCGTGTAGGGCATTTCATCCGCCGGACAAGCATAGATGAACTGCCGCAGCTGGTCAACATCCTGAAAGGGGATATGAGCATCGTAGGCCCGCGGCCGGCTCTGCCCCGTGAGGTGGAGCAATACACCGACTACGAGCGCCAGCGGCTGTATGTGACGCCGGGCCTGACCTGCTACTGGCAGGTGCAGCCCAACCGCAACGAGCTGACCTTTGATGAGTGGATGGAGCTGGACCTCCAGTACATACGGGACCGCAGTTTCTGGGTGGACTGGAAGCTGATCTTCCAGACGGTAGGGGTAGTGTTCCGGATGTACGGCGTATGATGCTGTATTATTTTAGTGGATCCTTTGTTTCGCAAGCTCAAAATCACTGGCGGTTTTCTACGCGGTATGAAAAGAAATCTGTCTGCTTTCATGCGGTTGTTTCTCTCGCTTGCAGTCTGCTTTGGTTAACTTGATGGTTTTAAAACAGACTCTAGTTTTTTGACAAGCTGACCCCGGACGTTTGTACGCGTCCGGGGTTTTGCTGTGATGTGGGTTACTTTTTCTCGTCCAGCAGCACGACGCCCTGGGGCGGGTTGGCGTTGATGGCGCCCACGATGGGGTGGGGGACGTAGCATTCTTCCAGGAAGGCGACGTCCTCGGGGGTCAGGCGGACGTCCAGCGCGCCGGCGGCATCGTCCAGGTAGCGGGCTTTGGTGGCTCCGATGATGGGAGAGGCCACCCCTTTGGCCCACTGCCAGGCGATAGCAATCTGGGACATCTTGCAGCCCTTCTGCTGGGCCAGCTGGTGGATCCGCTGGACGATCTGGATGTCCTGCTGCTCCATCCGGTCGTACTTGCCCATGGCGACGCGGTCGGTTTTGGCCCGCAGGGTGTCGGCTTCCCAGGTGGGGCGGGTCAGGTGGCCGGCGGCCAGGGGGCTGTAGGGCATCAGCGAGACGCCCATCTGGCGGCAGATGGGGATCAGCTCCCGCTCGTCCTCCCGGTAAAGGAGGTTGTAGTGGTTTTCCATGGCCGAGAAGGGGGTCTAGCCGTGGTCGCGGGCGGCGAGCTGCATGTTGTAGAACTGGTAGCCGTACATGGCCGAGGCGCCCAGGGCCCGCACCTTGCCCGCCCGGACCAGGTCGTGGAGGGCCTCCATGGTCTCCTCGATGGGGGTGTCGTAGTCAAAGCGGTGGATGATGTACAGGTCCAGGTAATCGGTGCCCAGCCGCCGGAGGGGGCCGTCGATCTCCCGCAGGATGGCCTGGCGGGAAAGGCGGCCGGGGTTGAAGTAGACCTTGGAGGCGATCACCACCTGGTCCCGGGGGACGCTGCGTTTGAGGGCGCGGCCCAGATATTCTTCGCTGGTGCCCGCCGAGTAGCCGTTGGCGGTGTCGAAAAAGTTGATGCCCAGATCCAGGGCGTGGCGGATGACCTTTTCGCTCTCGGTTTCGTCCAGGGTCCAGTCGTGCATGGTGCCTGCCTTGCCAAAGCTCATGCAGCCCACACAGAGCTTGGAAATGGTGATGTCGGTTTTGCCCAGTTTGGTGTATTCCATCGTTTGCTCTCTCCTTTCAGGTTTTACGCCGGTTCGGTTATTTTTAGTATAGTCCCGGCCGGGCGCCGCCGTCAACCGTCCGGGTTGCAGCGTGTTTCGCGCCCGGGGTAGATGCGGCCCGGAAACGGCAACAGACCGAAACAGGCCCCGCGCAAGGCCCGCCGCCCCTCCCGGACAGGCCCCAGCGGGCGGGGAAAGGGTTTGGGCAGAAGGCTCAAAATCTTTTTGATAATGGAGAATTCTTTTGTTTCACGCCGTTTCGCCCAAAGGGGCAAAAGCCCCGCCGGCGCGAAACAGAATGAAACGAAAATGCTTGATTTTACGCTCTTTTTTGTGTTATCCTTTTGCCAGACGAAGGACGCGATGGTCCGGAACATCCGCCCGCCGCAACACTGAAAAAGGAGAAATCATCATGCGTTCCAAAACAGATTATCAGCAGCTGGCCGCGCAGATCCTCCCTCTGGTTGGCGGGAAGGAGAACATCCTCCGGGTCTACCATTGCCAGACCCGGCTGCGCTTCACCCTGGCGGACGAGAGCAAGGCCGACGACAAGGCCCTGGAGGCCCTGGACGGGGTGCGGAAGGTGATCCGCAGCGCGGGGGTCTATCAGGTGGTCATCGGCACCGACGTGGCCGACCTGTTCGCCGTGCTGGAGCCTTTGTGCGGGGGCGGCGGGGCCGCGGCCGCCGAGGCCCCGGCCGAGAAAAAAGGCCCGGTCACCGTGGTCATCGACTTTGTGGCCGGCACCTTCCAACCCATCATCCCGGCCCTGTCCGGCGCCGGCATGCTCAAGGCGCTGATGGCCCTGCTGGTGGTGTTCAACGCCATCGACTCGGCCTCCCAGACCTACGCCATCTTCAACTTCTTTGCAGACGCGGTCTTTTACTTCCTGCCGGTGATGATCGCCTTCTGCGAAGCCCAGAAGCTCAAGTGCAACCCCATCCTGGCCGCCGCGGTGGCCGGCATCATGATGCACCCCACCTGGATCTCGATGGCCGGCGCGGGGGAGCCGGTCCGCTTCTTTGAGTTGATCCCCTTCAGCCTGGTGAACTATTCGGGTACCGTCATCCCCATCATCCTGGTGGTCCTGGTGCAGGCCCAGGTGGAAAAGCTGCTCAACCGGTTCATCCCCAAGGCGGTCAACCTGGTGTTCGTCCCCATGCTCACCTTCCTGATCATGGGCACCCTGGCCCTGGCGGTCCTGGGCCCCATCGGCAACTTCCTGGGCGGGTACCTGTCCATCTTCTTCAATTTCCTGAGCGTGAATGCGAGCTGGGCGTCCGCGGTGCTGATCGGCGCCTTCCTGCCGCCGATGGTCATGTTCGGGCTGCACAACGGCGTCGCGCCCCTGGGCGTCATGCAGATGGCGGACCTTGGCTACGACAGCATCTTTGGACCCGGCTGCGTCTGCTCCAACATCGCCCAGGGCGTCGCGGCCCTGGTGGTGGCCGTCCGCACCAGGGACAGCAAGCTGCGCCAGGTGGCTACCTCCGGCGGCATCACCGCCCTGATGGGCATCACCGAGCCGGTGCTGTACGGCGTCAACCTGCCGAAAAAGTATCCCCTCATCGCCGCCATGATCGGCGGCGGCTGCGGCGGCCTTTACGCCGGCCTGACCCAAACCCACCGGTTCGCCACCGGCTCTTCCGGGCTGCCGGCCGTCCTGCTGTACATCGGCGACAACACCATGACCTGTTTTTACAATATCATCATCGCGCTGGTCATCAGCGCGGTGGTCACCGCCGTGGTCACCTGGGTGCTGTCCCTCAAGTTTGAGCCGAAGGAGGGCTGAGAAATGGCGGATCGTTTTCCGGAAGGATTCCTCTGGGGCGGCGCCACCGCCGCCAACCAGTGCGAGGGCGGCTACGACCTGGACGGCCGGGGCTCCAGCCTGATCGACCTGATCCCCGCCGGGCCCGACCGCATGGCGGTGATGAAAGGGGAGAAGAGCTACCGGGATGTGCCGGCGGACGCCCGGTTCCCCAGCCGGTTCGGCATCGACCATTACCGCCGGTGGAAGGAGGACGTGGCCCTGTTTGCCGAGATGGGCTTCAAGTGCTACCGCTTTTCCATCGCGTGGACCCGCATTTTCCCCACCGGGGAGGACGAGACGCCCAACGAGGCGGGGCTGCGGTTTTACGACGGCCTGATCGACGCTTTGCTGGCCCATGGCATCCAGCCGCTGGTCACCCTGTGCCACTTCGACCTGCCGGTGGCCCTGCTGGAGCGGTACGGCGGATGGAAAAGCCGGCGCACCATCGACGCCTTCCTGCGCTACTGCCGCGTGGTGCTGGAGCGGTACCGGGGCAAGGTGAAATACTGGCTGACCTTCAACGAGATCAACATGCTGATGCACCTGCCCTTCGGCGGGGCGGGGGCGGTCTTTGAACCGGGGGAGGACCCGGACAAGGTCAAATACCAGATCGCCCACCACGAACTAGTGGCCAGCGCCCTGGCCGTCCGCCTGGCCCACCAGATCGACCCGGCCAACCAGGTGGGCTGCATGCTGGCCGGCGGCACCTACTACCCCTGGAGCTGCGACCCCGAGGACGTCTTTGCGGCTATCGGGCAGGACCACGTCAACTACTTTTTCAGCGACGTCCAGGTGCGGGGGCGTTACGCGCCCTACGCCGTCAAGATGATGGCGCGGCGCGGCGTCACCCCGCAGATGGAGGCCGGCGACGAACAGGCCCTGGCGGAGGGCACGGTGGATTTTGTCAGCTTCAGCTACTATTCCAGCCGGTGCATCTCGGCCCACCCCGAAAAGACCGGCGCCATGCAGACCACCAACGCTGCCCGGACCCTGCACAACCCCCATCTGGCCTCCACCCAGTGGGGCTGGCAGATCGACCCGCTGGGGCTGCGCATCGTGCTGAACAACCTCTACGACCGCTACCAGAAGCCTCTGTTCATCGTGGAAAACGGCCTGGGCGCCCGGGACACGGTGGAGCCGGACGGCAGCATCCACGACAGCTACCGCATCGACTACCTGCGCGCCCACATCCAGGCCATGGAGCAGGCTGTCAACGTCGACGGGGTGCCGCTGCTGGGCTACACCACCTGGGGCCCCATCGACCTGGTGGCGGCCTCCACCGGCCAGATGAGCAAGCGGTACGGGTTCATCTATGTGGACCTGGACGACGAGGGCCGGGGCACCGCCCGCCGCCTGGAGTCCGAGCGCCGCACCGACGCCCAGGCCCTGCGGGAAGAATGAGCCCGGCCCTCACACCCCCGGAAAAACCGACAGCCCTCCCTTGCAGCGCGGCGCGCCTGCCGCAGGCAAAGGGGGGCTGTTTGGCGTCAGGGGGCGGCGTCCTCCGGCTCGCCGGGCTTGTAGATGTGGGTCAGGGTCAGCTTGCGCAGGGTGTCCTCGTAGTGGAGGCTGGCGTAGGCGGTGTAGAGGATGTCCACGGCGTTGAGCTGGGCCAGCCGGGAGGACATGGCCCCGTTGCGGAAGAGGGACTCGTTGGCCGCGATGTACAGGTTGTAGTCGGCCAGCTTGGCCACCTCGGAGGGGTAGTAGCGGGTGACGGCGATGAGGGGGGCGCCGTTGGCCTTCATGGCTTTCATGCACTCGATCACCTCCACCGTCTGGCCCGAATAGGAAAAGACGATCCCCACGTCCCGGCCGGTGGCGTAGCGGGCCGAGAGCAGCTGGGCGTGCCAGTCCTCGTTGATGACGCAGGGCTTGTTCAGCCGGAGGAACTTGAGGTAGGCGTCCCGGGCCACGCACAGGGAGGACCCCAGCCCGAACAGCAGGACGCTGCGGCAGGCGTCCAGCAGGTGGGCGCACTGCTCCACCGTCTCGGGGGTCAGCAGCCGCTGGGAGTCGGAAAGGGACTGGATGTTCTTGCGGGTCACCTTCTGGATGATCTCGTGGACGCTGTCCCCGGCGGTCAGCTCCTGCTCGGGGTGGCGGCCGGTCTCGCCCAGGGCGGCCAGCTCCCCCACCAGGGCGCGGCGCAGCTCTTTGTAGCCGTCAAAGCCCACCGACCGGCAGACCCGCACGACGCTGGAGGGCGAGGTGAAGGTGCGCTGGGCCAGCTCGCGGACGGTGAGCAGGGTGGCTTCTTCGGGGTTGTCGGTGATAAAGCGGGCGATCTGCTGTTCGGCAGGGCTGAGGGAGGCGCAGGCTTCCCGCAGGCGGAGCAGGGCGTTTTTCATAATGACCTCCTGGATGGGCGCAAAACTCGCCGGTTCTTATGGCTTTTGCATAAAAAATATCTCAAACATGGATAAGATTTTCAAAAACCTGTCTTTTATGAAACATTATACCACAATCTGCCGAAAATGTGGACATTTTGTTTTCAAAAGCCTATAATGCAGTCACAAGCATGACCCCCAACTCTGCAGCAAGAAAGGCCGGGTAGACAATGAAACTGAATTTGAACGGAATGACCACCGAGCGGCGCAACCCCCGCACCATGAACCTGGACACCATGTCCGAGCTGGAGATCGTCACCGCGATCAACGACGAGGACGCCCGGGTGCCCCTGGCGATCGCCAAAAAGCTGCCCGAGATCGCGCAGGCGGCCCGCTGGGCGGTGGAAGCCTTTGAGCAGGGCGGCCGGCTGTTCTACATGGGCGCAGGCACCAGCGGGCGCCTGGGCGTGCTGGACGCGGCCGAGTGCCCGCCCACCTTCGGGGTGGACCCCGGGATGGTGGTGGGCCTGATCGCCGGCGGCGAAAAAGCCTTCCTCAAGGCCATCGAGGGGGCGGAGGACAGCCGCGAGCTGGGCCGCAGCGACCTGGAGGCCCACGGCCTGACCGCTAAGGACTTTGTGGTGGGCATCGCGGCGTCGGGCCGCACCCCCTACGTGCTGGGCGGCCTGGAATACGCCAAAAGCGTGGGCTGCCGCACGGCGGCCATCGCCTGCAACCCGGGCAGCGCCGTGGGCCAGGCGGCGGACCTGGCCATCGAGGTGGAGGTGGGGCCCGAGGTGCTGACCGGCTCCACCCGGCTGAAATCGGGCACCGCCCAGAAGATGATCCTGAACATGATCTCCACCGCGTCCATGGTGCGCATCGGCAAGGCCTACCAGAACCTGATGGTGGACGTAATGCAGACCAACGAAAAGCTCCATGTGCGGGCGGAGAACATCGTGATCGACGCCACCGGCGTGGAGCGGGAGGAGGCCCGCCAGGCCATCGACGCGGCGGGCGGCAGCGTCAAGTGCGCCATCACCATGCTGCTGGCCGGCTGCTCGGCGGACGAAGCCCACCGCCGCCTGGAACAGGCCCACGGCCATGTGCGGGCCGCCATCGAGGGCTGACGAAGGACAAAGCGGCGTATGCCGTCTGTCAAATAGAACGATTTCGGATCAAAAGGAGGACAACGCAATGACCAACGAAGAACTGGTCCGGCAGTCGCTGGAACACCTGGGCGGCAAGGGGAACGTGATCTCTGCCACCAACTGTATGACCCGGCTGCGGATCGAGGTCAAGGATGCAGGCAAGGTCGAGGAGGAAGCCATCAAGAAGATCGAGGGCGTCCTGGGCGTGGTGCACGACCGGCCCGGCTATGTGGAGATCGTGGTGGGCCCCGGCAAGTGCCGCAAGTGCGCCGACATCTGCCGCAGCATGGGCATCCCCGCCGCAGGGGGCGCCGACACCAAGAACGACTGGCAGGCCAACAAGGCCGCCGTCAAGGCGGGCCAGAAGCAGAGCAAGGTCAAGAGCATGCTCAAGACCTTCGGGGACATCTTTGTGCCCCTGCTGCCCGGCGTCATCGCCGCGGGCCTGTGCTCCGGCCTGGCCACCCTGATGACCCAGGTGATGCCCAACTACGCCGAGAGCTCGTTCTGGAGCATCGTCTACAACCTGCTGGCCCTGATCAACGCCGCCTTCCTGAGCTACCTGACGGCGTGGGCCGGCTACCGTGCCGCCGAAAAGTTCGGCGCCACCCCCATCCTGGGCGGCATGCTGGGCATGATCACCGGCCTGGGCAACATCGACACCATCTCCCAGATCCTGGGCCTGTACGACGAGGTGCAGCCCCTGGACTCCATCCTGCGGGCCGGCCGCGGCGGCGTCCTGGCCGCCGTCATCGGCGTGTGGTGCCTGAGCTATGTGGAAAAGTTCATCCGCAAGTATATGCCTGAGTCCCTGGACATCATGTTCACCCCGCTGCTGACCCTGATCGTCTGCTCGGTGCCCTACATCCTGGTGGTCATGCCCATCACCGGCTACATCTCCACCGGCCTGTGCTGGATCGTGCAGCAGGTCTGCATGAGCGAGAGCCTCATCATGCGGCTCATTGCCGGCTACATCTCCACCGCCCTGTTCCTGCCCATGGTGGCCATGGGTATGCACCACGGCCTGGTGGCCCTGTACTCGGTGCAGCTTGAGACCCTGGGCTATGTCACCCTGTACCCCGCGCTGGCCATGGCAGGCGCCGGCCAGGTGGGCGCAGCCATCGCCATCTACCTGAAGGCGAAAAAGGTGGGCAACACCCGCATGAAGGAAGTCATCACCGGCGCGCTGCCCGCAGGCATCCTGGGCGTGGGCGAGCCCCTGATCTACGGCGTCACCCTGCCCATGGGCCGCCCCTTCATCACGGCGGGCCTGGGCGCAGGCTTTGGCGGCGCCTTCGTCATGGCCATGCAGGTGGCCGCCACCACCTGGGGCCCCTCGGGCCTGCTGGCCATCTTCGTCATGACCGCCGGGCCTTCCGGCGCCACCGCCAGCGTGGCCTGCTATGTGGTGGGCCTGCTCATCAGCTACGTCATGGGCTTCCTGGTCACCAACGCCATGATCAAGCCCGAGGAGGTAGCCGATGCCTGACTTTCTCGGACGGTCGGTCTACCTGACAGAGTTTGAGAAACAGAAAGCACCGCTTGCCGCCAGCCCGGCAGGCGGTGCGCCTGTTTTCATCTCCCTGCACATCGGGGAGGAGTTTGGCCCCGGCTATGCGGACCGGGCGCGGGCCATGTGCCGCTGGCTGAGCGGGCAGGGCTGGCGCATCCTGGCGGATGTGTCCGAAGTGACCGCCCCCCTGTTCGGGCTGGACGATGCCGCCCAGCTGCCCGGGGCGCTGGGGCTGTGGGGGCTGCGGCTGGACGACGGCTTTTCGCTGGACGAAGCCTGCGCCCTGGCCGCCCGGATGCCCATCGCGGTCAACGCCTCTACCACCACCCCCGCCCAGGCCGCCGCGCTGGCCGCCGCCGGGCCGGAGGTGATCGCCATCCACAACTTTTACCCCCGGCCCGAGACCGGCCTGGACCCCGCGTTCCTGCGGGAGAGCACCCGGATGCTCCAGGCCGCCGGGATGCAGGTCTATGCCTTTATCCCCGGGGACCAGCAGCTGCGGGGCCCTCTGTACGCCGGGCTGCCCACCCTGGAAGCCCACCGGGGGGCCGCGCCTCTGGCGGCCTTTGCGGACCTGGCGGTCCACTACGGGGTGGACGGTATCTTTGCGGGGGACCCGGGCGTCAGCCCCTATGAACAGGCGCAGATCGCGCGCTTCTGCACCGAAAAGGTCCTGCCGGTGCCGGTGGAGCTGGAACCCGCCCACCAGGGGTTGTACGGCAAAGTGTTCACCTGCCGGCCCGACTCGCCCCAGGGGCTGGTCCGGTTCCAGGAGTCCCGGGCCTATGCGAAGGCGGGCCCCCCGGCGGAGCCTGCCGGCTGCGGTGTGCGGCTGCGGGGGAGCGTCACCATGGACAACCGCCTGTACGGCCGCTATTCCGGCGAGATCCAGCTGGTCCGCCAGGACCTGCCCGCCGACGGCCGGGTGAATGTCATCGGCCGGGTGGCCCCCCGGTACCAGCTGCTGATGGACTGCATCCAGCGGGGCAGCCGGTTCTGCATGGTGCCGCCCCCGGCAAAGGAGGCCGCCGATGCGCTATAAACTGTTGGCTCTGGACCTGGACGGCACCGCCCTGGGCAGCGACCCCGACGCCTTTGCGCCGGGCCTGGCCGAAGCGGCCGCCGCCGCGGCGGAGCGGGGCTGCATCGTGGCGGCGGCCACCGGGCGCCCTGCGGGGTGCCTGCCCGCCGCCCTGGACCCGGTGCCGGCCTGGATGCAATGGCTGGTGCTGGACGACGGGGCGGAGGTGATCGACCCCCGCACCGGCGCGCGCCTCTGGCGGCGGGCCTTTGGCGCCGACAGCCTGGCCCGGGTGGAGCAGGCGGCCCGGCGGGGCGGCTTCCCGGTCGAGTACATCGACGGGGACAGCTGGTACCATGTGGCCCCGGCCGGCCGCCGGATGCTGGAGAGCTCGCCGGACGTCACCCCTTTCCACAAAGGGGTGCTGGCCCGCCGCGGCCGCCCGCTGGAGGGCCCGGCCGCCGGCCTGGCCTGCCGGGACATCCTCAAGATCAACGCGCTGCTGGTGCCGGGCCCGGCCCGCGACGCCTTCTTTGCGGAGGTGGAGGGCGCGGCCCTGGCCATGGACTGCGGCGGCGGCGCGATCGAGCTGACCGCCCCCGGGGCCGGCAAGCTGGCCGCTGTGGCCTTCCTGGCCGGGCGTCTGGGGCTGACCCTGCAGGACGTGATGGCAATAGGGGACAGCGGCAACGACGCGGCCCTGCTGGCCGCCGCCGGGCTGGGGGTGGCCATGGGCAACGCGCCCGCCCGCGTCCAGCAGGCGGCCCGGGCCGTCACCGGCCGCAACACCGAAGGCGGCGCGGCGCAAGCCATCTGCCGCTGGCTGCTGGAAAGATAAAACGCTTTGACCTCTGCACCGGGACCCGGCACAACGGAAAAAGAGAGAAAGGAGAGGTACAATGCCGTATTTTTCGTACAGCGGGAAGTCCGTGTTCTATCAGGAATACGGGCATGGCACGCCGCTGCTGTTCCTTCATGGCAACACCGCTTCATCCAGGATGTTCGAGCTCCTTATGCCCCTGTATGAGGACAGTTTCCGGTGCATCCTGATCGATTTTCTGGGGAATGGGCGGTCCGACCGGGTCGAAGCCTTTCCGCCGGACGTCTGGCATGAGGAGGGCCTGCAGGCCGCTGCCCTTGCGGAGCATTTGGGGTACGGCAAGGTCAGCCTTTTGGGGACGAGCGGCGGCGCGTGGGCGGCGATCCATGCGGCGCTGGAGCGCCCCGACCTGTTTGCCCGTGTGGTGGCAGACAGCTTTGACGGACGCCAACTGCGCGAGGGTTTTGCCCAAAACCTCCGGGTGGAGCGGGAGGCGGCCAAAGCCAGCGAGCAGGCACGGCAGTTTTATGCGTGGTGCCAGGGGGAGGACTGGGAAACCGTGGTGGACCTGGACACCCAGGCGCTGCTGCAGTGCGCAGAGCGGCGTGGCCCGCTGTTCCGCCGGCCGCTGGAAGAACTGAAGGTCCCAGTCCTATTCATGGGGAGCCGGGAAGATGACATGTGCAGGAAAGACATGGAACAGGAATACCAGGCGATGGCGGCCCTGATCCCAGAGGCGTCGGTGCAGATGTTCGAACACGGCGGCCACCCCGCCATAGCGTCCAACGCGGAACAGGCGGCGCAAGCCATCCGCCGCTGGCTGCTGGAAGGATAGGATACTATTATATAAGAAAGAGAGCGCCCCGCGCCTCTGCCGCAGCCGCGGCAGGGGCGCTTTTGGCGTGCGGCACAAAAAAAGACCTCCCGCCGCAGAAGGAGATTCTGCCGCAGGAGGTTTTTGCTGCGCAAAAAGGGGAGATCAGGTGCCGATCTTGGAGAGGGCGTCGTTGACAGCTTCCATGATGCCCTTGCTGGAGAAGGTCGCGCCGGCGGCCACGTCCACATCGGTGGACTGGGCTGCGATGATGGCGTCGGGAATGGTCTCGAAAGCAGGGTCGGAGACGCCCGCGGTCTCGCCGTGAGACAGGACCTCGATCTTGCTGATCTGGTCGCCGTCCATGGTGATTTTGACCCGGATGGTGCCGCCGAAGCCCTCGCCCTCGCCGATGTACTCGTTGTCAGCCAGGGTCTCTTCGGGGGCGTTCTCGGCCGGGGCGGCCTCGGCCTCCATGTAGCCGAAGTGGACGTTCAGCAGCTCGGCGGTTTTGCGGGCCACGTCGGCGCTGACGCCGCCGCAGCGGGCCAGACGCCGGGGGTCGCTCATCTCGGTGATGCCGGCGGCGGCCATGAAGGTGGTGACGCTGTCGGCGCAGTTCACGGTCTTGGCGACCGTGGGGGTCTCGGCCTGGATCTCAGGCTGGTAGATGGGCAGGTTGGTGGAGGTGTACCAGTTGAACAGCTCTTTGGTGATGGCAGAGGAGTCATCCGGGGAGCACATCAGGCCGATGACAGCGGCCGCGCCGCCCAGAGAGCCGCACAGAGAGCTGGCGCCGTAGCCCGTCTTGCCGTTCACGAACATTTCGGCGGGGATGGCGGTGTAGGGGAAGCCCACTTTTTCCTTCAGCTCGGTCAGCAGGGCGTTGGTCACAGCGTAGCAGCAGCCGTTCTGATAGAAGCTCTCGTAGGCCAGCTGCTCCACCCGGTCCAGATCGAACTCACAGGACGGATAGGGGTGGGAAGGGATCTCGATCTCCGCATCCGCGGCCACTGCCTCGGCGGCAGGCTCGGACGACGCCGCCACAGCGGAAGAGCTGGAGCTGGAAGCCGTCTGGGAGCAGCCGGCAAGGCTGAGGAAAGCCAGCCCGCTCAGGGACAGGCCGGTTTTCTTCAGGAACGTTCTGCGGGACTCTAATTTGGACATGGGGAAAGCCTCCTTCTTGCTTTCAAAAGATGTTAACTCTATTTTACATTTTTTGTAGTGTTTGTCAATCGTTGGCGGCGAAAATCCACAAACTCGGCCGGGGACGGCGACGCCAGGAGCACATAAAGGGCGTTTTTCCTTGAGCCTGCATGAAACGGACAAAAGCCACTGCCCTACAAGTTCTGAAAATTTCATCCTGGAGATTTTTTGTTTTGGGCCTTTCTTGCCATATCGAACGCTCTTTCCTGCGTTTTGTTACATACATCGTACAGTTTATTACATAGTGGGTTTTGCAATCTGTAAAATATTGGTATAGTGTTGCACAAATCGTTTGTTGCATTGTACGATTTTGGTTGCAGGTGAAATCGCTCTACTTGCAAAACACTCGAAACCATGCTAAAATACATGTACATTTAGTTGAAAAAGGTATCTTCCGTTTTCGGAATGGATGCGATTTATTCTGTGCGGAAGAGAGTGACGGTCAAAGCATTGAACTGCACAGCCACATTCTACAAAATATAGATTACGGAAGCTTGGATGTGAATCCCTCTCGGACCATGCCGCGGCGGGAGGCAGAGCGGGGCGCCCGGTGGTTGGTGCGACGGACGGCACTCAAGCGGTGGATGTTGGTTGGGACAGGAACGGCAATTCCCGCGCCGTGCCTGTGTGGCGAACGGCATGATATACCGGAACCCATACAGCTCGGAGCCCGTGATGATCGTGGCTCAGATACAGGTACAGGGCTGAACTTCTTACACACTTTTGATAAAGAACAGCCGTCCAGGAAATGCGTAAACAGATCATTTTGAACGGAGGCTGCTTTCTGAACGCGAAAACTGCGAAGAAAAGCAGCCTTTCTTTAATATGTACGAGGAGTAACGGAAAAACACAGAAAGGGAAAAGTATGGACACAACTTTGCTCATCATGGCCGCCGGTATCGGTTCGCGCTTTGGCGGCGGCATCAAGCAGCTGGAGCCGGTGGACGCCAGCGGCCACATCATCATGGACTATTCCATCCACGACGCCATCGAGGCGGGTTTTAACCACGTCATTTTTGTGATCCGCAAGGACATCGAGGCTGAGTTCCGGGAGGTCATCGGAGACCGCATCGCCGCTGTCTGCGCCGCTCACGGCGTCACGGTGGACTACGCTTTCCAAGATCTGCGCGACATTCCCGGTCAGCTCCCCGAAGGGCGCACCAAGCCCTGGGGCACCGGACAGGCAGTGCTGGCGGCCAAAGAGCTGATTCATACCCCCTTTGCCATCATCAACGCCGATGATTATTACGGCAAAGACGGCTTCCGCAAGGTCCACAACTACCTGGCAGACGGCGGTGAGGCCTGCATGGCAGGCTTTGTACTCAAGAATACTCTGTCGGACAACGGCAGCGTCACCCGCGGCATCTGCGAGATGGACGCGCAGTCCAACCTAACCAAAGTGGTGGAAACTAAAAATATCGTCAAGACGGCTGACGGCGCTGAAGCCGATGGCGTGGCTCTGGATTTGGGATCGCTGGTGTCCATGAATATGTGGGGGCTGACGCCGGATTTTCTGCAGCTGCTGGAAGAGGGATTCGTGGAATTCTTCCGGAAAGAAGTCCCGCTGAATCCGCTGAAAGCTGAGTACCTGATCCCGACTTTTATCGGCCAGCTGCTGGAACAGGACAAACTGTCGGTCAAGGTTCTGCGCACCGACGACACCTGGTACGGCATGACCTACAAGGAGGATGTGCCGGCCGTGAAGGAGAGCTTCCGGAGGATGCTGGAGAAGGGCGTGTATCGGGAGGAGCTTTTTGCGGATTTGTAAGCGGTATATCGGCAGGAATGAATTGAAGTCCCTTAAAAATATGTAGATGAATAGAGTTTTTGGGTGGTTTGAAGGAATATGTCCATGTCAAAACAGAACTATGCGGCAAATGCAAAACTGAAAATCTGTATGTTTGGTGATGGAGATATAATAGGGACAACCAAGAAAAACCACGTAGAATCAGGTCTTT
>ERZ1090863.512-NODE-512-length-21073-cov-8.302741_pt1 | contig 21073 bp, 18 predicted proteins | sample MGYA00478480_ERZ1090863 | MGnify/ENA primary metagenome ERZ1090863 (study PRJEB33644, sample SAMEA5815746) | chicken gut metagenome | biome: Chicken; feature: Gastrointestinal Tract; material: Caecum | place: Ireland | collected 2019-01-01 | study: A study of the...
GGACAAGAATTGTCCGCGCCACGCGCTTATGGCTTGCATATATTATTTGAGGTCGGATTTTCAGTTATAGTGCCGCGCGCCGAATATCGAGGTGCCAAGGCGTATCATGTTGCTTCCGCACTCGACGCACAGTTTCCAGTCGCCGCTCATGCCCATCGAAAGGTGCTCAAACTGCGGATATGTCGCCCTCAAACGGTCATATATGCCCCGCATCATGGTTGCAAGTCTGCGAAGTTCGGTCTGGTCGTCGATAAAGGGTAGCATAGCCATCAGCCCCTTTATGTTGAGCGCGGGCAGGGTTGAGATGCGCGCGCACGCCTCTTCGGCCTCTTCGGGCTCGAATCCGCCCTTTGTCTCTTCGTTGCCTATGTTAATCTGCACAAGGATGTCGCTGACGACGCCCGCCGCCGCGCTCCGTTTGGAAAGTTCTTCGGCTAAATTCATCCTGTCAACCGAGTGGAACAGGTCTATTTTGCCTATAAGGTATTTGACCTTGTTGGTCTGCAAGTGCCCTATAAAATGCCGTTCGGGGTTGCCCTCAATAAGGTCGTATTTGTCCCTGAACTCCTGAACGTGGTTGTCGCCTATCGCGCGCACACCCGCGCATATGGCGCGGTTAATGTCGTCGGGGGGCTGGGTCTTTACCGCCGCGACCAGCGTCACGCGCTCGCCGAACGGGTTTGTCTGCGGTATTTCGCTTAAAAGATTTTTTACGTTTTGTTCTATCATAATAAATTTGCGGTTATAAACTGCACTTATATTCTTTCGGCAATGAGTGCGCTCATCTCGCGGCAGCCGACTAATTTTTTGCCGTCCTCCATGATGTCCGCCGTGCGGTAGCCCTCGTCAAGCACCTTCTGTACGGCAATTTCTATCGCCGCATATTCATGCACGAGGTCAAAACTGTCCCTCAGCATCATCGCCGCGGCGAGTATGGTCGCCACGGGGTTTGCCTTGTCCTGCCCCGCGATGTCGGGCGCCGAACCGTGTATGGGTTCGTAAAGCCCCCGCCTGGTGTCGCCGAGGGAGGAGGATGCGAGCATTCCTATCGAGCCCGTAACCTGCGCCGCCTCGTCGGAGAGTATGTCGCCGAACATGTTGGAAGTTACCACCACGTCGAACTGCGCGGGGTTTTTTACTATCTGCATCGCCATGTTGTCTACTAAAACGTCGGTAACTTCTATCTGCGGATAGTTTTTGGCGCAGTATTCGTGAACGGTCTTGCGCCACAGCCTGCTCGATTCAAGCACGTTGGCTTTGTCTACCGAAACGAGCTTTTTGCCCCGCTTTATGGCGAGTTCGCAGGCGATGCGCGTTATGCGCTCTATCTCTTTGACCGAATATTTTTCGGTGTCCCACGCATATTCGCCGTCCGCGCCCGCGCCCGTGCCGCGTTCGCCGAAGTATATTCCGCCCGTAAGCTCGCGCACGATGATGATTTCCACACCGTCCTTTACGAGTTCGTATTTGAGCGGCGAAGCTTTGGCGAGCGATTTCCACAGCTTTGCGGGGCGTATGTTTGAATACAGCCCCATGGCTTTCCTTATGCGCAGCAATCCCTTTTCGGGTCGCTTGTCTACGGGCATGTTGTCCCATTTATAGCCGCCCACCGCGCCTAAAAGTACGCTGTCGGCTTCAAGACATCCCTTCTCGGTCTCGGAGGGAAGGGGGTCGCCGCACAAATCTATCGCACAGCCGCCTATGGGGTAGTGGCTGAAAGCAAATTCGTGCCCGAATTTTTGACCTATTCTGTTTAAAACTTCAATCGCTCCCGCGCATATCTCGGGACCTATTCCGTCGCCGTCAAGAACGGCTATGTTGAATTTCATTTCATCTTCCTCTCATATTTCAACGCCGTCAAGCCAGTCTGCAAAGGTGACGACGTCGTTGTTTTTTAAAAATTTATCGCCGAGCCCCGCATCCCGCAGCATGGCAAGGTCGTTTTTGCTGACAACAAAGGTCAATCCCGAAAGGGCGGCAATCTCCTCAACGGTCAGATTGGCATTTTCAGGGCTGACCGCGTAATACGCCTCGCCCTCGCTTTGGGAAAAGTTTGTGCTCATTACGTTCGCCACCGTTTGGGCGTCTATGCCCTTCGGAAATACTTCAAGGCTTATGTTGGCGCCGTACCCCTTTTTTCTAAGATACTTTTCGGGCGGGCATTCAATGTAAATGCACGAAAAATCGCCCGAGGCGATTATCTCTTTCGACCTTTTGTCGAGCTCTGCCGACTTTCGCTTAAAAATGACTATGAAAGCTGCGACGGCGGAGGCGGCAAAAACTATCATTCCGACCAGCGAAACAATCCAATTGATGCTCCACAGCGCTGCAAAAATGCCGACTATAAGCAGAAAAGCAATTTCAATTACAAATTCAAGCGCTTTGTCGTTATGCTTGCCGTCCATCTTTTTTAAGCGAGTTCAAAAGCCCGCCCGCCTCGATTATCTCCTGAATGAATGGGGGAAAGGGCTGCGCTTTGAAGGTCGCCCCCGTCGAAAGGTTGGTAATAATCCCCGCCGAAAGGTCTGCCCGAACGTCGTCGCCCGCGTTTATGCCTGCAACGGCTTCGGGACATTCGAGGATGGGCAGCCCGATATTTATCGAATTGCGGTAAAAGATGCGCGCAAAGCTGTTGGCAATTACAAGGCTTACGCCGCTCGCCTTGATGGCTATGGGCGCGTGCTCGCGCGACGAGCCGCAGCCGAAGTTGTCGCCCGCGACTATTATGTCGCCCGCCTTTACGCATTGCACAAAGCGGGGGTCAATGTCCTCCATGCAGTGGCTTGCAAGCTCGCTTTCGGAGGTGGTGTTTAAATATCTCGCGGGTATAATTACGTCGGTGTCGACGTCGTTGCCGTATTTGAATACCTTTCCTTTTACAATCATCTCAAAGCTCCTCGGGCGACGATAATTTTCCCGTCACCGCAGACGCCGCCGCAACGTAGGGGGAGGCTAAGTAAACTTCGCTCGTCGCGTGCCCCATTCTGCCCACAAAATTGCGGTTGGTCGTCGAAACGGCGCGCTCGTTCTCGGCGAGTATGCCCATATATCCGCCGAGGCAAGGGCCGCAGGTGGGGGTGGAAACTATCGCCCCCGCGTTTATGAATATATCTACCAGTCCCTCGTGTATCGCCTGCAAGTAAATTTGGTTGGTGGCGGGTATTATAATGGCGCGCACGTTCTTCGCCACCTTTCTGCCCTTCAAAATGCCGGCGGCAATCCTCAGGTCGGAAATGTGCCCGTTGGTGCACGAACCTATCACTACCTGGTCGATTTTAATGTCGCCCCACGCCTCGGGCGTCTTTGTGTTTTCGGGCAGGTGGGGAAATGCCACCGTCGGTTTGAGCGCCGACATGTCTATCTCTATAACCCTCTCGTACTGCGCGTCGGGGTCGGCTTCGAAAATCTTGGGTTGCCTCTTGAAGCGCCCCTTCATATAGTCGAGCGCAACTTCGTCAACGGGGAATATGCCGTTCTTGGCGCCCGCCTCGATTGCCATGTTGCATATGGTGAAGCGGTCGTCGATGGAAAGGTATTTAATGCCGCCGCCCGTAAATTCCATCGATTTATACAGCGCGCCGTCGACGCCTATCATGCCGATTATGTGCAGAATAACGTCCTTTCCGCATATATACTTTGCGGGCTTGCCTTTGAGCACGAACTTAATCGCCGAAGGCACTTTAAACCAGCACTTGCCGCTCATCATGCCCGCAGCCATGTCGGTCGAGCCCACGCCCGTCGAAAAGGCGCCCAGCGCGCCGTAGGTGCAGGTGTGGCTGTCGGCGCCTATCACAAGGTCGCCCGCGCCCACAAGCCCCTGTTCGGGCAGAAGGGCGTGTTCTATGCCCATTTTGCCCACGTCAAAAAAGTTTTCTATCGACTGTTCGGCAGCGAAATCGCGGCAGATTTTACATTGCTGCGCGCTCTTTATGTCCTTATTCGGCGCAAAGTGATCCATTACGAGGGCGATTTTGTTGCTCTCGCACACGCTCTCCGCGCCCGATTTTTTGAATTCCTTGATTGCCACGGGGCCTGTTATGTCGTTTGCAAGCACGAGGTCGAGCTTCGCCATAATAAGCTGTCCCGCCTCGACGCTTTCAAGTCCCGCGTGATATGCCAGAATTTTCTGGCTCATAGTCATTGCCATGTTCAGTTCTCCTTGGCGGCAATAAAATCGACAACTATGTTGCCCTTGGCGGCGTAAGCTTTGAAAGAGCCCTCCTCATTCTCAATGTTGACGCTCTCCCTGTTGCAGATGCCTTCCCTGGCGTTGACGATAACGTCGTATTTGCTTTCGTCGCCGAGTATGGTGGCGTTGATGTTGCCCTCGCCCGTTTCAAAAATGCTGTCCTTGCAGTTTAGTTCAAGCGCGCCCGTGTTGCCGCGCTTTATGCGGCAGGCAACGTGCGAGGCGAATGTGTATTCAAGATTTATGCCGCCGCTTTCGGCGTTGGCTATAAAGTTGCCCTTTATAGTGCAACCCTTTATGTATGCGTTGCAGTAAGGCGTATTTATAATACAACTCTCCATGGCGGCGTCCTGTGCGGAAAAACTGCCCGCGGCGGTAAATTCCACCGCCTTGAAAATGCAGTCCGAAACCGTGCAGTTCACGCCCTCTCCCGATATGTAAAGGGCGGGCACTATGTGCCCGGGAACGCATATTTTAACGCTGCCCTCGCCCTTGAATATGCGCAAAAACAATCCCTTCTTGCGCCGTATTACAAGTTTGCCCTCGCTCTTTTTAAAGTAGACGCTCACCCCGCGCGAATAGCTTATCTGCGCGGTGCTCTCTTCGGTGTGCTCCACTTCGACGGTGCATCTGTCTGCGCCGCAATCGATGGCTGTAAAGTCGCTCTTTAAAGTCGATGTAATAATGCCGCTCATATCTTTATTTTCTGAAAACTGCTCCCTCGGAAGCGCTCGTCACGTTGTCGCGATATCTTTTAAGATAGCCCGAAACGGGTTTTTCCTTTGGTGCAAAACAGCTCTTGCGCGCGGCAATTTCTTCGTCCGTCAGGCGCACGCTGAGAGTGCAGGCGGGAATGTCTATGTCTATTATGTCGCCGTCGCGCACAATGCCTATCGTGCCGCCCTCGGCCGCCTCGGGGCACACGTGCCCTATCGCCGCGCCGCGCGTCGCGCCCGAAAATCTACCGTCTGTTATAAGCGCAACGGTGTCGCCCAGCCCCGCGCCGACGATGGCGGAGGTGGGGGTGAGCATCTCGCGCATGCCTGGCCCGCCCTTGGGGCCTTCGTAGCGTATTACAACAACGTCGCCCGCCTTAATTTTGCCCGAGGATATGGCGTGCATGGCGTCCTCCTCGCTGTCGAAGCACCTTGCGGGGCCGCTGTGTTGAAGCATTTTGGGGTCTACCGCGCTCTTTTTTACGACGCTGCCTCCTTCGGCGAGGTTGCCTTTCAAAATGGTCAGCCCGCCCTGCGCGGAATACGCGTCTTTTATGGGGCGCAGTACTTCGGGGTCGCGGTTTATTGCGCCCTTTACAAGTTCGGCAAGGGTTACGCCCGAAGCAGTCATTGCGCTGCCATCCAGAAGACCTGCGTCCAAAAGCTCTTTCATTACGGCGGAAATTCCGCCCGCCTCGTTGAGTTCCTCTATATAGTGCTCGCCTGCGGGCGCAAGTCGGCAAAGATTGGGCGTGCGCTCTGAAATTTCGTTAAGCGAATCTATCGAAACCTGCTCGCCCGTCAGCCCCGCTTCGCGCGCAATGGCAATCAGGTGCAGAACGGTGTTGGTGGAAGCGCCTATCGCCATGTCTACCGTCTCGGCGTTTTTAAACGCCGCGGGGGTCATTATGTCCGAAGGGCGTATGTTCTTGTTTAAAAGGTTCATAACCGCCCCGCCCGCGCGCTTTGCGAGCGCCAGCCTCGCCGAATACACCATGGGTATGGTGCCGTTTCCGGGCAGCGCCATGCCCAAAGCTTCGCACAGGCAGTTTAAACTGTTCGCCGTGAACATGCCCGAGCACGACCCGCACGTCGGGCAGGCATTACATTCGTAGTTTTTAAGCTCGTTTTCGTCTATCTTTCCCGCGTTGAAGGCTCCCACCTGCTCGAACATGGTCGAAAGCGAAGTCTTTTTTCCGCGCACGCGCCCCGCAAGCATGGGGCCGCCCGAAACGAAAACAGAGGGGATATTTACCCTCGCCGCAGCCATGAGCATGCCGGGGATAATTTTGTCGCAGTTTCCCACAAAAATAGCCGCCTGCATGCCGTGGGCGCGCAGCAAAATTTCGGCGCTGTCGGCAATAATTTCGCGCGATGGCAGGGAATATCTCATACCCGCGTGCCCCATGGCGATGCCGTCGCATACGCCGATAGACGGCATGATGACGGGCTTGCCGCCCGCAGCGATAACGCCCTCGGCGGCGGCTTTGGCGATATCGTCAAGGTGCATGTGCCCGGGAATGATTTCGCTCTGCGCGCATATTATGCCGACGAGCGGTTTTTGCATCTCTTCGTCCGTCCAGCCGAGCGCCCGAAGGAGCGACCTCTGCGGACTCATGTCCTTGCTGTCAGAAAATATGTTGTTCATAGTTAAACCTCTTGCGGCTGAAAGCCGCGGTTAAATGCAAACTGCGTTTGCGTTAAATACGCACTTTGTGCGTGTGAAATGCCACTAAACATATCTTTTGAACCGACATTCATTACAGCGGCGTGAAATGCAACCTTGCAGGTTGCGTTAAGGTGAGTATTTCTGCGGCTGCGCCGCAAAAATTTGTTCCGCAACGCGCGCTCAGCGCGCATTTCGCGCAGCCTGCGGCTGCATTTCACGGCGGCATATATGCCGCCTTTTCACGTACGCATAGCGTACATTTCACTTAATTCACGTGATCTCCGTAACAATCGCGATCTTTTAAAGTGTGCTGTCCCCTCGCGAGTACGGTCACGCCCGTGCGCTGCATTTCGAGTATGCCGTAGGGCTCTACAACCTTTACAAAGGCGTCAAGCTTTTCGGGATCGCCGGTCAGTTCTAAAATCATCGTGTCTATCGAAAGGTCTACAACTTTCGCCTTGTAAATCTGGGTTATCTGCACAATCTGGTTGCGCTCCTCGGCGCTCGCGCGTACCTTTACGAGCATAAGCTCGCGGTAAACGCAGTCGAGCTCGTTGGCGCAGCCTATCTTTTTAACGTCTTCAAGCTTATCCATCTGGCGAATCATCTGGTAAAGCATGTATTCGTCGCCTTTTAGTATTATTGTCATTCTTGAAATTTCGGGGTCTTCGGTCGCGCAAACGGTCAAACTTTCAATGTTGTAACCCCTGCGGGCGAACAGTCCCGATATCCTCGTCAAAACGCCGCTCTTGTTGGAAACTAGCGCGCCGATCGTATATTTTTTAACTTCGTCCATCTCAGTTTTCCTCCATTCTTTCAAGCTGCGTGTCGTATGTCTGCCCCGGTTTTATCATGGGCAGAACGTTTTCGTCGCACGATATGTGACAGTCTACGAGCACGGGCGCGCTGTTCTTCTGCGCATAGGCGTACGCCTCTTTCAAAACGCTTTCAATCTCGTCCTCGCTCTGTATGCGCAGTCCTTTCGCGCCGAAGCTTTCGGCGAACTTGACGTAATCGGTCTTTTTGTTGAGCGTCGTCTGCGAAAATCTGCGCGCATAGAATATTTTCTGCCACTGGCGCACCATGCCGAGTACCGAGTTGTTCATCAGCAGTATTACAAGCGGCACGCCCTGGGTGACGGCGGTGGAAAGTTCGTTCATGTTCATGTTGAAGCACCCGTCGCCCACGACAACCGTGCACACTTTGCCCGTGCCGAAGTATGCGCCTATCGCCGCGCCCATGCTGTAACCCATGGTGCCCAGCCCGCCCGAGGTCAAAAACTGCCTCGGTCTTTCGGCGGCAAAATACTGCGCCGCCCACATCTGGTGCTGACCTACGTCGGCTATTACGGGGTTGCCCTTGGGCGCAAGCGCGCTCGCCTTTTTAAGAATTTTATAAGCCATGATGGAGGTGTCTACTTTAAGCTTTTCACCCTCTTCAAAGGTGGCAACTTCGTCCATCCATTGACTGCCGTGTTCGCCGAGGAGGGGCAGAACCGCTTTGATATAGCTGTCCACGCTCGCCAGCACGCGCACGGTGGTTTTGACGTTCTTGTCGAATTCGGCGTTGTCTATGTCGATGTGAATTACTTTTTTACCGTTGGCAAACAGATCGCGGTTGAGCGCCACGCGATCGGAAAACCTTGAACCGAGCGCGATTATAACGTCGCTGGCGATGAGCGCCTTCGCTGCGGCAAAAGTGCCGTGCATGCCAAGCATACCTATACATAAGGGGTCGCCGTCGGGTATCGCACCCTTGCCCATCAGCGTGTACGTCACGGGCGCGTTGAGTTTTTTCGCCAGCTCTTTAAGGTATGGCGAAGCGCCCGAAGATATCACGCCGCCGCCCGCTATGATCAGCGGTTTTTTGGCGGAATTTATAATGTCGGCGGTCTCCTTAACTTTGCCGCTGTCTATGGCGAACTCTTTAAGGTGATAGGGCTCTTTGGACTCGTATTCGCACTCGGCAATCTGCACGTTCTTTAAAATATCTATGAGTACGGGCCCCTTGCGCCCCGAATTTGCAATATAAAAGGCGCGCCTGATCGTTTCTGCAAGTTCGTTTACATCTTTTACTATATAGTTGTGCTTGGTTATGGGTATGGTTATGCCCGCAATATCTATTTCCTGAAAGGAATCGCGCCCCAGCATATTCAGTCCCACGTTGCCTGTTATGGCTACGAGGGGTACGGAGTCCATGAATGCCGTCGCTATGCCGGTTACAAGATTTGTCGCCCCGGGACCGGACGTGGCAAAGCACACGCCCACCTTGCCGGTCGCGCGCGCGTAACCGTCCGCCGCATGCGCCGCGCCCTGTTCGTGCGCGGTTAAAATGTGGTTGATTTTGCCGTTGCGGTAAAGTGCGTCGTAAATGTCCAGCACCGTGCCGCCGGGGTAGCCGAATATCGTGTCTACGCCCTGTTCCAGCAGGCAGTTTATTAAAATTTCTGCGCCTTTAAGTTTCATGGTCGGCTCTCTCCTTGTCGGTTATTTAAAAAATATACAATTATACGCATTTATACAGTTATATTACTATTCATTTTACTACATATAAATAAGTCTGTCAAGAATAAATTTATAATTTAGTGCGGTAAAGTGCTGAAAAATGGCATGTGCGGCGGCGCAAAAGCGCCGCCGCACACATTTTGAGGACAGGCGCGCATACATTATAAAGTGACGCATTTAAAAAAAGACGGTTCTTATTCATTGAAGCAACTCACAAAAATGGGGGTGGAGGTGTTCGGGCGCGAAGTGTTCGTCACGCGCGGCTGCGCGCTCGCGCGCGGGGTGCAGCTGCATTCGCCCTGCCATATCTCGGGGGGAACGCGCATCGGCGCGGATACAAAAATTTTACCCGGCTGCTGCATTGCGGGGGCGCGCATAGGGGGCGGCTGCACCGTGACGAACAGCCGCATATGCAACAGCCGGATAGGCGACGGCTGTACGGTGGGACCCTTCTGCAATGTCCGCGAGGGGTGTGTTGTGGGCAATGATTGCAGGCTGGGGGACTTTGTTGAGCTCAAAAACGCCGCCCTCGGCGAGGGGTGCAAGGCTTCGCACCTCAGCTATATAGGCGACGCGGAGCTGGGCGCGCGCGTAAACGTTGGGTGCGGTGTGGTGTTTGCCAACTACGACGGTCAAAAAAAGGAACGCACATATGTTGGGGATAAAGCTTTCATTGGGTGCAATTCGGTGATAATCGCGCCCGCGCGCATAGGCGGGGGCGCGTATATCGCGGCCGGTTCGGTGGTAAGCGGTGAAATCCCGCCCCAAAGCCTCGCCATAAGCCGCCCGCCCCTGTACGTAAAGCCGCACGGCGCTGACGGCAGGTATCTGAACGATTGATAAGGGGGGAGGACTTTTGTGAACAAATTCTTCGGCACGGACGGATTCCGCGGCAAGGCGGGCGAGGGGCTTACCGCCGAGCATGCCTTCGCCGTCGGGCGCTTTCTCGGTTGGTATTACGGCGCGGCGCAGTCAAAAAAATGCCGCGCCGTCATCGGCAAGGATACACGCAGGTCGTCGTATATGCTCGAATATGCCCTCGCCGCAGGGCTTACGGCGTCGGGCGCAGACGCATATATCATGCACGTCACCACCACGCCATCGGTGGCGTACGCCGCGCGCGTGCACAACTTCGACTGCGGAATAGTCGTCTCCGCCAGCCACAACGGCTTTGCCGATAACGGCATAAAGATACTTAACGGCAGCGGCGAAAAACTCAATGACGGCACAATATCCCTCGTTGAGGACTACCTCAGCGGCGGGTTGAAGGCGGGCGGGGCGCCTGTCGGCGCGCCATTCGCCTCGGGGGCGGAAGTGGGTTCGGTCGTCGATTTTGTCGCGGGCAGAAACGGTTATATTGCCCATCTCATCTCGCTCGCGCCCGAGTCGCTTGCGGGCTACAAAATAGGGCTGGACTGCGCCAACGGTGCGGCTTACAACATCGCCCGCCGCGTATTCCGCGCCCTCGGCGCCACAGTCGTCGCCATAGGCTGCAACCCCGACGGGTTAAATATCAACGACGGCTGCGGCTCTACCCGCCCCGCGCGGCTGTGCGCGCTCGTAAAGGCGAGGGGGCTGGACGTAGGCTTTGCCTTCGACGGCGACGGCGACAGGTGCATATGCGTCGACGAGCGCGGCGCGGTGGTGGACGGCGACGGCATAATGTATATTCTTTCGCGCTTCCTGCAAAGGCGTGGCGAACTCATCGGTGACAGGATAGTCGCCACCGTAATGAGCAATTCGGGGCTCATATCCTCGCTTTCGGGGCTGGGCGTCGGGGTAGAGGTGTGCGGCGTGGGCGACCGCGTCGTCTACGAAAAAATGTGCGCCTGCGGCGCGGCTCTCGGCGGCGAACAGTCGGGTCACGTCATAATAGGCAAGGTCGAAAACACGGGCGACGGCATCGTCACTGCGCTCTATCTCATGCAGGCTCTCGCGGCGCGCGGGGGGCAGTTTTCCTCCCTGCTGCGCGGACTCACCCTCTATCCGCAGGCGTGTATATCGGTGGAGGTCGACGACAAGTCGCGGGCGTTTTCGCCCGATGTCGAACGCGAAAAGCAGCGCGCCCTTAAACTCATCGGCGAGGGCAGGGTTCTCGTCCGCCCGTCGGGCACCGAAAGCGTGGTGAGGGTGATGGTCGAATGTCCCGACGGCAATCTTTGCAGACAGGCGTGCCGCAATATCGCGCGCGCCATAAAGGGGGGAGGAATATGTGCGGAATAGTGGGATATGCGGGCGGCAAAAGCGCGGCGGGCGAACTGTTTGAAGGGCTCAAAAAACTCGAATACCGCGGCTATGACTCGGCGGGAATATCCACCCTGGGCGGCGGCAGCATTTTCACCATAAAGAAGAGCGGCAGGGTCGAAGGGCTTGCGTCCCGCCTGGGCGAACTAAAAGGGTGCGTCGGCATAGGTCACACGCGCTGGGCAACCCACGGCGAGGCCAACGACGTCAACGCACACCCCCACATATATGGCAGTTTTTCCATAGTTCACAACGGCATAATCGAAAACTACGCCGAACTCAAAGCCGAACTTTCGGCGGAGGGGCACGTCTTTTTTTCGCATACCGACAGCGAGGTTATCGCCCACCTCCTCGATTATTATTACAATGGCAACTTTGCCGAGGCGCTGTCCCTCGCCTGTTCGCGCCTCAAAGGCTGCTGGGCGATAGCCGCCCTCTGCAAGCAGTTTCAGGGCTTTGCCGTCACCCGCCACGGCTCGCCCGCCATTCTCGGCGAGGGCGAGGACGGTTTTTTCGTCGCCAGCGACATGTACGCCCTCATGGGCAGGGCGCGCTCGTACTGCATACTCGCCGACGGCGACATCGCCCTCGTTACCCCGCGCGGCATAAGCATATACGACGGGCAGTTGCAGTCGGTTGTGCGCAACTTTTTCCCCCTCGAATGGGGGGAAGAGGAGGTGGGAACGGGCGGTTGCCCCCACTATATGCTTAAAGAAATACGCCAGAATGCCCGCACGGTGCGCGCCACCTGCCGCGCTTTTGCCTCGTCGGGCTGCGGCGGGCTGTGTTCGCGGCTCAAAGGGGCGGATAAAATCGTGCTCGTCGGGTGCGGCACGGCATACAACGCCGCGCTCGCCGCCGTGCGGCTGCTCGGCGGCGCATACGAATGTCCCGTCAGCGCCCACATCGCCAGCGAGGCGCGCTACGATCCGCCCCGCGTCACCCAAAAAAGCGTGTGCATAGCCGTCAGCCAGAGCGGCGAAACGGCGGACACCATAATGGCGGCAAAAATTTTAAAGGACGGCGGCGCGTATCTCATTGCCGTCACCAACGTCGGTTATTCAGCCATAACCCGCTTTGCCGACAAAGTGGTACCCGTCTGCGCGGGCGCCGAAGTGTGCGTCGCTGCCACAAAGAGCTATATAGGTCAGCTCGCCTGCTTCCATATGCTCGCGGCGCCGTGCGCGGCGCGCGTGCGCTGCGGCGCGCTCATGAAAATAGCCGACGACATCGAAAGGGTGGTGTCCGAGGGTGTATATGCCGCAAATATCGCCTCCCTGTGCGTAAAGAGCCGCGCCGTTTTCTTCCTCGGCAGAGGAGCGGACGTCGACATAGCGGTAGAGGGCAGCCTCAAACTCAAAGAGGTTTCATACATCTTTTCGGACGGCTACCCCGCGGGCGAACTCAAACACGGCACCCTCGCGCTGATAGACGAAAGCGTTCTGTCCGTCGTGCTCATCTGCGACGAAAGCCTGTGCGAAAAGAGTAAAACCGCCGTCGAACAGATTCTGTCGCGCAAGGGCAAAGTTGCGGTTATAACCACATTGCCCCACATATATGTCGAACTTTCGGCGCGCGTCAGCGCGGCGTGGCTGCTGCCGTGCGCGCCGTCCCATCTTTCGCATTTCCTTTCGGCAACCGCCCTTCAACTCATCGCCTATCACGCCGCCGTAATGGCGGGGCGCGACCCCGACAAGCCGCGCAACCTCGCAAAGAGCGTTACGGTGGAGTGAGCAATTGTGCGCTGCCGGACGGGCGGCTTGACGGGTAAATAATTGTTGACATTTGCCCTGCGCGATATTATAATAAAACCGATCTGAAAGAGGAGGTTTTATTAAGGTATAATTATGCAGACGGTACTTGTAACGGGCGGCGCGGGCTTCATCGGCAGCCACACTGTCGTCGAACTTTTAAACAGCGGCTACGGCGTGGCGGTCATCGACAACCTCGTCAATTCCAGCCGCGAAAGCCTCAACCGCGTAAAGCGCATAACGGGCAAAGACGTTAGATTTTATGAGGGCGACGTGCGCGACAGGGCGCTTCTCGATAAAATTTTCGAAGAAAACAAAATAGACTGGGTAATCCACTTCGCGGGGCTCAAAGCCGTCGGCGAATCGTGCGTAAAGCCCATTGAATATTACGACAATAACCTCAACGGCACCCTCGTGCTCGTCGACGCAATGCGCTCCCACGGCTGCAAAAAAATAGTTTTCTCGTCGTCGGCGACCGTCTACGGCACCCCCGAAAAACTGCCCCTCGACGAAACCTGCAAAATAGGCGGCACGACCAACCCCTACGGCACGAGCAAGTATTTCCAGGAGATAATGCTCACCGATATATGGAAGGCGGATAAGGAGTGGAGCGTAGTCCTTTTAAGGTACTTCAACCCCGTCGGCGCGCACGAAAGCGGACTTATAGGCGAAGACCCCAAGGGCATTCCCAACAATCTCATGCCCTACGTCGCGCAGGTTGCAACGGGCAAGTTGAAGTGCATTCACGTGTTCGGAAACGACTATCCCACCCCTGACGGCACGGGCGTGCGCGACTATATCCATGTTGTCGACCTCGCTCTCGGACACATCGCCGCCATAAAGGGGTGCGAAGACAGCGGCGTTCACATCTATAACCTCGGCACGGGCGTTGGGTACAGCGTGCTCGACATGATTCACGCCTTCGAAAAAGCTTGCGGCAAAACGCTGCCCTACCAGATAGATCCCCGCCGTCCCGGCGACATCGCCGCCTGCTACGCCTCGTCCGAAAAGGCCGCGCGCGAGCTCGGCTGGAAGGCTAAATACAATTTAGAGGACATGTGCGCTTCGCAGTGGAAGTGGCAGTCGCAAAATCCCAACGGATACGATAACTAAAGTTTTAAAGCTTATGCGCCGCGCGTTTTTAGCGCGGCGCATAATTTGTCTGACCTTTTTAACCGCGTGCGTTTTTATATCAACGCGCGCGGGAGTGCTTTTTGATATAAAAAATTTGCGAGCGGCAAAAAAGGCGGGCGCATGTCGGCATGCGTCCGCCTGTAAAATTTTTATTCGTTGAAAAATAAACCACCCTTTTTTGCGGGTTCAAGGTACTTTTCGCGCATCAGCGCAATGTCTTCGTCGGTAATTCCCAGCCGCTCCTTGCAGTAGTTTATCACACTGCCGTGCCGCGCCTTTATTTCGTCTATGGTCGCGGTGATATATTTGGGCTTCGCCGCCATCATGCCGTATAAAATATGTTTAAACCTCGGAACGAGGGGGGATATCATCAGTCCGACCTTGTTCCAGAAAAATTTTCTGTGCTGAAAATAGTGCGATGCCACATAGTCGTCTACGATAATTTTTTCGTCGACGCCCAAAAGGCTTTCAACCAGCATGGCGACTATGCCCGCCCTGTCCTTTCCGCCGCTGCAATGCCACAGTACGCAGCCGTCGTTGTCGATAATCAGCCGCAGGCAGTCCCTTAAAAGCTTGACGGGCTCGTCCGAAAACAGCACCATCTTATACATGGCGATCATATAGTTGTCGGCTGTGCCGAATTCGTCTTTGAGCCTGCGCGCCTCGATAGCCATGGTCTTCGTCATGCTCTTTTCCCTGGTGATGCCCGGCGTCGCCGTGCACAGTACGGGCAGATGAATGTATTCTACACCGTCTATCACGGTATCGGGGTATTCTTCTCTCTCTGTAAAGATACGCAGGTCGATTATCAGGTTAAGCCCCTTTTTTTTGAGCTTTTTTACCGTATCGGGCGGCAGTTTATAAAGTTTTCCGCTGCGTATAAGCTTGTCGTGCTTGATAACTTTTCCGTCCGCCGCGGGCATTCCGCCGAGGTCGCGCGTGTTGAAAAGCTTTTTAAGTTGAAGCTTTCTTATAATATACATGTTTTAATTTTATCACAGCGTTTGCCAATAGTCAACACACAATTGCAAAATATTTGCTTTTTATTGCACGCATCGCCCGCCCCGACGCCTGCCGGCGTCGGGGCGGGCGGGGGCTGACTTTGAGCAGTATATTTTATTGTCGCGCGCGTATTTTTTTACCTGCATTTTCAGGCGTGCAAAAACAGCGCGAAAAAAAATTTCACAAAAAAATGTGTCGGAGTGTTTAACCGCCCTTTTTGCGAGTTATATTAAAACTGTAAACCAAATGCAGGGATAAAAAAATGGCTGAAAATAAAGATGAACTCAAACACAGCGACGAAGAGGAGCTGTTAGACGCCCCCACCCCCGAAGAGGAGGCGGAGGGCAAAGCGCAGGAGGAACAGGAGGGCGAAAAAACTCCTCCCGAACCTTCCGAGCTTGAAAAAGCTATCGCCGCGGCGGAAGATTACAGGCGCAAATGGTATTCGGTTTCCGCCGAATACGATAATTTCCGCAAGCGCAACCAGTCGGCGGTGTCGCAGGCCTATGCCGACGGCAAGGCTGAGGCGATTTTAAAGCTTCTGCCCGTTGCAGACAACTTCGGTTACGCTTACGAGGGCGCGCCCGACGAAAAGACAAAGACGGGCATAGATAAGATAATAAAGAGCTTCAACACCATACTTTCATCGCTCGGCGTCGAAGAAATAGTTATAAATGTCGGCGATTCCTTCGATGAAAGCTGTGCCGAAGCTATAATGAACGTTCCCGCAGGCGAAGGCGAAACGCCCAACACCGTTCAGCGGGTACTAAAAAAAGGTTATAAGCAGGGCGAAAAAGTTATCCGCTTCGCCCAGGTAATAGTAAGTATTTAACGCTCGTTGTGTGTTGGCGGCTGCGCCGCCGTGAAATAAGCGACTCGGCGCTTGTGAAACGCAATCTTTCAGGTTGCGTTGCGGAAAAATTAATTATAAATAATTTTAAAAAGTAAATTAACCTTTAAACAGGAGACACATAGAATATGGCAAAGGTAATTGGTATCGACTTAGGAACTACAAACTCTTGCGTGGCTGTTATGGAAGGCGGCGAACCCGTCGTCATTCCCAACAGCGAAGGCAACAGAACTACCCCTTCGGTAGTCTCTTTCAAGGCTGACGGCACCCGTATCGTCGGTCAGGCGGCTAAGCGTCTCGCGGTCGCCCAGCCCGATAAAACCGTCATTTCAATCAAACGCCACATGGGCGAAAATTATAAGGTAAATATCGAAAAGGGTTATTCCCCTCAGGAAATATCGGCTATGATCCTCTCCAAGCTCAAAGCCGACGCCGAAAGCTACCTCGGCACAAAGGTTACGGACGCGGTCATCACCTGCCCCGCTTACTTCAACGACAGTCAGCGCCAGGCGACCAAGGATGCGGGCAAAATTGCGGGTTTAAACGTTCTTCGTATCATCAACGAACCCACCGCGGCGGCTCTCGCTTACGGTCTCGATAAGCAGGAAGGCAGCCAGAAGGTCATGATTTACGACCTCGGCGGCGGCACGTTCGATGTATCCATTCTTGAAATAGGCGACGGCGTGTTCGAAGTGCTTGCCACCAACGGCGATACCCACCTCGGCGGCGACGACTTCGATAACAAGATAATAGATTACCTCGTAGACACCTTCAAGAAGGAAACGGGTGTAGACCTGTCTAAGGACAGGGCGGCTATGCAGAGGCTCAAAGAGGCTGCCGAAAAGGCTAAGATAGAGCTTTCGGGCATGACCAACACCAACATCAACCTTCCTTTCATAACGGTCGTCGACGGTCAGCCCCAGCACCTCGATATCGACCTTTCAAGGCAGAAGTTCGACAGCCTGACCTCCGAACTCGTCGATCGCACCATAGAGCCCATGAAGAAGGCTATGGCGGATGCTGGTCTCACCTATTCGGACATCAAAAAGGTCATAATGGTAGGCGGTTCAACGCGTGTTCCCGCCGTATACAATAAAGTCAAGGAAATCACGGGCAAGGAACCTTTCCGCGGCATAAACCCCGACGAATGCGTCGCTATCGGCGCGGCTATTCAGGGCGGCGTGCTCTCCGGCGAGGTCAAGGACGTTCTTCTTCTCGACGTAATGCCCTTAACCCTCGGCATCGAAACGCTCGGCGGCGTATCCACGCCCCTCATCGAGAGGAATACCACCATTCCCGTAAAGAAGAGCCAGGTATTCTCCACGGCTGCCGACAACCAGCCCGGCGTTGAAATCAACGTATTGCAGGGCGAAAGAAAGTTCGCCCGCGACAATAAATCGCTCGGCAAGTTCATGCTCACCGACATTCCTCCCGCACCCCGCGGCGTTCCCCAGATCGAAGTCACCTTCGACGTCGACGCAAACGGCATCGTAAACGTAACGGCAAAGGATCTTGGCACGGGCAAGTCTACAAACATCACCATCACGGCTTCGACAAACCTCTCCGAAGAGGAGATAGACAAGGCTGTAAAGGATGCTGAAAAGTACGCCGAAGAGGATAAAAAGCGCAAGGAAGCCGTCGACAACAAGAACAACCTCGAAGGCATGATCGACAGTCTCGAAAAGACTGTCAAGGAAGCGGGCGACAAGCTGTCAGAAGATGATAAAAAGACCGTCGAAGATGCAATTTCTTCGGCAAAGACCGAGCTCGAAAGCGGCGACAACGACCGCATTAAGGCGGCATACGACAAGTTGCAGTCCGACGTTCAGCCCGTAATAGCCAAAATGTATCAGCAGGCTCAGGGCGCCGCAGGCAACAACGGTTCTAACCCCGGCGGCGACGATACGGAGTTTACGCAGCATAACTGATACAATTAACGCTCGTTGTGCATAAGAGGATATGCACCAACTTGCCGTTATTTAGGGGGCGCTGCCCTCGGCGGCGCAATCTTAAATAGCCCTACAATTATATAATTGCGCCGCCTTCACCTGCTGAGGCGCAGGTATGCGCAAATTGGGGCCTTTGCCCCAAAAGCGCGGTTTTGGGGCAAAACGCAATTATGCGCCAAAGGCGCGGAAAAGAAAAATAATTGCAGTAAGCAGCGCGCAAATAAGCGCGCTGCTTAAATGCAGTATGCCCCTTTGTCATCTTGAACGTAGTTGAAAGATCTCGGAGCGCAGCGACGGACAAAGGGTGCTTTAAATAATACAAACGGAATTATTACAATGCCTGATTCAAAAAAGAACTATTACGAAATACTCGGCGTGTCAAAGAATGCCACGCAGGACGAAATCAAATCGGCTTACCGCAAGCTTGCAAAGCAGTACCACCCCGACTTTCACCCGGGCGACGCCGCGGCGGCTGAAAAATTCAAGGAGATAAACGAAGCCAACGCCGTGCTCTCCGACGAGGAAAAGCGCAAGCAGTACGACTTCGAGCTTGAACACCCCGGAATGGGCGGCATGGGAGGGGGCAACCCGTTCTCGGGCGGCAACCCGTTCTCGGGCGGTTTCGGCGACCTCGGCGACATTTTCTCGTCCATGTTCGGCGGCGGATTCGGCGGCGCAAGCTCTGCCCGCCAGGCTCCCGCGCGCGGTGCAAATATCGAGCAGACTATCCGCCTTTCCTTCCTCGACGCCATAAAGGGCTGTACCAAGGAGATAAGTTATTTCCGCAACGAACCCTGCAAGTCGTGCAACGGCACGGGCGCAAAGGATGGCACTGCCTTTCAGAAGTGCTCAAAATGCGGCGGCACGGGCAGGGTAAAGTATCAGCAGGATACCATCTTCGGCAGAACCATTCAGGTGGGGGTATGTCCCGACTGCGGCGGCACGGGCAAGAAAATTCTCGAAAAATGTCCCGACTGCAAGGGCAAGGGTTCGATCCGCAACCAGACGAGGTTTACCGTCAATATCCCCGCGGGCGTCGATTCAGACAGTTCTTTAAGAAAGCGCGGCTACGGACAGGCGGCGCCCAACGGCGGTGAGCCTGGCGATTTGTACCTCTATTTCCAGATAGAGCCGCATAAGCTTTTAAAAAGGCAGGATAAAGACTTATACGTAACCGTGCCCATATCTTACAAAACCGCCGTCCTCGGCGGCAAAATTCAGGTGCCGGGCATAGACGACACGCAGGAACTCACCGTCCCCGCGGGCACGTCGTCGGGCACGCGCTTCTGCATACGCGGCAAGGGCGTGCGTACTGTCAACGGAACGGGCAATTTGTATGTCGACGTTCAGATAGATATCCCAGAAAAGCTGACGCGCGAGCAAGCTAAAAAGCTGACCGATTACGAGGATTCAATTCCCTTAAAGTCGTGTGACAACATGCAGCGCTTTGCAAACAACGTCTCGGCATTGTACGGCAGAAATATAGATAAGCAATAAATTGCAATAAATATTGCGCCCGCGGCGGAAATTTTATTTTCGCCGCGGGCGCTCTTTTTTTAAAGGTGTTCCCGAAAAGTGTGCTATTTATTATCTGTCATTTCGACCGAGCGACAGCGAGTGGAGAAATCTATCAGTAAAGCAAGAAATAAGGTGAGATTTCTCCATGCGTGCGGCTGCGCCGCACTTAGTCGAAATGACGTATTTATTTAAATTAAACACCTTTCAGGCGCTCTTTTTTTTTATTTGCTGTTGCGCGGCCGCCTCCGGCATGTTATAATGTGTATGTAAACGGCAAAGGGGGCACACTATGGGTGAACTGAGCAAAATACCAAACATCGGCAAACAGACGGAGCGCGACCTCATTGAAATGGGCTATACCACGGCGCAGTCGCTCAAAGGCAAAACGGGCGAACAGCTCTACGCCGAAGAATGTGCTCTGCGCGGCTTCACGCTCGACAGGTGCCAGCTCTATCTGCTGCGCGCCGTCGCGTATTTTGTAAATACGCCCAACCCCGACCCGCAAAAACTTAAATGGTGGTTCTGGATGGACGAGTTTGTTCAGCCTTCGCCCTGCGGAGCGGTGTGCATCGAGTGCGGCTTTTATCCGTCGCAGTGCGCGGGCTGTGCAAAAATAAAGGGCAAAGTGCATTGGCTCGCCTATACGGGGCAGGATATCTGCGCCGTATACGATTGTTGCGTAAATGGCAAAAAACTCCAAAACTGCGGCGGGTGCGAAGGGCTTCCTTGCGAAAAATTTACCAAAGACCCAACAATATCCGACGAACAAAACGCCGCGAACCTGCAAAAAATGGTAGCCCGTTTAAAAGGTTAAAAAGCATAATAAAACCTATATATGCGCCGTTTATAGCGTATAAGCGCATATATGTCGTATTAAGGAGAAATCGGGTTGGATATTCATAATCGAATTATGGAGCTCTGTAAAGAGCGGAATTGGTCGCTGTACAAACTCGTGCATGAGGCGGGTATTCCCTAGGCTACTGTCTATGGTTGGTTTAACGAAAATCACTTCACTCCGTCGCGCAGCTCTATCGAGGATATTTGTCGGGCGTTTGAAATTTCTGTCGCTGCATTTTATAACGATGTAGATTTGGATAAGCTTACGCTCCAACAGATTGAACTTTTGAATCTCTTTGAAAAAGTACCCGACTCAAAGAAAACTGTTATATTGGATATTGTCCGCTCTTTTATCGATTGAAAGTATAATATCCCCCGCCGTATCCGGCGGGGGATAGTTTATGCGCTGTAAAGAATTTTGCTTAACTACAAAAAGTAAGTGGTAATCCGATAAAATTCGGATTACCACTTACTTGGTGCACCAATCAAAGCCTAATTCGAATATCTGAAAAGGTGTTCGGGTCAGGCTTTTTTCTTTGCGATTTTCAGCCAATGTACATCGTTACTCCTATCCGGCGTTTTGAAGGAACTGTCTTTGCATACAGATAAATCGATATGACCGCATAATTTCTATAAAAGCAGAAGCCCCGACTTTCATAGGCGGGGCCGTCCGTTTTCCCGCCTGCCCCCGTTCCGACGCCCGTTCCGAA
>ERZ1090863.513-NODE-513-length-21066-cov-36.111799_pt1 | contig 21066 bp, 16 predicted proteins | sample MGYA00478480_ERZ1090863 | MGnify/ENA primary metagenome ERZ1090863 (study PRJEB33644, sample SAMEA5815746) | chicken gut metagenome | biome: Chicken; feature: Gastrointestinal Tract; material: Caecum | place: Ireland | collected 2019-01-01 | study: A study of the...
GATTTATTCAACTATTTTCTTTCTAACTGTTGCACTTAGTTTGACAATTCATCTTGTTTGCTTCAATTTCTTATGTTTTAAAAATCAAAATTTTAACAACGTAACAAAAATTTTGGTGTTGTTTGCGTAGTAAGTTGTTTTTGTTTGCAAAATCACAATCAAATCAGCCAACAAGTTTTTAAGGCGTGCGAACCTAGTTTTATTTGCAAGGTATCTGACGCTGTGGTATAATAGTTGTACTGTGTTGACGAATTTTTATCGGCACAGCAAGTTTTTGCTTGCAATCAAAAGAAAACTATGACGGCTTGGCACTTCAACAATCTATTAAAACGCCTTTCTTCGGGCGATATGTCGGCATTGGAGCAGTTATTCAACGAGTACTACCCCAAGGCTTATGCCGTTGCACGCCTGAAATTGAAAAGCGGTGCAGATGCCCACGACATAGCGTCGGATGTAATTGTCAAACTGTGCGGTTTGGCAGGCATGACCGTCAAAAACCCCGACGCATACGTCTACACGATGACGGTGAATCTTGTCAGAGATTTTCTAAAGCGGTCTAAACCGTTGTATGTTGCCGATTTGCAGACGTTGGACAGCGCCGTGCTTACAAACTATGTTTCAAGCCACGACGTGATGGATTTGTTGTCAAGTCTTGCGGAAACGGACAAGGAAATTTTCTGTCAGCATGTGTTTTACGAACTTACTTTTGCGGAAATTGCCAAAAATCTCAACTTGTCTGTGGCAACGGTCAAACGACATTATGCCAAAAGTTGCAAGCAGTTGCAAAGCGAAATTAACGATTGCGGAAAATAATTCTGCAATTTTTTTATTTTGTGATACTTTCCCACTTTTTCAATCGTCAATATATTAGGGGATAATCTTATGAAAAAAATTATTTGTGTTGCATTGTCAATTTTATTTGCTCTGTCAATTTGCGTTTTTGCCAAACCTGCGGAAAAAACCTATGCCGACGGTTTCAACGGCTCAACGTTTTTGTACACTCAAAACGAAACGGTAAGTTACTACCGCAAGGTTGAAAGCGAAACGGTTATACCAAGCGATATTCCAAAATATTACAGCATTTCCGCAAATGATTGCGCACCCGTTGCGGGAACTATTGTTTTGGGGTATTTCGACAGGTATTTCGACAACCTTATCCCCAATTTTACGGCAGGAATAGTAATTCGCGACATCTACATTTACAATCCTCAGAATGCTTATGTGTCAGCAGTGATAAACAGTTTGTTCGATCTTATGGAAACCAATTCTTCCGGAAGTGGCACGACCATAAGTCAGTTTCAAAACGGTTTGCAACAATACGTGCAGTCCAAAAACAGAACAATCGAGTTCGAAAGCGTCAAAAACGGAAGTTTTTCGGTAGGAGAAACAACGGCGGCAATCAGCGAACAAATTCCCGTTGTAATTTTCGTGTCGGGATATGCGTTGGTTGACCAAGACGGAATAACGTCAAGTGGCAATACCGATGTTTATGTTAAAAAAATATACGGCGGTGCTCACACAATGGTTGTAAGCGGCATAAGAACCATTACCTACTACAATCAGTACAATGTTGTTGTCAGTCAAAAAATCTTGCTGAGAGTTTCCGACGGTTTCTCTTCCGGTTCCACCAACTATGTGATGGTGTACGGGTTCGGAAATATCGATAACGCCTATTCTGTCAATATATATTAAGGGGCAACATGAAAAATATTAAAAATATTAAAAAAGAAATAAAGCAAATTGCCGAAAAAGAAACGCCGCAATTTCAATCGTGGTTGCAACAAAACAATCAGCGCGTCAACGACCAATTAAACAATGCGCCGTTTCGTAGCCAAACCGTTGCAAAACCCAATCGTCTTGCAAAATGGGCAATCGCCTGTGCCTGTATGATGATTTTTGTTGTAGTTTCTCTTCCTTTTGTGCTGAAAACTACGCAAACGCCCGATTCTCCTACATATGAGAATTCGGAAGTGTGGGGACTTTTAATAGATGATGAAAAGTCCTACGAGTATTTGCACAGCATCGGCTGTAACTTAACATTAACGTACCTCAACGGACACGAATCGTATACGCAAGATAATGAGCTTGTACTTGCGAATATTAGAGGTCATTACGAAATTGTCGGCGATTACTACATATTCAATTTTACTTTTCTTTTGAATGACGCCTATCCGTTTGCGAAAGAGAGTTACGAAAGTCTTACAGACAAGGTTGTTGTCGGCGATTACACGATTTATTACGGCGAAGGAAAAGCTAGTTTGCTGAAAGCAGCCTACCTTTTGAAAATTCAGTACAAAGGCAATGTATGTTACCTGCATGTGGATTGTTTCGAGCACAGTTTGGAAAGCCTGATTGCCTTGCTTACAAATACTCAAAACTGAAAGGAGGGGAAATGATGAAAAGAATTTTGGCAATTTTATGCAGTGTAATTCTTGTCGTTACCTGTTGTGTGATGGTGGGGTGCGACGACAAGGAAACCTATGAAATGTCCCTCATGGTGCACTGTGCATCGAATACGGAAACATCGTATTACATAGAAAACAACGTTTATGCGGTGTTTACTCCGTATATAGACACCGTAGTTTTAGATTTGTATCGGATAGAAAAACGTTATTATACATTAGAATACGCTTGTATTGGTGGGCTGGACTACACAAAAGACCACACGGATTTGGGATTTTGGCATTCTGTGCGCGATTTTTACAATGTAACAGGAGATTGCCACTACTATGTGGATGGCGTACTGAAAACAATTTTTTCACCAGACGAGAATAATGCATTTTGTGTTGAAAATAAGGGGTATTATGAAATGCGTTGGACAATAACACCTATTGATGAGGAGTTGCAGAATATAGCAGAACGCACTATTTTCTTGAAAGTTAATGTTGGATAGACGCGGAGGAATTTATGAAAAAGATCGTAATAATTTTATTGTTGATTGTTCTAATAATTTCCGGCTGTATTTTGGGCAGTTGCAGCGGAAAAGAAAACATAAAAGTGCGTGTAAGTTGTGCATACATGCAAAGCGCAAACCTTTCCATCAACTCTTTTATTATAGAATATGACGAAAATACTGATATTCAGTATATGTATCTTTCTGACGAATTGCCACGCACAATAACCCTAACGGGTTACGTAAGAGCAGACGATACAAAAAATCCTGCGATTGCATTGTATGGCGATAGCGTTAAATTAAGCGGAACTTACACTGACGGAGCAACCACGGTAGATACCGGATGTTTCTATGATGGATCGAGGTACTGCTTTTTCATAAAAAACGCAGGCAGATATGTGTTGACTTTTGAAGTTAACCCGTCCAAAGAAAATCTCCAATCACGTACGGTAACGTTAATAGTCGATGTCGGACCTATGAAAATACCGGCGAGTAATTGACGGATATTCTTCATATAGACCTATAAAAACTAAGCAGGGAAATTGATGAAAAGAATTGTTGCAAATTTTTTGCAGTGCAATTCTTGTCGTTACCTGTTGTGCAACGTTGATGTGCATTGGTGGAATGTTCGATATGCAACCGTGCGTCAGTTACACAAATTCTATCCCTCAACAATATCAAAAGGTGTTGTTGCAGTAACCTGTCGGCACAGATGAGGACTTGATTTTATACGACGAAAAGTAAAAAGTCAGCAACGCTTTTTGATTTGATTCAGATGAACGGTGTGTCTTGCGTGTGGGGGTAGGCAAAAGGACTATTGCGAAAACATTGAAGTGCGGTAGTCCAAATAATTTTCGAGAATGATTGCAATATCATGCATGATCTCGGTCGGAAAAACAATTCGGTCGGGACAAGTTGAACAAAATCGGTCTTATTCCGCATTGTTCAAGTAATACGCGCTCCAAAATGGTGTTGCAACTTATTCAAAAGCAGCCGCTGCAAGTTGTTTGCAGCGGCTGTTGATTTGTCAGACCGTTCTTTTTTGTTGCTGACTTCCTTTTCTCAAACTGAACATTGCCTTGACGTACAAATCTTTACAATGTGGGCGATATTTGTATTAAATAAGGTAATTTATTGCGAATAAAAATTTTGCTATTCGTCAAAGTTTTTCACGTATTTTCTGCAACGTAATTGTGCTTTACAATGTGGGCGATATTTGTATTAAATAAGGTAATTTATTGCAAATAAAAATTTTGCTATTTATCAAAGTTTTTCAATGTATTTTCTGCAACGTAATTGTGCTTTACAATGTGGGCAACGTCGGTATTAAATGAGGTAATTTATTGCAAAAAAGTTTCTGTTTATCAAAGTTTTTCACGTATTTTCTTTCGCTTATCTGTGCATTGGTACTTACAGCCTTTGAAATGCTTGACAAATTTTACGGAAAGTAGTATTTTTGTACTTAGTCTTTTGAAATAACGGAGAATTTATATATGGTAAAAAAGCATCTTTCGTTAATTATCACCTGCGTGGTGCTTGCCGTGGCGTTTGTTTTGGGCGGATGCATTCTCATCACGCCTGCTCCCTCGGCAGACACACAGGGATTCAGTGCACAAAACGCTCTTTCCTACTTGCAGGAAATTGCCAAACAACCGCATTCCGTGTTCGACACAGAGGCGCACGAAAATGTCCGTCTGTACATAAAGCAAACGCTGACAGACATGGGGCTTAATGTGGAAGAACACAATTGGGCCAAGGAAGACCTCGACTACATGGGGGCGCTCAACTCGGACAACACTCTCGACAAAACAAAGCCCATCACCTACGACATCAAAAATCTGTGGGTAACAATACCTGGCAAAAGTCAAACGGGCGTGTTGCTGATGGCTCACTACGATTCCCGTGGACACAGCGCCCGTGCAGGCGAACTCGGCAATTCCTACGGGGCTGCGGACGACGGTTTCGGCGTAGTAACGTTGCTGGAAATTGCCCGTCTTTATTCGCAGGTGCCTTCCGATCAGTTGGAAACAAGCATCTACATTTGTTTCACCGATGCCGAAGAAACGGGCATGTACGGTTCCTTGCAGGAATCTCTCACAAACGAGATTGTCAAGAACAACGTGAATTTTGTAATAAACGTTGAGGCTCGTGGCGTTGCAGGTCCTGCGTACATGTTTGAAACAAGCAAAAACAACATAAAAGTGGTGGATTTGTATGCCCAAGCCAACCTTCCCATGACCTATTCCGTGGCAACTGCGGTGTACTCGGTAATGACCAACTTCACCGACTTCACTTCCATGCTGGATATCGGCAAACAGGGCATCAACTTTTCCACTTTGGACAACATCAACTACTATCATGTGCCGTCGGACAACCTTTCCAACATCAGCACAAGCAGCATGCAGCATTACGGCTCGCAAATAATGCCCATTTTGAAGGAATACACGTCCAACGCCAAGTATGCCGACATCAACTACTTCGATGCCACGCAGGACGCAGTGTTTTTCAACGTTTTGCCAGGTGTTTTGGCACGCTATTCCGAAACGGCGGCGATTGTGTTCACTCTGTTGGGTATTGCGGTGTTCGCCGTGGCGCTTGTTTTCATGATTATCAGGAGAAAAATAAGCGCAAAACGCTTTGGCGTGGCAATGGCAGTGGTGCTTGCTTCTGTGGTGGGTGCCGCCCTTGTGGGATTTGTCATTTCCTACCTTACGGCGCTAATCGTGGGCAATCCGTGGAATCTCACCTACCTGCGTGTTAACGGTGCAGGTGTACCCTTTGCCCTCACTTTCATTTTGGTGCTTGCAGGCGAATTGCTGTTCTGCTTCAAAAAAATCGGAAAATCGCAAACTTCCGCAACGGAATATCTGACGGCGGGCGTTGCGTGGAATCTTCTGTTTGCAACCGTTACCACGTTTGCACTTGCAGGGGCGTCTTTCCTGTTTTTCTGGCCTGCGTTGCTGGGCGCAGTGGTGTTGCTTGTGAGAGCGTTTACGGAAAACGGCATTGCAAGCCACGTACTTTGCTCGGTAACCAACGCAATTGCGTTGCTCATTTTCGTTCCGTTGCTGTATTCGTTGTTTATTGCAGTAACGGCGGGCGGATTGCTGGCTTTGGCGTTGCTGTTTGCCTTTGCGCTTTCGGTGGTGTTGCCTGCTTCCTTCTTGCAGTCCAACATTGTTTTGCCTTTCAAAGAGCACAAAACTGCCGAGGCAAACGCCTGAAAACATGCCCGTCAGGCAATGGTTCAAAGGTCATTTGCACAACGCAAAACACAGGCAAGACTAATTAAACTTAAAAACAAGTCTTTTCACAAAAAAACCGCACAGCAAGTTGCGGTTTTTTGTTGTAAGCGGTCTGACGTAAATAAACGGTACGACCGTAAAGTTTTATTCAGTGTTGTCTTGAAAGAAACAACGGAATGGACACAACAGCAGGTTTTAACGGCAGAACAATCACTTGCGAATACATTTTTCGTCCCAAAATACTTACAAAACACATTTACCTGAACACGACACGGCAAATAAGGGCAGGTATTATCGAAAAATAATAAAGTACATCAGCGCAAGCATGTTAACGGCAGTTTTTGTAAAATGTTTGTCCGACTTTTGAGCAATGTTTGACTTTTGCAGAGGTGCGTTCGGTAAACAAAACGTGTATTCACATTCCTTTTTTGCAGACTGTTGACAAATTCGGGGAAAAGCAATATAATGTAGGCACAATAAAATTTTAAGGAGTGTTACCATGAAAAGAATTGTTACATTGAACACCCGTAACCTCGAAGAAAGCAAACAAAACGGCGGTTGCGGAGAATGCCAGACTTCCTGCCAATCCGCTTGCAAAACCTCTTGCGGTGTTGCTAACCAAAAGTGCGAAAAAACGGATAAATAACGTAATTTTTCATTTGGAGTAAGCCACTCGGGAGTTTCCCGAGTGGTATTTAACTGTTATGGTACATACATTTACACAATGCGGCTACAACATTGCCGTGGATACAGCCAGCGGTTCCGTTCACGTTGTGGACGAAATTGTTTTGGACGTAATAAACAATTTTGAACATATCAACGAAGCCAAAACCGTTTCGGAAATTGCCCAAAGACACGGAGTAACGGAAAAGGACATTGAAGAGTGCATTGCCGACGTGCAAACTCTTGTTGAGGAAGGCACTCTTTTTTCCGAGGACAAATTCCGCCCCGACGTGGACAAACTTGCCAAACGTTCCACAGTGGTAAAGGCGTTGTGTCTGCATGTGGCGCACACCTGCAACCTCAACTGCGAGTACTGTTTTGCGGCGCAGGGCAAGTACCACGGCGAAAGGGAATTGATGTCCTTTGACGTGGGCAAACGTGCGTTGGATTTTCTGGTAGAAAATTCCGGCACAAGGCACAACCTTGAAGTGGACTTTTTCGGCGGAGAACCGCTGATGAACTGGCAAGTGGTAAAAGACCTTGTTGCCTATGCCCGAAGCATAGAAAAACAGCACAACAAACACTTCCGCTTTACCCTTACCACCAACGGAATGTTGGTAAACGACGAAGTAATCGACTTTTGCAACAAAGAGATGGACAACGTGGTGTTGAGCCTTGACGGACGCAAGGAGGTCAACGACCGTTTCCGCAAGACGGTGTCGGGAGTGGGCAGTTTCGATGTTATTGTGCCAAAGTTTGTCAAATTTGCAAAAGCCAGGGGAAACAGGGAATACTACATGCGAGGCACTTTCACCCATTTCAACCCCGACTTTATGAAGGATATCGACGTAATGCTCGACCTGGGTTTTGACAGACTCAGCATGGAACCGGTGGTGTGCGAACCAAATTCCCCCTATGCGCTGACGGAGGAAGACAAAAAAATTGTCTGCCGTCAGTACGAATTGCTTGCCGAAAAGATGATTGCCCGTCGCAAAGAGGGCAAACCCTTTGTTTTCTACCACTACATGCTGGATTTGCAACACGGTCCCTGTATTTACAAGCGTATTTCGGGGTGCGGTTCCGGCACGGAATACATGGCGGTAACGCCCAAAGGCGATTTCTACCCCTGCCACCAATTTGTAGGGGATGAAAAGTACCTCATGGGAAACGTGTACGACGGAGTTACCAACACGGCAGTGAGGGACAACTTCAAAAAATGCAACGTGTATTCCCGCAAGGAATGCGACGACTGTTGGGCAAGGTTGTACTGTTCCGGCGGTTGTGCAGCCAATTCCTACCATGCTACAGGAAACATAAACGGCGTTTATGCCTACGGTTGCGACCTTTTCCGCAAACGTATGGAATGTGCTTTGGCAGTTGCCGCTTCCCAAGCGTTGGACAAATAAGGTTTGCAAAAACTCTTCCCTTTTCAGCGGAAGAGTTTTTTTGTTGCAAAAGATTTTTGCTACCGTATCACAAAAATTGCTACAAAAGCAGTGTGTTGCGAGGCAAAAACACCGTTACGCACACAGAATATTCAACGGTATGTTTCATTTGCGCAAACGTCGTGAAAACCGCCCGTGGGTGAGAATCCTTCGGGGTGCTTCAAATTTGCCGAAAACAGGCAGTTGTTTACGTACGTGCGTGCTTTTTGCTTGAAACGGCATTTTTCACAAAGACAAGCAGGGCAAATACGTTTTTTGCGTTCCGTTTCGTTGTTTGGCGGAAAAATTTTGGGCAACGGTAAAACTGACGTCACCAAGCGACATTCTCGGCAAGGCAAAGTTTTATTTTGTTTTTGTCCAAAGGGTGTTTTGCTCGAGTGTTTTTCTTACTGTTTGCTTTTAGGCGTAACGCTTGTTTTTTGGCGTAAATTACATTATAATATTAAACAAAGTTTGCAATTACACTGCACGTTGAAAAAAGCAGGGCGGAGGATACGGTGAAAAAGGGACTTTTGCAAATGTTGGAAGAATTTTCCAAACAGGACGTGTTGGCAATGCACATGCCGGGGCACAAACGGAAAACGGAAAAATTCCCCTATCTTGCCGAGTTGGCGGGTGCGTTGGACATCACGGAAATTGAGGGGTTCGACAATTTGCACGATGCGCACGGGGCTATCAAGGACATTTGCGACAGAGCGTCGGCTTTGTGGCAAAGCAAACGCACCTTTTTGTCGGTAAACGGCAGTACGGGGGCGCTTTTTGCCGCTCTTTCGTGTTGCACCAAACCCAACGACAAAATCCTTGTGGCACGCAATGCCCACAAATCGCTGTGCAACGCCATCGAATTGTTGCGTTTGCAGGCTACGTGGCTGTACCCGTCGACGGAAAAGGACTTCGGAATTTGCCTTCACGTTGACGTTTCCGACGTGGAAAAAGCCTTTCAAAGTGAAAAGTTTCGTGCCGTGGTGTTGACTTCCCCTACCTACGAGGGGGTAATCAGCGACGTTGAAAGCATTTCCCGCATTGCCCATGCCAACGGCGCCGTGGTGATAGTGGACGGAGCGCACGGGGCGCATCTCGATTTGTCCCCGTGTTTTCCGCCAAGCGGAACAATAAACAATGCCGACCTTGCAGTGTGCGGATTGCACAAAACACTGCCTGCGCTTACGCAAACGGCTGTGCTGCATCTGTACGGCGAGCAAATACCTGCGGAGGACGTAGCCCGTGCCATGTCGGTGTTTGTAACCAGCAGTCCGTCCTACATTCTTATGAGTTCCGTGGACGGCATGACGAAATATCTGCAAACAGAAGGCAAGCAGGCGTTTGAAGAGTTTTGTTTTCATCTCAACAACTTTCGCCACCAGGCGCAACGCTTTCGCCACCTGAAACTGTACAACGGACAAAATGCCTTTGCCTACGATTTTTCTAAAATTTATGTCGACTGTTCCCACACGGACAAAAGCGGTTTTCAAATCAAAACTATTTTACGCAAACGCTACGCAATAGAAGCGGAGTACGCTTCGGCAAAGGGCGTGCTGTTCATTGCCACTCTTGCCGACGGCAAGAAGGAATTTGACAGACTGTTGCACGCACTTAACCAGATTGATAAGCAGTGTAACGCCTCTCAAAGTCCTTTCGTAAGCGATTGTCCGCCATGCGAGTGTGTGTGCCTGCCGTGGGAATTGTCGCCAAACACGCAAATTTTGCCCTTTGGCGAGGCTGTCGGTAAAACTTGCGCACAAACGGTGTGGGTGTATCCGCCGGCAGTGCCGCTGCTGTTGAAGGGCGAACGCATTTCCCGACAGTGTGCGGATTTTGTGGCGGAAACGTTGCGTTGCGGAGGCACCGTAAGCGCCGACGGCGACATTGAGCAAGGGTTTGTCAAAGTCGTTGCAGACTGACGTGTTTTATTGTTTCGGCAAGCAGTAGTGTATCAGAAACGCCACTGTGGTAATTGTTTTTGCAAACAAATTTTCCTTCGGTATAAAATCAAACAACGTAGCAAAAGGGGGGCTTTCAAAGCCGCCCTTTTTTCTGTCGTTTTTTTGTTTTGCGGAAAGGTTTTTCCGTCACGGTGTAAAGAAAACGGAACATTTGCAACGTTTTCCGATGCGTGTCGGTGTGTGTTTTTGAAATTGAAACAAGCGTTTGTTTGCGTTTGGTAATGTGAATTTGTGCAACTGCAAGCGTGATTTGTGTGGCGGTAAAGAATAGCGCAAAAAAAGAGCAGGTACTCTTTCGAATACCTGCCCTTAATGCAAGTGAGATTATGCTCCGTAGAACCAACCTACCGTGCCACCGCTCAAAGAGGTGTTTGCGCAAGCGATGAAGGTCATGATCATTGCGTTTACAAGACCTGCAAGCCAAGCGTTTCCTGTGCGGGTGTACATTCTTCTTGCAACAACCGTAGCAACGGCAACGCAAGGAATGATGGGGTAGCAAGCGATGAAGAACAGTTTGTTAGCACTGTCGATCATAGCGCCTGTGTTGATGAAGTAGGAGTTCTGGATCCAGAACAGCAACATAATGCCGATAACGTTGAAGAACACGTTGATAGCGATTGTAGCCCATTCGGGAAGGTCTTTCACACGGTAGTTCTGGCTGAATGCAGCGGATACCATGTAGAAGATGAAGAACAAGGGAACGTACTTCATGTAAGATACAATACGTACGAAACTGAATGTTCTGATGTCGAATGTCCAGATACGGAAGTCAACAACTGCAATTGCCCACAGGAAGTTAACAACGCCGTAGAACATAGCCACGAGGATAACTGCCAACAGGATGGTCTTCAAAACGTTTTGCCAACTTCTGATTTGGAAGCCTGCAAACGGATGTTCGTCGTGCAAAGCGGCTTCGTCGCCGTACACGAACACGTTGATGCAGTGGTTGATAATCCAAATTACAGCCGTTACGGCAACTGCAAATGCAGCGCAGCAAATTCCCCAGAAAGCGATGGGGCCGATGTTAGCGTAGATGTAACCTTCGCTGCCTTGGAACAGAGAATTGAATCCCGTTCTGGCCATCCAGCGGTCGCCTGCACTTACGTTTTGCAAACTGTATGCGCCGAACCAAGCGGTAAGAATTCCGCCAATCCAGTAGGAAACGTGCTTACGGGGCTTTTTGAGAAGCAACGGAGCCTCTGCAACTTCGCCCTTCAAGGATGCGAACGCCTTTGTCTTCAAAAGCATATCCGTTACGGGGAAGAGCAATCCGAACAAACCGAGGAAGCCGAGAAGAGCGAAACCTTCTTTCATCCACCATGTCTGGTTTGTGGGAGCCTTGTAGTTGTAGCCTTCAACATTGCCGAATGCATTGTAGAAGAAGTCGATTACGTGAGCGGCAGTAAGCACGGAGAAGTGGTTCATGGGGTGAGTTTCACGTGCTTCGTAAACAACACGGATGCTGTTTGTAGCGGAAGCAAGTTGTTGTCCCTTCGTTGCAACGCTTGCAAGTTTTCCTTTTGCGTCGGGTTGAGCGATAAGTTTGCCGTTTGCGTAAACACCGCCGTTAACCGTTGTCCAATCTTCATCTGCTGTGGGGGCAACGCCTCTCGTGAAGGTGAATGCCTGGCTGGATTGCAGGTAGAAGGTGGAGTTTCCACGTGTGGTGTAGTTGTAGTATTGGGTGCCGGGACGGAATTTGTCTTCAGCGGTAACCTTTACATATTCATCACCCTTCTTCACGTAGTAGTTGGTGTAGTTGAGTTCCGTTACGCTGTCTTTGTTAACTGCAACGTAGGCGGGTTCCTTCAATGTGGACGAATAGAAGAATTCGTCGGAGGATGCCTTTACGTTACCGACTGCAATTACGTTACTTCCGATGTAGGATGCGGAAGGAGCGTTGTTGGCTTGCGTCAATGCTGCGGAGATGATACCCATGTGGTATCCTGCTTTGTAGGAAGCGTCTGTTCCTGCTTCGTACGTTGTTGAGTTTGCCGTGAACGCTGCATTGTCGATACCGTCTATTTGCAGTGCGCCGTTTGTTGCAGAACCGCCCATGGAGTGACCGGAAACTGCAATCTTGCCTTTGTCAACGCCGGGCAGGTTGTACAGGTATTTTGCAGCCTGCAACATGGGAAGTCCGTAGGGACTGTCGGAAGCGTTGGTGTTGTGTCCGTGAGCGGCACGGTCGATAACCAACACGAAGTATCCACGTCTTACCATTTCGATGGCGTTTTGAAGTTGCATTTCACGGTTGTTGTACAAGCCGTGTGTAAACACAACTGCGGGAGCGGGGTTTTCCGCCGATGCCTTTTTGGGGGTGAACAGAATACCGGAAGTAACAACGCCGGAAACGGTGTAGGTAGTTTCAACTCCGGTATCGGTGGGGGTCAACGTAATTGTGCCACTGTTTCTGGCATTACGAAGATCTTCCACTTTGGCGGAAAAACCGCCGGTCTGGATAAGGGCGCCGAAAAACGTAGCGATAATAATAAGTACAAGGCAGATAGCCAGCATTATTACCGGACGTTTATTGGAATCCTTGCCAAACAAGTTTTGCAGTTTGGATTTGTCCATATGTAGTCCTCCTTAAATTTTTTGTCGCAAACGCTTCTACTGCGATTGCGTAACTGCCGAAAAATTTTTACTGCGCAACGGTAAATTGTTTTTCAATTCCGTCATACGCTTTTTTATTCAAACTTAAAGGAAACTTAATAAATTACTGTCAGTATATCAATTTGCAAATACCAATGTCAATATCAAAAGTAAAATATTTTTTGTTTTTTGTAGTTTTTTTTTGCTTTTTGCAACCTCTTGTAAACACAATGCAAGCCTACGCCTCTGGTTTGTTATATGTTTGCCCCTCGCCAATAATGAAAGACGCAGAAAAAAACAACGGTCATCGAAAATATTTCCGTTAAATCGCCTTTTTGCGACAAAATTTATTTGTTTCGTACCAACCTTTCGGCACATGAAAAACGCTTTGATAGCACAAAAAAACGGCTTCCGTTGCGGAAGACGTTGTGTGCCCTGTTTGTTTGCGTTACTTTTTTTCGTTTACGGGCGAATCGCAGTAGGGGCAGCGTGGCGAAGATTTTGTGTACAAAAATTTTGCTCCGCAGTGGGGACATTCCGCTGCGTACTGTTTTTGCCCCAACGGGTCGTTTTCATTGAGAATAAGGGTGTCGCCGTCACGTTTTATGCCCACAAAGTACCCTTTTTTGAAACACACGTCAAGTTTGTCCCTTACTTCCTTTTCCGAAAGGGAAAATTGCGAAGCAAGTTCGTTCACCGTGTGCAAATTTTCATTCACAACTGCGCTGACAAGCCGTTCCAGCGTCTTTGTGTTGCCGTATCCGACCCATGCAATGGGCATTCCGTAAAAACCTGCCGCCGTAAAGGCAATGCCGATTGCCATCACAACCCAGATTTCGTTACTTGCACCAAGCACAATGGACGGAATTCCCACCACAAACATTATGGTAAGAGTGATGGAAACAATAAATTTTTTGCGAAGATCCTTGTTTATGGCATCCATGAAAAAACACCTCCGTTAAAAGTATAAGCAAACGGCACGGTTTTGTCAACACGTGAAAATTGTTTTGAGCAGTATTGCCGTTGATATGAAAAAATTTTACGTTATTTTATCAAATTGTCCCTTTCGATTTTATCTGACACTGTTTTATCGAATTTGCAATTTGCGACAGAAAAACAAATAAGTATTATCTACTACACAATAAAAAAACAAAACAATAAGATTGACTTTGCAGGCGTAGTGCGGTTGCAGCGTAATGCGGTTGCAGGAGTCATTCGTTCAGGAAAAATAAATAGGTATTACCTGCTAGACAATATATAATAGATCAATATGATTTCAGTGCAGGCGTGCTACTCAGGAAAAAACAGATATTATTTACTACACAATAAAAAACAAAACAATATGTTTGACTTTGCAGGCTTAATGCGTAAATAAGAGAAATTGATCTTTCATTTGCGAATTTTGTCCCCAAGGTAATAACAAAATTTTACAAGTAATGTCTGAAAGCAGGCACGACGTTGGAATTTCTCAAAAACCTCAACAAGGCACGGCAGAATTTGTTGTGCCTTTTGTTGTGGCAGGCAGTCGCAAGAAATTGTAATTTAAGGGATTTACATTTGATACCTAAAAATGATATAATTACTTAAATACGGCATTGAAATTATCGGGAAAGCAACGGCAAGGCAAACGTGCAAAAACAAATTGTCTCTGAGATGTTTTGTGCACAAAGTGTCGATGTCAAATATTAGGTAAAGGTTGGTCAAGCGATGGATTGCGAAAACAAAATCGATGTGAAGGAAAATTTTATTGCAAGTGTCGATTCGGAGTTACTTGCCATTCTTTTGCAGGATAAGAACTCGGGCAAAAACATTATTTGGGCAACGGACGATTACGCCTCGAACGGGTTTGGCTATGGCAAAAACGATGAAATTTTTGTAAGTTCCGTCACCGGTGTTAACGGTACGCTAATAAAACCCCGAACGGAAAAAACAAAGAAGGAGCAACAGACTCGCATCAAAGATAAGGCAGAAGTTTTCACTCCCTCGTGGGTTTGCAACAAACAAAACAATCTAGTGGACAATGCTTGGTTCGGTCGTGAAAACGTTTTCAACACCGAAAACGAAAAAACGTGGGTAGCAACCAAGGAAAAAATACCTTTTCCAACGGCGGACGGAAAAAGTTGGCAAGATTACGTTGTGGCAAACCGTCTGGAAATTTCCTGTGGCGAAGGTCCCTATCTTACAAGTCGTTACGACACCGTTACGGGAAAAAGCATTGCCGTGGCAAACAGAATAGGTTTGCTGGACAGAAAACTGCGTGTTGTGTCGGAAAATGTTTCCGACGAACAGGAATGGTACCATTGGGCAAAGAGAGCGGTGCAAAGCGTCTACGGCTACGATTGGCAGGGCGACAACGTTTTGCTCACACGTGAAAACTTGCTTTGCACTTTCATCGACTACTACCTGGAAAAATTCGATGTCTACCCGATAAAAGAGTATCTGCGTGAAATCGCCGAAATTTTGGCTTGGAACGTATGGCAAATGGACGGGCTCAAATTTGTGATACCCAACAGTTGCCACAACGAAAAAGTTGTCGAGTATCTTATTTGGGGTGAAGAAACCCACGAAGAATTTTGTGAAGGTTGCAGAAAAAACAACCGCAACAAGCACAACGGAATTTACTGTTACATCATGGATTGGGAAAAGAAAAGGAAGATAAAGTTTGTCAGCCTTATCGGAGGAAGGAAAAAATGACCTTTTTTGAAACGACTTTTGCATACAAACTGATTTATATTTTCCGCATCAACGACGACGCACACAAAAATTTACTCAAAATAGGTGAGGCAACTTGCTTTACGGAGGAACAGCCCGCAAAGTTGTTGCCCAATTGTAATAGGCTGAATGTCGCCGCAAAAAACCGTATCAACGAATACACCCAAACAGCAGGTATCAAATACGAATTGTTGCACACCGAACTTGCCATGCGAAGGGTAGTCAAGGACGGCAAATCGCTTATTGAGGCGTTCAGAGACCATGATGTACATCAAGTTTTGATTCGTTCGGGAATAAAACGTCATTTTTTCGATACGGAACACAAAGCAAACGAGTGGTTCGGGGTAGATTTGGAAACGGCAAAAAAGGCTATTTCCGCCGTAAAGGAAGGGCGTTCCTCTTTGCTGTCGTCCGAAATAACCGAGAGCAAAAGCCCCATTGTTTTTCGCCCCGAACAAGCCGACGCCATCAAAAGAACAATCAAACAGTTCAAAACGGGAAACCAAATGCTTTGGAACGCCAAAATGCGTTTCGGAAAAACTCTCACTGCCTTGCAGGTGGCAAAGGAATGTGAATTTAAGCACACATTGATTCTGACACATCGCCCTGTTGTCAGGGATGGGTGGTTCGAGGATTTCGGCAAGATATTTTACGACACCGATTACGTTTTCGGTTCTAAAACAAACGGTGAAAAAATCGAAGACCTTGTCAACAGCGACAAAAAGTTTGTGTACTTTGCGTCCATGCAGGATTTGAGGGGGTCGGATGCGGTTGGCGGAAAGTTCGACAAAAACGAGGACATTTTTCACACGAAGTGGGACTTTGTCGTAATAGACGAGGCTCACGAAGGCACCTTGACCAAACTCGGACAAGCCGTCATCGAAACCATAAACGAAATGAGCAATTATCCCAAAATTTTGCGCTTGTCGGGCACGCCCTTCAATTTGTTGGACAAATTCAAAGAAGCGGAAATTTTCACTTGGGACTACGTTATGGAACAACGTGAAAAGAAAAATTGGCTTCAAAAGTATTTTGGCGATGCCAATCCCTATGCCGATTTGCCCGAATTGAAAATTTTCACCTACAACTTGGATAAACTCATTGGCGGTTACATCGATGTCGAGGACGGCGCATTCAACTTTCGTGAATTTTTCCGTACTTGGACGGGCAATGTGCAAAAAGACTTCAAGCCAATGCCCAACGGTGTTAACGTGGGGGATTTTGTGCACAAAACGGACGTGCGAAGATTTTTGGACCTTTTGTGTAAGTCCGACAAAAACAGCAACTACCCCTTTTCCACCGAGGAATATCGTGCGTATTTCCGCCATTCGTTGTGGATGGTTCCCGGTGTAAAGGAAGCAAAAGCGTTAAGCGCTTTGCTGAAAGCGCACCCTGCGTTCGGTTCGGGCGCATTCAATATTGTTAACGTTGCAGGCAGCGGTGATGAGGAAATCGACTCAAAAGACGCGCTTGATGCCGTGCGCCACGCATTTGGAAGCAATCCCGACGAAACCTATTCCATTACCATTTCTTGCGGAAGGCTAACAACAGGCGTTACCGTGCCCGAATGGACTGCTGTTTTCATGCTTGCAGGCACTTTTTCAACATCGGCGTCAAGTTATTTGCAAACGATTTTCCGTGTTCAGTCCCCCGCAAACATCAACGGCAAGGTGAAAGAACGTTGTTTCGTTTTCGATTTCGCCCCCGACAGAACACTGAAAATGGTGGCGGAAGCAGGCAGGCTTTCTACAAAAACAGGCAACACAAGCAACGACCGCAAGATAATGGGAGAATTTTTGAATTATTGTCCCGTAATTGCGGTAGAAGGTTCCAACATGCGTCAGTACAACGTCGACAGTATGCTTCAGCAGTTGAAAAAAGCCTACACCGACCGTGTTGTGCGCAACGGTTTCGACGACAAAAACCTCTACAACGACAATTTGCTGAAATTGGACGACATCGAACTTGCCGATTTCGAAGCCTTGAAAAAGATTGTCGGCGCAAGCAAACAAACGGAAAAAGTAAAGGACATCGACATTAACAGGCAGGGATTTACCGACGAAGAGTACGAACAACTGCAAGCCATCGAGGCAAAGCCCAAAAAGGAACGTACCCCCGAAGAAATTGCTTTTTTGGAAGAAAAAAAGAAAAAGAGAGACAACGCTCAAAAGGCAATGTCCATTTTGCGTGGCGTTTCCATTCGTATTCCGCTGTTAATCTACGGGGCGGAAGTTCCTGCGGACAAGGAAATCACGGTGGACAACTTTGTTGATTTGGTGGACGATTCTTCTTGGAACGAGTTTATGCCTGCAGGCGTAACAAAAGAAACCTACAAAAAGTTTTCCAAGTACTACGAGCAGGACGTTTTTGTCGCCGCAGGCAGGCAAATCCGAAACATGGCTCTTGCTGCCGACGAATTATCGCCTGCTGAAAGGGTGAAAAAGATTGCCGCTCAATTTGCCATGTTCAAAAACCCCGACAAGGAAACCGTTCTCACCCCTTGGCGTGTTGTCAACATGCACATGAGCGATTGCCTCGGCGGTTACTGTTTCTACAACGAGGATTTCACCGAAACTATCGAGGAGCCCCGTTTTGTGGACCGTGGCAAAGTTACGCAGGAAACTTTTGCCAACATCAACGCACAGATATTGGAAATCAATTCCAAAACAGGCTTGTATCCGCTGTACGTTGTGTACAGTATCTATCGCAAACGTTGCGAAACAGTCAATGCTCACGAGTTAACCATTGAAAAGCAATACCAATTGTGGCAAAAAACCGTCGAGGACAACATTTTTGTCATTTGCAAAACACCAATGGCAAAAGCCATCACAAGACGCACCCTCTTGGGCTATCGAAAGGGCAAACTCAATGCTCACGCTTTTGACGATTTAATAATGCAACTCAAAGAAAAACCCGACCAATTCAAAGAAAAGGTTTTGAGGGGAAGTTTTTGGAAGAAGGAGTGCAACGAAATGAAATTTGACGCAGTAGTAGGCAATCCGCCGTATCAAATTATGGATGGAGGACATGGATCGAGTTCTCAACCAATTTACAATGTGTTCGTGGAAATGTCTCAATTATTGAAACCTTCTTATTTATCAATGATTATGCCTTCAAGATGGATGACAGGGGGCAAAGGGCTAGATGCTTTTAGATATAAAATGATTAACGATAAGCATTTGAGAGTTTTGCATGATTATTTAAGCGCACAAGCGTGTTTTTCATCGGTACAAATTGAAGGCGGAATATGTTATTTTTTATGGGACAAAAATAATGAGGGAAAATGTAAATTGTATTCCCACTTAACAAACGGAACTGTAAGTTACTCGGAAATGTATCTTAATGAGTTAAATACGGATGTGTTAATAAGAGATCAAGGCATAATTTCTATATTGAAAAAAGTACACAATGGAAACATAAAAACTTTTGATTCTTTGGTATTCCCGAGAAATGCTTTCGGTATATTTGATATTCCTAGTACCGCTTATGCTACAAATAGTATTGAAGCCAAATATGCCATTTTGGGTAGATTTGATAATAAAAGGGCAATAAGATACCTTAATAATAGTTTTAACATATTTAAAAATTTAGATTTAGCAGAGACATGGAAAGTTTTTATATCTAAGGCTGACGGTGCTGCAGGTCAAATAGGAAATCCAATTCCTGCAAGAATTATTGGAAAAGCAGAAATAGGTTATCCAAATATGATATGTACAGAAACATTTTTAGCTATTGGTCCTTTGGATAATGAAATAATCGCAAAGAATGTTTGTACATACATGAAGTCTAAATTTTTCAGGATTATTGTTGGTATTCGTAAAAATAAAAATATGACACGTGATACTTATGCTTTTGTTCCTCTTCAAGACTTCACCGAAAATTCGGACATTGATTGGAGTAAATCGGTAGAGGAAATCGACCAACAGTTGTACAAAAAGTACAACCTTACAGATGAGGAAATCACATTCATCGAATCAATGATAAAACCTATGGAGTAAAAGAAATGAGCGACTTTTGGGATAAGTTGGAAAAATTCAAAGAAATAAAGGATGTGTCGGATGTGATGGACGAAATAGTACAATTGCGTCATTTGTATTCTACAAGGCAGTATCAGGAAATGATGCGACACATTGCCGATTTGCAACGCAAACATTTTTTTGACGCTTTGCTGTGGAATGCTTTAAGTCCGTTAACGCCAACAACTTTTCATGAGATGTATCTGAATGCGGACAACTTTTTGCAAGCAGTCTGCGCTAAACTTATCGTAAACGGAAATTCCAATAGCCGCAATCGTCTGTCCGAGGAAGAACGTGCATATTATGAATCATTGATAAAGTCCATGGGTTTGTGATATTTTTCCAGACAACTTGTTGTATCTCACAAAAGGCACGGTGTTTTTCACCGTGCCTTTTGTAATTCTATTGCTATTTTCAAATCTTTTAAGTATTGAAATTCCGGTATTTGAAATATCGATTCAAAAAAATTTTCTTTTAGTTCATTGTAGAATTCGCAAAAGTCGTTTTCTAAAAGATAATAGGGCCAATTTGTCTTTGTGTCAAAAGTACTGATATATTTCAATGTTTTTAGTTCATTTTCTGTAAAATAATTTTCGTGTTCCCAAAAGTCGAAATGTGGTGTCAATAAACTGATATCATGTTGAACACTGTTAAAATGTGTGAGAAAAGTATCATTAATTAATTTGTAACAAAAAGGCAACTGCGGAATAAAATCTCTTCGTTCTCTGTTAGCTTCTATATATTGGAAGAGGTCCTTTGCGCTTTCTAACCATTCCGACAAAGTTTTCTCTTGCACTGTGGCATTTTTTTCGTACAGAAAAAATTTATTCTGTAAACGAAAAACCATTGTACAAAATGATTTGGATATAGATGCAAAATCGTCATTTAGCGAACTTAATTTATTTGCCCTTACATCATTTATAATTTTCTCTAAACGTTTATAGTTGGACAACTCAATAGAAAAAGCCAAAAAAGCACCTGAAAATAAAGAGGTGCCTATGGCAATCAATACATTTTTTAAATCATTACTGATTTTTGGCAGTAAAAAACAAATTAACATACAGACGAAAGAAAGACAGATTGCACAAATATAAATTATGCAGTTTGATAAATTCCTTTTGAAAAAGTTTTTCATAGGTACTCTCTCTAACACTTTTCTTTAATGTTTCTGTTGATTTAATATAGAACTTATAATAATATACTATATTTATAAAAGCAAGTCAACACAAATATTCGTATAAAAGAAAATTTCAATTGATTAGGTATTTGCAAAAAATTTTAGTGGTTTTTGTAAATTTTTCGCTTGGCGGAAGCGGGATTCGTAAGGAGCAACGCAGTTGCGACGGAATAGGGATTGTGCAACAATCCCGTCACATTATTTCGTCATCCCTTCGCTGTAGCGTTAAAAAAGGCACGGCTGTTGCCGTGCCTTTCGCTTGGCGGAAGCGGGATTCGTCCCGAGTGAAACGGGGGGGGGGAGCGGAACGCAGTGGAGCGATACATTATTTCGTCATCCCTTCGCTGTAGCGTTAAAAAAGGCACGGCTGTTGCCGT
>ERZ1090863.515-NODE-515-length-21043-cov-15.196493_pt1 | contig 21043 bp, 28 predicted proteins | sample MGYA00478480_ERZ1090863 | MGnify/ENA primary metagenome ERZ1090863 (study PRJEB33644, sample SAMEA5815746) | chicken gut metagenome | biome: Chicken; feature: Gastrointestinal Tract; material: Caecum | place: Ireland | collected 2019-01-01 | study: A study of the...
CATGTTGATGATTGTCTCTCCGAGATTGGAATTTATCATAAGCGGTTCAGAGCCGGATCAATATCTTGTGAGAAAAACGCTGATAAAGGATATCTAGCTAAGGAACTCCGGGGACTCGGGTATCATGTGGATCCATACAGTGAGTCGATGAACAAGTTCCTGAAGATATCGACGTATCTCAGGCGAGATTGGAAAAAGATTATCTGGTTGGAAGATACGGATCCGGAGTACATCAATGAGATTCTGGATTATTCCGAGTTTGCAGAGCATGATGACAGTCCTGACTCTGCGGCGAGCCTTTTGAGAAAATATGATAAAAAGTCGCATTACAACAGCGGCCTGACAGGAGGAATATAGAATGTTTCGAGTAGCGGCAGGCACAGAGATGACGCCGGAGCTTCTGGCGGAGTATATGACAAAACATAAGACAGAGATTAATAATCGTTATCAGCGGCTGCATGATGCATACGAAAATAAATATGAAATCAGCAGGCTTGAGGAGAAGCCGGACTGGAAGCCTGATAATCGTATCCCGGTGAACTTTGCGAAGTATATCACTGATACGATGAATGGTTTCTTCATCGGGATCCCGATCAAGACGACCTGTGACGATGAGACCGTATCAGAGTATCTGGAGTTCCTGGATCAGTACAACGATCAGGACGATAATAACGCTGAGCTGTCAAAGGTATGCAGTATCTATGGAAATGGGTATGAAATGTATTACGTGGATGAGCAGGGAAATATCGGGATCACCTACCTGACACCGATGGATGCCTTTATGATTTACGATGATAGTATCCTGGAGCGCCCGCTGTTCTTTGTCCGACATTACAAGGATGCTGATAATGTGGAATGGGGGAGCTGGTCAGACGGGCGAGTCGTCCAGCATTTTGTGAACCGTGGAACTTATAGATGGGTAGATGACCCGAAGATACACGGATTTGAAGGTGTCCCGGCAGTGGAGTTCGTTGAAAACGAGGAACGCATGGGGATTTTCGAAAGTGCTCTTCCGATGATCGACGCTTACAATAAGGCTATCAGTGAAAAGGCGAATGACGTAGATTATTTTGCGGATGCTTATCTGAAGATTCTGGGGGCAGCGCTGAATGAGGAGGAACTGGAGCAACTTCGTCAGAAACGAATTATCAATTTTGACGGGGAAGATGCTTCAAAGCTGATTGTGGAATTCCTTCAGAAGCCCAACGGCGATACGACCCAGGAGAACCTGATCAACCGCCTGGAAAAGCTCATATTCCAGATCAGCATGGTGGCGAATATCTCTGATGAGAACTTCGGTACATCTTCCGGCATCGCTTTGAAATATAAACTTCAGGCAATGAGCAATCTTGCAAAGACAAAAGAACGGAAGTTCACCAGTGGAATGAACCGCAGGTATAAGTTGATCTTTAGCAATCCGGTTTCTGGAATGCAGAAGGATACCTGGGTTGGAATCAAGTACCAGTTCACGCCGAATTATCCAGCAAACATCCTGGAGGAATCTCAGATAGCTGGAAATCTCGCAGGAATCACGTCACATGAGACACAGCTTAAAGTGCTGTCGATTGTGGATAATGTTCAGCAGGAGATTGAGCGTATGGAAGAAGAGCAGGATGGTGTCGGATATAATACGGACTATCCCACAAACAGGACGGTGACGGAGGATGAATTACTGGCAGAAGAGACAGCAGCAGCTCAATAAGCAGTTGGAAAAGGACGAAGAAAAGCTGAAGAAGCGGCTTTCGTCCTATTTTGATGCTGAATATCGGAAACTGGATAAGCAGATCGCTGCATACTATAAGCAGTATGGGACGGATAATGTGATCCAGTACCGCAGATTGATGGAGACACTTTCAGAGGAGGACAAACGTCTGCTGATGGAGCAGATGGACGAGTTCGCAAAGAAGTATCCGCAATATGCCTCACTGATGCCGGTTCGTGAGTCGATCTATCGGTTGAACAGGCTGGAGGGACTCCAATATTCTGTCAGGATGCAGCAGCTTGAAATCGGGGCGGTAGAGAATGAGCAGATCACTGCGCATCTGAACAGGAATGCTGAGCGTGGCGTTAATGCCGCAGCGGAGTCAATGGGATTTGGAAAGAACTTCTACGCCAATAATCCGGACATTTCAAAGCTGTTTGTTAATGTTCCCTGGTCAAATGGAGAGAATTTTTCCCAGAAGATATGGAACAATACGACAAAGCTGGCGAATTACCTCAATTCTGATATTGCACAGGGAATTGCTCGGGGCGACAGCTATGAGCGATTGACCAGACGGCTGAGGGAAAGGTTTTCCAGTGTGTCTCGGAATGATGCGTACCGGCTGATTTACACAGAAGGTACATATGTCATGGCTGAGGCAACCATGCAGCCATTTACTGAAGATTTTGAAAAGTATCGTCTTTCTACAGTGGGGGATGGTAAAGTGTGCAGCATCTGCCTGGGCGTTGCCAGAGAAGTATTCAATATCTCGGATCGGCAGCCGGGAGTGAATTTTCCACCTCTTCATCCGTGGTGTCGGTGTACATTCACTATCGAGGTTGATGACTGGAATAAGTGGATGGAGGACTATGAGAAACGACACGGAAATGGACAGTCTCAAAAGGTTGCAAATAGGATGGAAACTGATATAATTGAGACAGGAAGCACAAGTGGAGCGCTTACCGACAAAAACGATCCACTGTTTGAAAAGAGGGATCGACACGCTGACATGTATTATAATGCAGTTCGGAATAGTCAGAAAGAGCCAATTGTTAAGTGCATTTCCCGGAATAGTGGATTCTCTGAAGCTTTCATATCAAAGGTATTTGATCATGTATTTCGAAATGAATATAATTTGTATGCGGGAACGAAAAGGTTTGATCCGGATTATGACATGTCAGAATCATTCCGCCGGCTTCGCGAAGGGAAAGATATACAGGAACATGACATTATATTATTGAGGCATGAACACTTGGAATATGGATTGATGAATAAGTTGGGCATTCCATATGATGACGCGCATGAACTGGCGCAGCGTAAGTATAATTACAAGAGAGCTCTGGAGAAATTCAAAAAGAAGAATGGCTTATAGAAAGGAAGTGAGTGTATGGTAAGAATTGAAAAACTGGAGTTGACTGATTCGACAGCGAGATATAAATATTATCCCGAGAATTCTGAGCGAAGTGGAATCGTTGCGCTAAATAGAAATACAGGCGAGCGAATATTAGAAGAATCTCTCGCCGGATATGATAATACTTACGCAGCACACGCACTCCGCCGGATAGAGGAATATCAACGAGATGGAAAGTTCCTTGAAAAAGATAAAATTGCATGGTACTGATACCACCAGTCGGAAATGGCCGGTGGTTTTCTTATGCTCGTTTTTAGGAGGTGCTTATGAAGCTGAGTATTTTAGGATCTGAATGGACAATAGAATACCGCAATGCTGACGCAGATCCGATTCTTGATGGAAGAGGCGGATATACCGATCCATCGGCAGCGCTGATCGTGATGGCAAATAAGCGAAAAGACGATGATGTTCGCGATTTTAAAGAAATTCAGAAAAGATGTTTGCGGCATGAGATTGTACATGCTTTTCTTTTTGAAAGCGGGTTGGGACCGAATTTCGAACATTCTCAATATGGACATGAAGAAACTATGATCGACTGGATTGCCATCCAGTTTCCGAAGATGCTGAAGGTATTTGAGGAGGCGGGATGCTTATGAGAAAATTATTATTCTTCTATGCGCCCTGGTGCCCGCCCTGCCGATTTTACGAAAAAGAGTTTATCTCTTTTCTGGAGAAAATCATCGGCAAGGATCAGATCCGGCGCGTGGATGCACAGGCGGACCCGTTTACAGCGGAGAAATACCATGTGGATAAATTGCCTACTGTGGTTCTTCTGGATGGGGAAACAGTACATATGAACCGCACAGGGGCAATTGATGTGAATGAGGTAGCGAATTGGCTGAAAGGAGAATAATCATTTTGCTTCGGCAGGTGATATTTTTATACCCATTTTTAAGAAAGGAAAGGTGAAGAATATGAAATTTACAGAAGCGTTAGAGAACATGAAGAGAGGAATCCCGATGAAACTTCCGTCATGGGGAGGATATTGGTGTTGGGATGATAAAAAGAAAACTATTTTGATGCACTGTAGGAAAGCAGACTCAGATACAGGAAAAGATGTTCTTGATATCAGGGAAACTCAGAGAGTGGAATACACACTGCTGAATGTACTTTCAGATGAATGGGTTCCAGCAAATAGTGAGAACTGCTCAATCATGGGCGGTACGCCTACATTCAGTTTTGGTGATGCCATCAAGTACATGAAGCGCGGGCTTAAGGTGAAGCGTCAGGGATGGAATGGGAAAAATCAGCATATCGAACTGGCTAGGAATATCAGCTATATAACACCAGATGGAAATATTCTGAATTGCGACCATGATGCAATCGGGAATATGGCTATTGCTTTTGTTGGAACATCAGGGGTGCAGATGGGATGGCTTGCTTCTCAGGCGGATATGTTGGCAGAAGACTGGATTTTTGCAGAGTAGAGAGGCGGTGATCCAAGTTATCTCCCTCCGGCGGGGAATGACCGGGACGGCAAAGGAGTGGTGTGATTGATTGCAGTAAGCGTCCGAAAGGACGGAATTGAGATACATGGCCATGCAGGGTATGCAGAGCCCGGCAAAGATATTGTCTGCGCCGGCATGACGGCGCTGACACAGACATTGGTCAGATCTATGCAGGGGTTGACCAAGGATAAAATTGAATATGAGGTATCACCCGGAAGGGCTGATATACATTACGGGAATCTGTCGGAAGAAGGAAAACTTCTGGTGGATTCCTTTTTCATTGGCGTTTGTTCGATCGCCGATGAGTTCCCGGAGTATGTCCGGATTGAGTGACCAGGCGTGAATGTCGTAAAACCTTACGGAAAAAGCCAGGCGTGGATGCTATAAGCTACGGATAAAGTGAAGCATTGACACTTAAAACTATGGAGGTACAGAGAATTATGAAGAACAAGTTATTTATGGCGTTACAGTTATTCGCGGATGATCCTGCACCGGCAGATCCGAAACCGAGTGATTCCGGCGATCCCAAGCCGGCAGATCCGAAATCGGGAAAGGACGATCCTGAGCCGGGAACTGATCCAAAATCCGTACCGAAATATACAGACGAAGATCTGGATCGTATTTTTGACAAGAAATTTGCAAAGATGATGGAGAAGCACCAGAAGGAACTGGATGAGGCGAAGCGCCTGACAGAGATGAACGCTCAGGAGAGGGCGGAACACGAGAACAAGAAGCTGCAGGAGCAGGTTCAGGAACTCCTTCGGAAAGAGGCAATTTCCGAAATGTCGAAATCAGCACGTGCGATGCTGAGTGAGAAGAACATCAATATCGGCGATGATCTTCTGAGTATTTTGGTTTCCGAAGATGCTGACAAGACGAAGAAATCAGTGGAAAACTTTATTTCCCTGTTTGAAGCAGCGGTAAATAGGGCGGTGAAGGATGCGCTGAAAGGCGAACCGCCGAAAGCAGGTGGTGCTTCCGGACTGACCAAGGAGCAGATCATGAAGGTGAAGGACCGTGCTGAGCGCCAGAGACTGATCAATGAGAATATGCATTTATTCAAATAATGGAGGTATGAGATGAAAAACAAAGAATTTAAAATGCTGCAGTTATTTGCAGCAGAAACAGGAACGACAACGGCGGCAGATCTTGCGCCGGCGATTTCGGTTGATTTTACGAGTCGGATTTCCCAGAATATCGTAGAGCTGCAGCAGCTTCTCGGCATCACGGATCTAATCCCGATGGCTGCCGGTACAGATATCAAGATCTATAAATGGACAGTAGGTGAGCCGGCAGCGCAGGTCGGAGAGGGCGAAGATATCGGTCTCACCCATGTTAAGAGAGAGCTGGCGGACACGATCACCCTGGATCTGGATAAATACCGCAGGAATACGACCGCTGAAGCAATCCAGAAGGTTGGAAGAGATATCGCAATCAACCAGAGTGATGAAAAACTGGTCAAGAAAGTACAGAAAGGGATCAAGGGCTCTCTTTATACTGTGCTGAAGGCAGGAACAGGCACAGCGACTGGTACAAATCTCCAGAAAGTCCTTGCAAATCTGTGGGCGAAGCTCCAGGGGTACTACGAGGATGAGGATGTGACTCCGGTCTATTTTATCAATCAGCAGGATGTAGCAGATTACCTGGGGACCGCGCAGATCACAATGCAGACGGCGTTTGGTTTCACTTACATCGAGAACTTCCTCGGACTGGGGACAGCGATCATCTCTCCGCAGGTAACAGTGAAAAAGCCGATCGCAACAGCGAGGGAGAACCTGAGGGGCGCATATGTGCCGATGTCTGGTGATGTGGCGCAGACATTCAACCTGATCGCGGATGAAACCGGTCTTGTCGGAATGACACACTCTGCTAAAACAGGGAATGCAACGGTCGACACCCTGCTGATGTCCTGCGTGAAGTTCTTCCCTGAATTCCAGGATGGTGTGTTCGTTGGTACAATCTCGGGGGAATGATAGCGTCTGACATTCTGACTATTCCGTCCCAGGGTCAGACGCTGTATGGCAAGCGGGTATCATCGCTTGTTGGGGACGATATAAGAGTCTATGAAGACGGAACTGTGACCGGCACACTGAAGCATGTGACCGGGTATACCGGTTTCAATGAAGCGGAACCGGAGGAGCAGGAAGGATATTTCTTCCCGTTTAGGTTAAGTCAGACAGGAACTACAATGACGTTTAAGAAGAACGGCGAGGAAACGAAGAAAGACATTGCATGGGAGGCTGACAACGTGTTCCGAGTGACTGCATCCGATACCTTTGAGGTGCTGGTTGATGGAAGCCCGGTGGTAACGTTCAACTTCTCCAAGGCGACATTCCAGGAGTAGGGTGATGGCATGGAATTGATCGAAAGAGTACGGCGCCGGATTCCGGAAGAGGAAGCGTCAGGCGATATACTGGATGAATATATCCGCATTGTGTCTGACAGGCTTTGCCTGCGTCTCGGTGTGGATATTCTTCCTGCCTTATTTGAGTCGATCTGCGTGGATGCTGTGATTAAGATGCACCGCCGCGCCTATTATGAGGGGATTACCTCGGAGGGCGCGGCGAATATCTCTACATCCTTTGTAGATGATGTGCTGTCCGAATATGCGGATGAGATTGCCCTGTATAGAGAGCGTCAGTCGAACAGCAGTGGAAGCGGGAAGGTGGTGCATTTTCTGTGATCTGGAAAAAGTGTCTGCTGAAAGCACAGGAAAAGGTTGGGGAAGATGCGCTTAAGAATCCTGTGTACGAATGGAAGGTCGTGTGTGAGACAAGAGCCAGATCCACGCCGTGGACGGATGAACAGATTGCCCTAGATGACAGGGAGGTTACCAGGAATGAGCAGAGATTTATCATTCCAATCCCATATCAACGTTTCCCTAAGTGCCAGAAAGCCGTGATAGACGGGAGAGAGCAGGACATTACGCAGGTGATTGATCTGTCACCGCGGTGGACGGCGATACAGGTGAAGGTGTACAAGGAGTGATGGTATGTCAGAAGTATTTTCGGTTGAACTGGATAAGGCGGAGATGGATGCGCTGGCTGAAAAGCTTCGGTCCATGAATGAAATCCGTTTTAACGCAGTAGTCAAGAAGAATGTGACACAGATGCTGAACGCAGCCCGAAACGGCGGGACTCCAGTGGATTCCGGAGAACTGCGGAAATCTTCTAGTACATACGGTGATGAGATGGGATATGTGGCTGAATATGCCCCTCATGTTGAGTATGGTCACAGGACAATAGACGGAGGCTATGTTCAGGGACAGCGATTCCTGAAAGCAAATGCGGATACTCAGGCGTTTATCTACTATCAGGATCTCTTGAACGCCATCAAGAAAGGATAGAACATGGCATATAAGCAGATGGGGCTGGTGGATTTGATTTCTGCAATCCAGAATAAGGTTGAAGAAGGAACTGGGCTCAGGTGCTATGATGCAGTGCCGATCAATAAGCCCAGCCCTTTCTATTATGCCGAGGTGGTCGGCAAGCGTCCCGCGCATTCGAAAACGATGTGGCGGGATATTTTTACGGTCTGGATCCATGCAATCGCTGAACCAGGGGAGTCCTCAGTACAGATATATGAACTCATTCAGAAGTTGGAAGAAGCGCTGACTGAGGATATTGATCTCCCGGAAGAGTATGAACTGATCATGCAGACGAACAACGGGATCCAGACGATTAAAACGGATGAAACAAAAGAAAAGCATGCCGTGCTGGCATACGAATTTATGGTCTGCTATGGCTATAAATGCAAAATATAGATGGAGGTATGGAAGTGAAGAACAGAGAATTTATGCCGCTTCAGTTATTTGCGAATGACGATAATGCGTATTGCGATTTCTCCAGTACCGCGGCAAAGGCGCTGGCTGGAAAAGATATCCTGCTTGCGATCTGGAATCAGACCGGGGATAAACTCCTGGCGATCAGTGGACAGCAGGGACTTACGATCAACCGGTCCGCAGACAGTATTGAGATCACATCGAAAGATACAGAAGGTGGCTGGAAATCAAAGATCGCGGGGATGAAAGAGTGGAGTATTGACAATGATGGTCTGTATGTCCCGAATGATGAGAGTCATAAGATTCTTTCCCAGGCATTTGAGAATAGTGATCCGGTATGTGTGAAAGTCGTAAACGGAAAGACGAAGCGGGGAATGTTTGGTGGCCTTGCAGTAATCACAGACTATCCGATCGAGGCGCCTTATGACGATGCAGTGACATACAGTCTAACACTTGACGGTATGGGAAGACTTGTGGATCTGATGCTGGATGCGGTCAGTCCGGACACAATGCCGGCTGGAAGCGCTGCTATTGAGCCACTTACGGTTGTATCTGTGGAAGGTGAGACGCCAGGAAATACAGCGGTATATGTAAATCCGATTAAAGGCGCAGGAAACAAGTATTTTTATAAAGCCGGCACTGCACCGCTTGATTATCCGGCGTATGGAGAAGTTATTTCCCAGACGAGTTGGGACGGGGCTGCGGAGATTACTGCGACGGCAGGTCAGCAGATCATGATCATCGAAACGGATGCAGACGGGAAGGCGCTGAAAGCCGGAGTTGCGACAGTAACAGCGAAGGCGTAAGGAGGGCAGCATGATAGAATATGGCGGTAAAAATTACGTTCTGAAATACAATCAGAAACGGATTGAAATGATTGAGGCAGTGACGAATATGCCTACGATGGCAGAACTCCGGAGGACTCAGGGATACCTTGGACTCACTTCCCTGAAGACATATTTTGCATATGGCCTGAAGGAAGAGGGATCGGATTCGTTCGTCGCGCCTAAACATGGAATCGAAATCTGCACACAGTTGATAGAGAATGAAAGTTATGAAAAAGTCTGTGGGCTGGTTCTTGAGAGCCTTGAGCGTGACTGCCCTTTTTTCTTCCCAGCCGGTTAGTTGAATTTGAGTATTTGGATGGAGAGCCTGATCCTGAATATGAAAAGATTGCGGAGCCGTATCGAAAGGATATTGACTTCGCTTTTTTTGCAGTAAATCTCGGATACTCGAAGTCGGATTATGAAGAACTGACTCCCAGAGAGATTGCGTTTATCCGTAAAGCTTGGGAGGAAAAGCTTGTAACGGACGGTTACATGATGTATAACGCAGTGTTTACGGCTACATATAACGTTAATCGCAAGAAAAATAAGAGGGCATTGAAGCTGTGGCGAAAGGCACGTACCCGTAAAGCGGATATGGAAGTTGTGCATGACAATTTGGCTGTAATTCGAGAAGTGGAAGAAAAAGAGGGAAAAGGATGGATTGACTTAATCTATCGAAAGAACGGGCTGAAGAAGCCGGAGAGGAGGCCGGAGAATGGCTGATTATACGTTAAGTGCAAAAATAACCGGGGATAGCACAGGATTTGAAAAGGCGTTCTCTACGGCTCAGAAAGCGGCAGATAGTTTTGAAGCGAAAATTAAGAGCGTTTCTTCGAAGATTCAGAATGTCGGAAACTCCATTTCGGGTTTTGGCGCAAAGTGGTCTCTCGGAATTTCCACGCCTCTGACACTGGCGGGAAAAAGCATGGTAACGGCAGCCTCCGATTATGAAGAAAACTTGAATAAGATCGATGTGGCTTTTGGGAAAAGCTCAGACACGGTTACTGCATGGGCTGAAAATGCCACAAAACAGTTCGGACTGTCGAAGAACCAGGCTTTGGAGTCTTCAGCACTTTACGGCGATATGGCGACCTCAATGGGGCTTTCCCAGTCGGCTGCAGCTGATATGTCCATGTCTCTGGCAGGGCTGGCAGGTGATCTTGCATCGTTCAAGAACATTGGAATTGATCAGGCTATGACTGCACTGGCATCAGTGTTTACTGGTGAGACAGAGAGCTTAAAACAGTTGGGTATAGTTATGACCCAGACGAATCTGGATGCGTTTGCGCTGGCAAATGGATTCGGGAAAACGACATCGGAAATGAACCAGGCGGAACAGGTACAGTTGCGGTATGCGTATGTGATGGCAATGACTACGAATGCTCAGGGGGATTACGCAAGGACAGCAGATGGAACGGCAAACAGCATGAGAACCTTCCAGGGAGCGGTTGACAATCTGAATATTGCTCTTGGAGAGCATCTTCTTCCGCTTCTGACTCCGTTGATTCAGAGTGCTACGAATTTGATAAACAAGTTCTCAGAGGCGGATCCGAAGCTTCAGCAGTTCATCCTCACTGTTGGCATGATTGCTATTGTGGTTGGACCAGCCTTAGTAGCGACCGGCTCACTGATCAGCTCGGTTGGAACTATAATCGGAGTTTTTGGAAAAGCATCGGCAGCCATATCAAATGCCGGAGGAATCATTTCGTTCCTGTCGAATCCAGTGACAATAGCCATTGCAGCTATTACGGCACTGATCGCAATAGGGTACCTGTTGATAACAAATTGGGATTCCATAAAGTCAAAAGCCGGGGAAACCTGGGACTGGGTTCAGAATAAATTCCAGATGTTCGATAATTTCCTGACCAGCGTGTTCACACATGACTGGTCTCAAAACTTCGGAGCGATGGGAGATATACTGAACGGATTTCTGGCAACGGCATCTAAAGTGTATAATTCGATCAAACAGATTTTTTCGGGACTGACGAATTTTATCGTCGGCGTATTTACAGGAGATTGGGAGCGGGCTTGGAACGGAGTCGTAGATATATTTTCGGGTATATGGAATGGCTTAACTGTAATAGCAAAGGCGCCGCTTAACGGAATGATCTCCCTGGTTAATGCGGCGATTTCCGGCCTGAACAGGATCAGCGTTGATATCCCTGACTGGGTACCGGGATTTGGCGGTAAGACATTCGGTTTTGATATTCCGAAGATTCCATATCTTGCGAACGGAACAACCGACTGGCAGGGCGGATTCGCATATATGAACGAGGGCGGCCGGGGAGAGTTGACGTATCTCCCAGATGGGACGCAAGTGATTCCGCACGACATTTCTGTAAAGTATGCGAAAGAATCTGCCAGGGCCAATGCATCCGCAGAGCCATTAGATCTATCCGGACTTCTTGATGGAATGGTAGTGCAGATCATAAATCATACGTCCTTGGACGGAACTCCTCTGAAAGAGACTGTATCCGACTATACGATCCGGAAGATAGGAAAACAGCAGAAAGCGGTTTTAAGGGCGAGAGGTGCAGGCTGATGAGAGAATTATTAGAAATGATAAAAAACGACAGTAGATTCAGCGTCCAGTACAAAGATCGTACAAGCGACAGCTTTGGTATTTTTCTCTATGATTATCCGGAGTTTTCCGGGGCAGAAAAGAACTATGATGATCAAAGCGTCGCCGGAAGACTTGGAAGCCTGATCGGAAAGGATATTTCGAAAGGAAATCTTGAAATAACCTGCACTTTCTCGGTGTTGCATCCTTCGTTCATGGCAGAAATACGGGAAATTAAAAGGTGGCTGTCTGGAACAGGGAAGCTTATCTTGTCAGATTCTCCGGATGTCTATTATGCTGTCCAAAAAGTGAATTATGGGAGCATCGAAAGGGAGCTGCGCAACTACGGACGATTCGCGTCCACATTTGTGTGTACACCGTTTGAGTATCTCGTGGAAGGAAAACGGGAGTGTGAAATCCGAGAGGTACTGTTTAATCCCTACTGTGTATGTCATCCGATTTACAGGATTACAGGAGAAGGAGTCTGCACGCTTCAGGTGAATGGCAATGCAATGTCAGCCAATATAGGGCAGAACCTTACGATTGACACGGAAAGAATGATGGCATATCGGTCCAATGGAGAACTTCAGAATACTTCAATCACAGGAGATTATGAAAATATGTATCTCAAAGAAGGAGAGAACGAAATTACCATTACGGATGGATTTGATATGAAAATTGTGCCGAACTGGGGGTATGATGTATGATTCAGATTTACAATCCTAATAACATAAATTATGAAAAAAATGGAGATATGCCATTGACTCCATCGAGCGCAACCATCCATACAATCCTGAATGGTTCCTGGGATGCAGAGCTTCATCACCCGATTGACCAGGATGGCAGATGGAAATATATCGTTGAAGGAGCGGTTGTGAAGATGCCGTCCTTTAACGGCGATCAGCTGTTTCGCGTGAAAAATAAGCAAAAAGCTGATTCTGGAATCGATGCGACAATGGAGCCGATTTTCTACGACGCAAAGGACGACTGTTGGCTGACAGATGTGCGACCAACAGGTAAAACCGGGCAGGAAGCGCTGAACATTATGACTGCTCCGAACAGTAAATACTCTGGAAAGTCCGATATAACGCTGCAATCCACCGCGTATTACGAGTATATGAATCTCATGGAAGCCATTAACGGAAATAATGATAATTCGTTTGTAAACCGGTGGGGCGGCGAAATTCTTTTTGACAATTTTTCTGTGATCATAAATCAGAGAGTTGGAGGTGATTACGGAGCAGAGATCCGATATGGAAAGAATGTTCCGGTAGATGGATTGACCGAAGAGGTTGACACCCGGGATGTTGTTACTAGGATATATCCAAAAGCATTCAACGGATACACCATGACAGATCACGGATATGTAGACAGCCCTTTGATAAATAATTATCCGACAATAAAATGCGCAACACTGACCTTCGAAGACGTGAAGATGCGGGAGGATGCTCAGGAGGATGATGAAGAAAATGGTGTGACTGTATGTGATACACAAGCCGAACTTGATGCAGCACTGCGGGCGAAATGCAATGAGCAATATACTGCCGGGTTGGACAAGCCTTCTGTGAGTATTTCGGCGGATATGATACTTCTGCAAAATACAGAGCAGTATAAAGACTATGAAATACTGGAAAGCGTCAGTCTCGGTGATACAGTTCACTGTCGGAATCAGCATCTGGATATTGTTACTGATGCACGAGTAATTGAACTGAAATATAACAGCATCTTGAAACGTGTTGAGTCGGTTGTGATAGGTGATTACCAGTACAACTATTTTCAGGATGTAACATCTACGGTCAACCGTGTTGAGAGTGCTATCCGGCCGGATGGAAGCGTAATCGGTCAGCAAGTCCAGGGCATTATTAACGGCGTGAAAGCGCAGATGAAGGCTCAGACCAGTGCGGCGAAAAAGGTAAATGTCAGAGCGGTATTATTCGAAGACACAGATCCAGAATCACCGACATACGGAGCAATGTGCTGGGGAACAATGGGCTTCCAGATTGCGTCCAAGAAAACAGAAGATGGACGTGACTGGGATTGGACTACATTTGGAACCGGCCAGGGATTCTACGCTAATTTAATTGTTGCGAAAACAATGCTTGCCGATCGAGTTCGGGGCGGGAAGTTCGTTGCTGGCGGAGGTGATGGTCAGAACGGAGTAATACAGATCCTGGACGAAGATGGAGAGGAAATAGGACGCTGGGATATAAACGGGCTGAACGTTAAGGAAGGAGAGATCAGCGGTACAGGCATCACCCTCGGAGGAAGTACCGGGAAGAACGGATATATCAGAATCCTCAACGGCGCCGGAAAGGAGATTGGACGTTGGGATCTGAAGGGACTAAACGTCAAGGAAGGAGAAATCAGTGGAACCGATATTACACTTGGCGGAGCAGATAACCAAGATGGCTCAGTTGAAATCCTTGATGGTTCAGGGAATGTCATTGTCAAAATTAACAATTACGGAATTACGGTAGATCACGGAGATGATGGAGGAATTGCAATCAGAAATGGAGCAATTTTTGTCCGTAATTCAAGTGGAAGCACGGTTGGGACAATAAAATATCAAGACGATGGGGTAAGCATATCGACCCAGGGAGGATCCGGTTTTTCGTCGCTCCTACTGAAGAATGACGGAACCGCGTTAATCGTAGGGCAAAAAAAAGTCGCAATTTCGGCCCAAGGCGATGTAGAAATAAACGGACGAACCACGAAAACAGGGCGGGCTGAGTTCTCGGACGGGACATATTTCGACATCCAGAACGGCGCTATAGTAGGCGGATATACAAAAGAAGGGGGAAGCTTTTAATGGCATGGACAATAGGAAACTATTACCTCTCAGAAGCACAGATGCAGGGAAACGCCATTGAAGTATACAACTTCTTCGCCCCTCGCGGATGGACCCTCAATGCGATAGCCGGGATGCTTGGAAATCTGGAACGGGAGTCCAATATCAACCCCGGTCTTTGGCAGAGTCTGAACGAAGGAAATTATTCCGGAGGGTTCGGGCTGGTCCAGTGGACTCCGGCAACAAACTACACCAACTGGGCGAATAATAACGGATACAGCATTACGGATCCGGAAGGACAGATGATCTGGATCGACACCCGGACGGTACCGGAAGGGCAGTGGATTGCGACCAGTGAGTATAACTTTAGTTTCGACTCCTTCAAAACCAGTACAGAGAGTCCGGAATACCTTGCATCCGCATTCCTGAAGAACTTCGAACGCGCCGGAGTCGAGGCGGAAGATGAAAGACGTTCGGATGCTCGAAAGTGGTACGACTACTTAAGCCAGTACGCGGGCGGAGCACAGATTATCCAGGACGCGATTGACTGGGCGGTGGCTATCGCAAATGACGACAGCCACGGATATGATCAGACACACAGAGATGGACCGGATTATGACTGCTCCTCCCTGATGTGCTGGGCGTACTCAGAGGCGGGGCTGAATACCAGACCCGGATACACGCCGGCAACCGGAACCATGTACGATGTATTCATCGATGCGGGTTTTCAGGATGTGACGGACCAGGTAAACCTATCAAACAGCAACGACTTGGTGAAAGGTGACGTCCTGCTCGTGCCCGGGAGCCACACGGAAATGTACATCGGAAACGGGCAGTTAGTTGGCGCGTCGATTAACGAAAATGGAGACACCACCGGCGGGCAGACCGGTGATCAGACAGGAGATGAGATTCACGTTCACGGGTATTACAACTATCCGTGGACTTATGTTTTACGGTATCCCGGCGGAGGAGTGATCCCGGAACCGGAGAATGTATATCTGGTCCGCTGGATACCGGCATAGGAGGTGAGAAAGAAATGGACAAGATAAGGCGAGATATTTACGTATTGCGGGATGCGATAAAATTCCCGATCGACTACCCACAGGGATCAGATGCCATCGACATTGAGTTTACGATCCGGGATTATGACGTCCCTTCTGGATCCACGGCGCGTATCTATGTGGAAAAGCCTTCGGGAAAGGGTGTGTATAATACAACCGCCATATCCGGAAACGTGATCACGGTGGATATGGAACAGCAGATGACAGCCGAGTACGGGAAGGCATCCATGCAGGTGGAAATCATGCATGGAGGAGAAACCTTACTTACTTTTGTACAGCCGTTACATGTAAAAAAGAGCCTGATGAAGTTTGAGAGCAGCAGCGGGAGCAACTTCGTGGATGAGTATCTGGCAATGGTCCAGGAAGCCCTCGGGAAGCTGGAGGAAGCCAGGGAACAGATCATCGAGGCGGCAGAGCGCGGGGACTTTACTGCAAGCATCCAGGTGGGGGACACCTCCACTCTGGAGCCTGGGCTCCTGGCGCAGGTGACAAACGTGGGGACGGCAATGGACGCGATCCTGGATTTTGCGATCCCACGGGGAAAAACAGGGCTGACCGGACCGACGGGCGCCCAGGGGATCCAGGGACCCGAAGGCCCGGAAGGACCACCTGGACGGGACGGAACGAATGGAGTCGTTACCCAGGTTGATCCGGGATTGTTTGCTCTCTACATCTCGGAGGAGGGGCATCTGATCGTGGTATACAATGCCGCAGATCCGGTGCCGCCATTAGAGATCATAGACGGGCACCTGAACTACATAATCGAGGAGGGCGATGGAAGTTGATAACGGCAAGGTTTAAACGGAATGAATACAGCACAACAGCCTGCGGGCTGGTGCAGTGGGATTACGGACAGACGCTCCGGATCGAGGGAGTGGAAGCCGGAGACGCCCCGGAGGTCCATTTTTCCGTCGGGCACCAGGACGCCATCATATCCCTCGGCACTGTAGTGGACGGCGGGATCGAGGCACATATCCCGGACGATCTGCTGGAGGAGGGGGAACAGATCACAGCGTATGTGTATATTGCCAATATAGACAGCGGGAAAACGATCCGGACGGTATCCCTGCCGGTAAAGCGCCGGCCGCGGCCAGATGATTATGATTCCCCCGGTGAGCAGAACCTGCTCCGGAAGATGCTGGAGGAACTGAAAGGTAAAGCGGACGATCTCCAGGAGTCTGAGGGGTATCTGCAGTTATTATCAGGCACGACCCCGATAGGAAACCGGATTCGGCTGCCGGAAGGCGGCGGAAGCGGGCGAGAGATCGAGTTGAGAAACAATGGTACTGCGATTGAATGGCGGTACACAGACAGTAACGAATGGACAGAGTTGGCAAAAATCAGTGATTTGAGCGGTAAAGATGGCGAGACTCCTGACTTTGAGGTTAGAGATGGGCATCTTATTGCGATATATAAAAATTAAAGGAGGAAACACGAATGGCAAGAGAAATTGACTTAGGAAGCATCATAGGACCCCAGGGACCGAAGGGAGAGCAGGGACCCCAGGGAGAGCAGGGACCGAAGGGAGAACAGGGTCCACAGGGACCAAAAGGAGATCCTGGAGCAACAGATGCTGCAGGCGTAACCTACGGCGAAACAAACGTCGAAGATGTCCTGGATACGTTAAAATCACAGATGGCAGACGTGCTATACGAAGCAATCCAGATCACATCCTTTACGAACAACGTAGGGACCGTAGAGATGGGGAGCACGGTAAGCACCGTGGTGCTGAACTGGGCGACAAACAAGACTCCGGAGGAACTGACATTGGACGGAGAAGGAATTGACAAGACATTAGAGACAAAGACGATAGAGAATGCGAACATAAAGAGCAATAAAACGTATACGCTCAAAGCCACTGACGAGAGGGATGCTACAGCCACAAAGACCACCGCAATAAACTTTTTAAACGGTGTATACTGGGGCGTCGCGGAGGACAAAGCCGACTTTGACAGTGCTTTTATCCTCGGACTCACCAAAGGACTCCAGGGGAGCAAGGCAAAGACCTTTACGGTAAACGCAGGGGCAACTCAGCACATCTACTATGCGATCCCGTCCAGATACGGCACACCGTCCTTTAAGGTTGGAGGATTTGAGGGAGGATTTGCAAAAGTGGCGACGATCGAATTTACAAATGCTTCCGGATATGCGGAAAACTACGATATCTATAAATCCGACAACCCGGGTCTTGGAAACACAACTGTGGTGGCGGCGTAAAGAAAGGGAGGAGATAAAAGATGGCAGTAGAACTTATATCAAAAATTAAACCAAAAAACAATGGAGATTTTAAGCTTGTCGACGTGGAAGACATCGAATACAACGGAAAAGGCCTGGACGAAGCGATAAAATCTGGAGAATTTAAGGGAGAAAAAGGAGATAAAGGAGATCAGGGACTTGCCGGTCCTGCCGGAGCTGATGGGGCGACAGGACCAAAAGGAGAACAGGGAGAGACTGGACCAACAGGACCCGCAGGCGCGGATGGAAAGTCCGCATATCAGATCTGGTTGGAGCAGGACGGAAATGCAGAGAAAAGCGAAGAGGAATTCCTGGCCAGCCTGAAAGGCGCTAAGGGAGATAAGGGAGACACCGGAGCTGCGGGAGCGGCCGGAGCCAAAGGAGAAAAAGGTGATCCGGGCGAACAGGGTCCACAGGGAATCCAGGGAGAAAAGGGAGAGAAAGGCGATCCGTTTGCCATTGCAAAGACATTTAAAAGCATCGAGGAGATGAACAGTGGATTCGCGACGGATGACGTTAAAGAAGGGCAGTTTGTCATGATCGACACCGGAAACGTGGAGGACGAAGACAATGCAAAGCTCTACGTAAAAGGGAGCACGTCTTACACCTACATAACCGACCTGTCTGGAGCGACCGGAATGACTGGTCCGCAGGGCCCCCAGGGACTGCAGGGGATTCAGGGTCCGCAGGGAGAAAAAGGCGAGAAGGGAGATACCGGAGAGCAGGGTCCGCAGGGAGAAAAAGGTGCAACGGGGGCGCAGGGTCCGCAGGGAGAAAAGGGCGCAACTGGAGCACAGGGACCGGCAGGAGCAGACGGGAAAACACCGGAATTCGAAATCCGGGAAGATGGACACTTATGGGCAATCTTTAAAGATTAGGAGGAGCGCAAAATGCCAAACATAGATCTTGGACAGGTCGTAGGACCTCAGGGACCAAAAGGTGAAAAGGGCGCAACGGGACCGCAGGGTCCCCAGGGCCCGCAAGGAGAACCGGGAGTCGTGGATATGGACACGGCGATGGAGTTTACAGAAGCCAGCACACGAGCCAACATTAACAGTAAAGAGAGCTTAAAAACAATACTTGGAAAGATAAGGAAGTATTTTACCGACCTGAAGCCACATGCATTTAAGGCTCCGGCAAATAACTTCACGACCACAGACGCAACAACGGCGGCAGCGGCGCCGACTGTAAAGCAGCTGAAAGAAGATGTTAATACACTAAACTCCGCTTTGACAGCTACAGTATTATATTCTGGTGGCGTACGTACTCTCGATTATGCGCAGCCGTGGCATGAAACATTATCATTTAGCCAATTTCAAAAAATCGAAATGGTTGTTATGTTCCAGACGCAGATTATTGTTTTACAGTTTTATACCATGATGTCTGATGAATACACGCATTCTTTTGGATTTAATACATATAATGCAGGACTCTTGCGTGTAATATCTGGAACTTTAAAATTTAGCGGAAGATATATAACTGAACCTCATTTGCTTATGCAATACAATGGAGGCGATATATCGCACATCGATCCTGAATCTATTGGAGTATTACGTATAGTAGGATATCGAAATGCGTAACTCCGCTTTAGATGATATCACCTTATCCGATCAACTGTTTTTCGAGAAATGGATTGACGGATCGACACGATATGAAGTTATTGTTAATTTTGATGACGTTGAGTATGATCAGCTGAATAGGATCCCCATTTTAGTTGGTGGTAATATCGGAAATACTCCATTTTTATATATGTATATCGCTGATCTTCCGAACTTGCCTCAAAATGCATCGTCACTAACAGGCACAGCAATCATTGAAAACCCTCTGAGTTTTTATGTATCGGCCAACAAAGACGGTGGAGAATCCAGAAGATTGAGGATTGTTTTTGCAAATCAGTCCGCCAACGGAGCGCATGTGTACATTGAGATTAAGGCGCGCGGCGGTAAAATTCAAGGCGAAACGACATCGCAAATCTCATAACTCCGCTTTGACGGACTTTAAATCAGGAGCAGTAACATCCCGCCAGCGAGAAGGCGATGCTCACAGCATGGTCGGAAACGCTAACCAGATTGAATTTTTCGTCATTGACGCAAATAGTGGAACAACAAGTAATAATTTTCCCATTAATAGCGCTGGCGTTTTAATGAATATGAACCTTTATGATTCTCATTTCGTACATGTGTTCTTCCCGATATTGAGCCAGAAGGTCTATATCGAGATACAAGTCAACCGTGAAGGCTGGTCTGCATGGCGAGAAATATAACTACCTCGGCATAAGGATAACTGCTTGCGTTGCTCCATCTCCGGTATTGTATACAGATACAGTGCGTTGAGAGTTATTCACGCTCGTAATAACGTTTTCGTTTTGCGAATCTCCTCCGAGCTGATTAGCTGCGATCCCACTGGAAGCTGAATAATGCGGGTATATGCCGTGATATGTGATTACTACCGCCATCTTTCCGATGGGGAGCGAAAATGTGTATGTGCCATCTTGATTAATCCATACGACATCCATATTGCTCTTCGCAAAAGCGGAGTTAAAAATATACTTCGCAAATAGTAATCCATGTTCCTTTTGGGATGTTTCCCGATATATGGGATAGCTTTACGTGTCCATTTGCTGTGATTTCCAAATACGCAGTAACATTATCGCGAAGAATAACCCATTTAGAAAGGGACATTGTCGGAAATAACTCTGGGAAAGATTCGCTAAAGCTGAAATCCAATGCATCAGACGTATTGATTCCTTCTGAGTTGGAAATAAATATCATTTTTGTATTACCAATTTTCCTTATTATCGCACCATATGTAGTATTTATTGTAGCTGTCAAAGCGGAGTTTTTTGAAGCAACCATATTTTCCGACCGGCAGCAGGAACATTTTTATAATTTAAGCATAGCAAACAGACCCGAGAAAATCGAGTCTTTTTTAATTTATGCAGTTAGGAGGCGCCGCCTATGCAACAGACTGATTATAGTGATATTTCACAGTCGATTGATCCAAGGCTACATAAACCTGCGTGGTCCGGAGGTCGGAATGCCCGAGAATCTGCGCAACGTCTTGAATCGGTACGCCCTTGCGGACCAAATCTGTTGCCAAGGTCCGGCGGAACCGATGTGGATGCACGTTGCTCACACCGGAGCGGCGGCCGAGATCCTTAACGATGTACTCGATCCCCTCCTTTGTGAGACGGCGGTGCGGATCCTTGAGCCCAACAAACAGCGCCGGAT
>ERZ1090863.517-NODE-517-length-21013-cov-4.613131_pt1 | contig 21013 bp, 10 predicted proteins | sample MGYA00478480_ERZ1090863 | MGnify/ENA primary metagenome ERZ1090863 (study PRJEB33644, sample SAMEA5815746) | chicken gut metagenome | biome: Chicken; feature: Gastrointestinal Tract; material: Caecum | place: Ireland | collected 2019-01-01 | study: A study of the...
AATATAAACAGTGCAGATACCTTTGATTTCTCTACTCGCTGTTGCTTAGCCGTAATGAGCCTGTTGTTCGCCAAATTGGCGATGTCTGCCGCTTTCCGCAAGCGAAAGTCCTTCTGTCGTTTCCCATAGGGCAATCGGCAGGGTGTCTTCGGCGCTCCTCGCGCAAATCAACGACAACACTATTGAATTACACACCTTTCAGGAACTAAGCGACACCATATATATGGTAAATTAAGCCGCTTTGAAGATTATGTCGCTCTATTAACGGAACCGCAGAAAATGGCAAAAAACTACCGATTATGCACTACACAACAAAACCGCAGGGCTCAGCCGTTTGGCCGAACCCTGCGGTTTTTAACTTACATATTCAGCAGAATATGTGTTGCTTTTATGAATTTTTCTTTTTGCGGATCAATATCACCGCTACAACCGCAGCAGCCGCAACAACTACTACGCACCCTGCAACAATGCCGATTATAGCGCCTGTAGGAAGGCCGCCTGAAGGCTGGTCACCTGTTTCAGGGGGAACATAACCGGGATTGTGAATCATTCCGTCCGCGTCAAGGTATACCGTAAACGTGTTTGAAACACCGTTATATGTTATAGTAATGACGTTATCTCCGTACTGCAGAGGAGCAGACGAATCTGTGTAACCCAGCGTTGTTTCTTCTGTAATACCGTCTACATATGTAACCTTTAGTCTGAGACCTGCAGCAATGTATGTATCGCCGGGAGCATACTGCGCTTCTTCAGGATAAGATACAAACTCAATGCTTTGAACAGCAGGTTTGCTTACATTTACAGTGAACGATGTTTCAACTCCCTGATACCTTACGATTATATTTCTGTCATCGATATTCAGTGTCCTGTCAGCATTTTCGATATCAAAACCGCTTGTTATAACTTCACGTGAGCCGTCGCTCCACTGCACGGTAAGCTGCATGCCTGCAGAGTCAAACTTTTCACCGCGGATGTAATTCATCTTAGTGGGGAAAGTAGTTATGCGGATGTTATCTATCTTCACATTCTCGCCAAAGGTTGCCGCCTTTGCACGCATGGCCGATTCGGCGTCGATAAGGTTCTGCGAATTGGTTACAAACGTGAGCTGGCTGTTGCTTACAAGGTTATAAGCATTGCGCGCGGTGCTCATAAGCTGTTTATAAGCCGTCCACTCTGCAGTGTTCTGAGCGGTAAGCGCGTTTATCTGCTCGGCCGTAGGAATATTTTCTATTGCCGCTACTGCCGCGCGCGCATTATCGTCTGCGATAACAGCCGTAGTTTCATGCGTTGAAAAATAAACGGAATATATGCGGCCTGTAAAGCCTGCGGCATTCCCGGGATATTTAGCTGTAAGTCCCTCGCCTTCAGGGCCAAAATCTTTTATACCTGTTATGCCATACTTGCCTGCATACAACTTGAGTGCAAGGTAGTTGCTGAAGTTTGCATAGTACTTTTCACTTGAAACATCGCCGCTGTAATCGAGGATGGCGTACATTTCGTCGTCGGGGTCAAAATCGCTTGCGCTCAACGGCTGCGTTTCGAGCACGGGAGCCGTAAGGCAGCCGAATTCGTATACGGTAGCGCTGCAATTGAAGAACGCACGGTCGCCCACTGCCTTAAATTCATAGGGGAAAGTTACCTTTGTAACCTTTGTTGCGTTTTCAAAGGCACTTGCCCCTACGCGCGCAGTGCTATCCAGCAACTTCACCTCTCCGCCCTTTGCCGCAGGGAATGCCATTAACTGATATGTTCCGTTGGCATTACGCTCGTAGAGCACACCATCACTGACAAAGAACGTATCGTTTTCATCGATGGCAAACGCAGATATGTTTTCCAGGGCGCTGAACGCGCCGTCGCCTATATCTGTAACATTTGCATTTATTGTAAGCACGCCGTTTTTGCCGGTGAGGCCGGTATACGCAAAGGCATATTTGCCTATTGTAACGCCATCCAGCTTGCTGCCATTGAACTCTTCGGGAATTGCTGTGCCATAGGTTATAGCTGTGATACCCGAACCTACAAACGCGCTGGCGCCTATTATTGCAAGCTTGGGTGCAACAACTTCGGTAATGCTTTCACAAAGATCGACCGCGCCGCCGCCAATGCTTACAAGCTGGTCAACGGTGCTCTCTTTAAAGTTTTCGCAACCGGCAAAAGCATAGGTGCCTACGCCCTCTACGTTGCTTACATTAAGGCTTGCAAGGCTTTGGCAGGCATAAAAGGCATAATCGCCAACACTTTTAAGTGCTGTGAATGGCACGTTTGAAAGGCTTAAACAACCATAGAATACACCGTTGCCAAGACTTTCTATGCTTGTGAGCGACTCAGGCAAGTTGAGCGTTGCAAGACCAGTCTGCCCGCTGAAGGTGTAGTTGCCAAGCTCGTCGCTGCCCTCGCCGAAGGTGACACCCGTCAGCGAAGCACTGTTGCCCGCTGCAAAAGCATAGTCGCCGAGCGACGTGATTGCGCCAAGCCTTACCGTTGCAAGATAGGGGCAGCTTGCGAATGCACTGTTGCCTATTGTAGTCACCGCGGTGCCCGTAAGGTCAAGCGAAGTTAAAGCAGTGTTTGCAAACGCCGAATTGCCTATAGAGGCAAGGTTTGCATTCCACGTAATATTTCTGACACGACGAGAATTTGCAAATGACTCGGTTGGAAGGGCTGTGCCCTTAAAGCCTGAAAGATCTACGGTAGTAAGATTCTCGCAGTAAGAGAAGGCGCCCGTGCCGATGCTTGTTACATTTTCGGGAATGACTATTGAAGTTATTCCCGTACCCGAAAAGGCATAGTTGCCTATAGTTTCAAGCTGCGAACCGGCTTCGAACGTAACCGATTCAAGGCCGAGGTTGCCCGAAAAGGCGTTGGGGGCTATCTCCCTTACCGTTGCAGGCACTGTAAATGAGCTTGCACTCTGCAGTACCTTTATAAGACGTATCTTGTTGCCATCCGCATCGCACCCGTATACAGCGCCGCCTTCCACTACCGCCCTTGCGGTATCTGCATCATCAACTACTATAATGCCTGAATTTTCAGGGAAAATTATTTCTGTTATATTGCAGCCGTAGAATGGCGATTCTGCCGTGCTGTAGGTTATACTGTCAAGGTCATCTTTCGTCACATCCGTATATTCCAGAGTGCTTAGGTTCGTACAGTCATAGAACATCTTGTCTGAAATATCGGTATTGCGGCTTAAAATGACCTTTTTAAGTGAAGTACATCCCGCAAACGCCATTTCATCGGCATTCCTGAGCTGGGTGAGGTTGAGCTCTTCAATTGAGGTACAACCGTAGAACGCCCGGGCGCCTACCGAAGTGAGATTGGGTGCATCTAAAATCTCGTATTTATCTTTATATGTTTCATCACTCAAAAGGTCGAGAATCTCAAAGTCCTCAGCCTTTTCGCCGGCTTTAAGATTGAGTTTTATACCCTTTATGCTCTTAAGCGAGGTGCACCCTGCAAAGCAACTGTCTGCAAATGTTATGGCTCTTGAGTGGATGATTATCTCTTCAAGGTTTTCGCACCCATAGAATGCATATGCGTGCACATATTCTATAGTACCGGGAAGAATCAGCCTTTTAAGAGCCTTCATGTTTGCAAATGCAAACTGCTGGATCTCGGTCGTGGGCGATGAAATTTCAAGCTCAGTTATATTGTCGTTATCTTCAAAGGCCTCTTCGTATATGTAATATACATTCAGATTCCTTGGAATTGTAACCTTGCCGCCTGCGCCGTGATATTCGCGCAGATAACCATCCTGAACAACAAATTCCGGGCCAACGGAAAGCGTTGTAGAAACCGTATACAGCGTTTGCCTGCCATCTATATATCACGTACCCGTTATTGTGGCAGTACCTTCGGCAAGGGTTCTTGTATAACCTGTAGTTTCGTCTACGGTAGCTACCGACGGGACAGACGACTTCCACCTGATATCCGGTTCAACGTTGGCATACCACGGCTCCACTGTAGCCTGCAGGCTGAATGCCTCATTCGGGTCGACTGAAACAGTAGTGTTTGTCGGATTGACCATGTTGTTATCGGCATTTTTTATAAGACCGAGTTCCAAACTTGTCACCCTTGGAGCGGTGAGCACATTTTCGGTAACGGTGACAAGTATGCCGTCCGACGAAGAGGCATATTCATCCTTGCCGGCGTATACCTTTACAAGAGCTGTACCGGGGTTGACGCCCACTATCGTGCCGTTCTGTACGCGCACAACGTTTTCGTTGAACGAATGCCAGAACAGGAAGTCGCTTGTTGCGTCTGAGGGCGTTACAGAAGTTTCAAGAGTGACCACCTCGTTTACATCGAGCGTGATCTCCTTTGAATAGTCAACGCCCGTAGCCGAAGTATCGTCGCCCGAAACTATCTGAACCTGATCGGGATAGTTTACGGCGTCCTCAAGCGGTTTAAGGCCGTCTACACGGTAGGCGCGCGCATTGAGCGCATAGTCGTCTACCTGAATGTAGAGTTCCAGATTCTGGTCGTAGTAATCGGTTATATCAAGCGTTACTCTTGTAGTTGAATTACGGCTGCTGTATATAGGCGTCATATTCGACTGAAGCATTTCAAGCGTCATAGTCGAATAATCGGCAAAACACAGCGCGATCGCCTGCGAATAGTGATTGTCGTATACGTCTACATCAAGGTATACGTTGTACTGCGTCTGTTCGTTTTCATCCTCGTAGGGAACGTAGCGCACCTGATAATCGACTATTTCGGGTGCTTCGGTATCTATGTAGAAGTTGAAGTCGAAAGTTTTTGCATAGTCGTATTTTTCAGGGTCGTAGGGTCTGTCTTCACTGATTTCGTCGAGCACACCCTCCATGTGAACGAGGTACTGCCTGTTATTTTCAAGGCCGAGTTCGGCGGCGTTCCAGTCGAGCTGGACAAGCGAACCATGCGCGCTTGAAGAACCTGCAGTAAACGACTTGCGCACATTTTTCTGGGTCTTTGTGAACACCACCTCTCCCGTCACGGCGTCGGTTATGGACACATTGACCTCTGCGGCGCCCCTGAGCATGCCGGCATATATGCCGTACAGCTGGCTTACCGTATGCCTTGTACTGTCGTCATATATAGAAATCGAAGCTTTATCCGACGTAGCGTATATATGGCGGGCAGTGGGATCCTGGTCGTAAAGATAGGAACCGAGAGGTATTATGTACATCTCGTTATAGTACGAACCGAGGGGAATCGTGGGGTATACTGCAGCTTCGGGCTTATCGTCCTCGTCTATGCTGCTGTCGGCAAGAGCCGCGTCAAGTTCATACTGCGATATATCCAACATGGGGGCTGCATACCAGTCGCCGTAAAAGCCCAGCCAGGGTATGTTGAGGTCAACTTTTTCACCCGTTGTTTCGTCGGTCAGGGTGATAAAGCCTTCAACATACATGCCGTTTTTGAAGTTGGCATCTATATACTCCTTGGCATCATCGTTGAGCGTAACGGTGACCTTGATCTTGGCGTCGCTGCCGGCTTTGAGGCTGAGGGTATCGCCGTTTATAGAAGCGCTGTCGCCGCCCGAGATCAATTCGTACCTGACAGTTGCCATATCGTCGAGCATATAGGCTTTTTCTGCCACGGTGATTTCGTCCGAAGATACCGACTCGGTCATGGTGAGCGTATCAAGCTTATACGTGCGCGGAACATCGCCCATGTTTTTGGCATGGAACTCTAATTCGTAAACCCCCGTCTTTTCAGGGTCATCGCCTATCTCTATTTTAGCTTTATCTATACCATCTGAATACAAGTACGCCTGCGTTTTGGCGGCCTTGGCTATATCGGCAAGACCTGCGCCCTGTTTGCGTGGGGAATAAGGCGTATTATACTGGTCGTACGCAATGGTTGCCGTACTCATGTACAGGAAGTTTGCCATTGCAACCCTGTCGTGATTGAGGTCTTCCGCTGAGACCTCATTGCTCAGATACTCGTTCCTTTCTATATAAGAGAGCATAAGCGCCATGGCACCCGCCATGTTGGGCGAAGCCATGGATGTGCCGCTGTACTCAGCCCAGCCGTTGGGCACTGACGAAATTATTTCGCCGCCGTGCGCAGAAATTTCAGGCTTGAGCTTTAAGTCGGGCGTAGGGCCCCAGCTGGAGAAGTCCGACATGAAGGGGCCTGCCTGATAACCGCTGCTCACATACAGCGTTCCGCTCGGCTGGGTTTTACTGAAGGCGGCAACGGCATCCATTGTAACGGAACAAGCGGGAATGGGATTGCTTATATTGCCCACGCTCATGCGGATCGTGCCGGCAACGTTGTTGTATATAATACAACCAATTGCGCCGTGTTGCTGAGCGATGCGCACCTTATCTTCAAATGAAACATTGCCACCGCGCTGCACTATGGCTATTTTGCCTTCGACATTTACATTTTTAGTATAATTGACATCCATGCCATAGCCGGGCACTATCCGGTAAGGGATTGCATAAACATCGTTTCCGTCCTCGTCCTTGGTAGGAGCTATTGAACCGGAAACCTTTGATATCAGCTCGGAGACGAAGTCTTTTTCGTTATTGTTGCCGTCGCTGGCTTCAGAGAAGTAGAGGAATTTATCTTCGCCGCCTACTTCCACCCTTATATATCTTGAAAGCTGTCCGTTTATACTTGCAACGCTTATTGCACCGGGATATGTAGAGGGCGAACCTACCGTTGCCGAATCCGGATTTGAAGTGAGGTTTGTACCGTATGTGCCGCCGAAAGCCGAACTATAGTCGTTACTTGCAGCAACCACGAGAGAAATACCGGCATCGCGTACGGCATCGTATACGCGCTGCATATTGTCGTTATCACCGGTAGAGAAACCTGCCGACGAACCGAGGCTCATGTTTATAACGTCTACGCCGAGCTTTACGCAGTCTTCAAGCGCGGCAAGGATGTCCATCTCCTCCGCGCCGCCGAGCACGCCGTTATCTGCTTTATCGGAGAATACTTTACAGATTGCAAGCTGCGCCTTGGGGGCAACTCCGGTAAAAGTCATGTACTCGCCGTTGGCGTTCTCCATTCTGTTGCCGTCTATATCTACAAGATAACCTTTCTCGTCGGTAAAACCTTCAATGCTCTGTCCTATGAGATCCTTACCTGCAATAATGCCGGCAACATGTGTACCGTGTGCGGAATTTGAGGGATAAACATCGGTATCTTTATTTGCATAGTCATATGCAAAAGGAACCTTGGCACTGTAATATACATCATCTACAGTGGCTTCGCCGTCGAGTGAAACAAGGCCCTGATTGGCATCGCCTTCAAATATCTTTTCCTGAACCTGCTCTTTGGTGAGTAGCTGATCGGCAGGGCCGACAGAGTCGGCGGCAAATGCAGGATGGCTGGAATCAAGGCCGGTATCCAGTACGGCCGCAACCATACCTTCGCCCTCTCCGAGCACTTCGCGCAGTTCCTTGTCAACTTCATAGATACCTGTTTCCCATGCGTTTTTATCGTTTGTAACTTTTTCGTCCTGGGGGGCATAGTAATATTCTGAAATATCAACCGAACTTACGCCATTCATTTTGGCGATCTCATCGGCATACTTCACGTCTACCTTAACTGCAACGGCATTTGTGAGCAGTGTATAGCCATACTTAAACTCGTAGGGAATGCCGGCGTCGCTTAGGTCTTTGAGGAAGTTCTTTTGTGTATTCTGCAGTTTTTTACTTGCGGTAATGCCGTCATTTGTCTGCATATACTCAACAAGATCTTCATCGCCGTTGCGCTCGGCAAGGCTTTTGCCGTCGAGCGATATAATAAGCCAATGCTCGCCCGTTACCGTGGGCTGAATATCGACGATGTCGCTCGAAAATGCAGACGACGTATCGGCAGTACCAAAGGTGTCATCCTCAGAAAGTTTTATACGGTTGCGCCCTTCTGCCGACACGCTAGTTGACTAAGAATCGTCCAGGAGGAAGGCCGCGCCTATGAGAGATGCGCACATGATAAGCGCCAGCGCCAGCGCTAAAATTTTATATTTGATACGATACATAGGTTTATTTTCATCCTTTGCCGTTGAAGTTCAGAAAATTTACTGTACATTCTCCGCAGAGTCATCATAGAGGTGGCAAGCAACAAAATGGCCGGGTTCGTACTCGCGGAAGGCGGGCACTTCCTTTTTGCATATGTCCATACACCTTTCGCAACGGGTATGGAATTTGCAGCCTGACGGAGGATTTGCAGGTGAAGGGATATCACCCTTCAGGATGATGCGCTTCATCTTGTAGTCGGGGTCAGGCACGGGCACTGCAGAGAACAACGCCTCGGTATAGGGATGAAGCGGACGGGCAAATATATCTTTTGTCTTGCCGTACTCCATCATGCTGCCAAGGTACATAACGCCAACCTCGTCGGAGATGTGCTCCACGACCGAAAGATCGTGCGAAATAAATATATACGCAAGCTTGTCACGCTGCTGCAGTTCCTTAAGCAGGTTGATTATCTGTGCCTGAATGGAAACGTCGAGCGCGGAGACCGGCTCGTCGCAGATGATAAGTTTGGGCTTTAATGCAAGCGAACGCGCTATGCATATACGCTGGCGCTGGCCGCCCGAAAATTCATGGGGGTAGCGCTCGAAATACTGCGGCTGAAGGCCGCACCTCTCCATTATATGGAATATGTATTCCTTATACTCCGACTTGGGAACTATTTTATGTTCGCGCACGGCCTCGCCGATGATCTCGCCCACGGTAAGCCTAGGGGAAAGACTTGAATAGGGATCCTGGAATATCATCTGGAACTGAGGGCGTATTTTGCGCAGTTCATGCGGCTTCATTTTGCCGAGATTCATGCCGTTGAAGATGACGTCGCCCGCCGTTACGGAATGAAGGCGAAGTATAGTTCTGCCCATAGTCGTCTTTCCGCAGCCCGATTCGCCGACTATGCCGACCGTCTGGCCTGCATGGACATTGAAAGAAATATCGTCTACGGCGCGTACATACTGAACCTTCTGTCCGATCACGCCCGTACGGACGGGAAAATACTTCTTAAGATGACTTACGCGAAGCAAAACATCGTCTTCGGGCAAACTGTCAGCCACAGGCTGAATTATCTCGTCCGCGGTTGCGGGCTGAATTATTTCGCTCATTGCTCTTTACTGCCCTCCTCCGCATAAAGATAGCACGCCACGCCGTGAGTGGGCGTTACCCACACAAACCCTGGATATTCGCCATTACACTTTGCCGTGCAGCGGTCGCAGCGCTCTTTAAAATAGCAATAGTCGGGCATGTTGATGGGGTTGGGCACCTGCCCGGGTATGCTGTAAAGTTTATCTACTTCCACTCCTACCACCGGTTTGCTCTTCTGAAGGCCGATGGTATAAGGGTGAAGCGGATTTTTGAATATTTCCTGCACGGTGCCGCTCTCCACTACCTTGCCTGCGTACATTACATGCACATAGTCGGCCATTTCGGCGATAACGCCGAGGTCGTGGGTTATCAGCATTATAGAGCCGCCTATCTTTTTGCGCACGTCGCGCAGAAGGTCGAGTATCTGCGCCTGAATGGTAACGTCAAGCGCGGTGGTAGGCTCGTCGGCGATAATAAGCCTGGGGTTGCAGGCAAGCGCCATGGCTATCATGACCCTCTGCCTCATGCCGCCCGATATTTCGTGGGGGTAAGACTTATATACCCTCTCCGGCATGGCAATGCCCACAAGGTTGAGCATTTCAAGACTTCTGCGCCTTGCCTCGGCCTTATTGGAACCGGGAATATGCAGCAGAGTTACCTCATCGAGCTGGTTGCCGACGGTAAACACCGGGTTGAGCGAGGTCATCGGCTCCTGGAATATCATTGCTATCTGCCTGCCGCGTATGCGCGACATTTTTGAAATAGGCATATCGGCAATATTGTATACCTTGTCCTCCATTTCATACATGAGCGCGCCAGAGGCGTCCCTCTTTTGTACGGGGGCAAGCACGATATTGCCGTCTTTATCGAACACAGGATTGCCGTGCTTATCGAATTTTGTGCCCATTACATAGCGCACGCCGCCGTTTTCGTCGGGCAGAGTTTCGTATATGGGAATGGGCTTTCCGTCTGCGCCGAGCTTATATTCGCGCGACTTGAAGCGGATGGCGCCCTCCACTATCTGGCCCTGGGGGGCCTGAACAAGGCGCATGAGCGAAAGGCTGGTTACAGATTTGCCGCAGCCCGATTCGCCCACTATGCCTACTACAGAACCTTCGGGAACGTTGAACGAAACGCCGTTTACCGCGCGCGAAACGCCCGAATCGGTGAAGAAATATGTATGCAGATTGTCAAATTCAACGATGTTGCCATCGTCCTTCATCTGTGTTGTAAATTCCGACTCGTTTACGCGGCGCTTTTTCTTTTTTTCAAGCTCGCGTATGGCCTTTTTATTGGCCTTTGAAATATCGCGCGATTCTTTGTGCGAAAGGTAATGCGCCTTTTTGTTGACTTTAGTTTTCTTCTCTTCCGGCATCGCCATTTTACCTCTTCATTTTAGGGTCAAACGCATCGCGCAGGCCGTCGCCGACAAAGTTGAACGCAAGCACCGCAAGCACAATGCATATGCCGACGGGCACCCACTGGTTGGGGTACTGTCCCCAATAGGAAACCTCTGACGTAAGCACGTTTATCATGTTGCCCCACGTTGCGTATTCGGGCGGAACGCCGAGGCCGAGGAAGCCGAGCGTTGCCTCGGTGAGGATGACGTTGCCGAGGCCGAGCGTCATTGAAACTATCAGCTGGGGCAGAACGTTTGGCAACAGGTGTTTGAACAGCTTGCGCCACAGGCTCAGCCCCGTGGCTTCAGCAGCCATCATGAACTCCTGTTCGCGGAGCGAAAGTATCTGCCCTCGCACCATTCGCGCGACGCCCGCCCAGCCTATCAGCGTAAGCATGGCCATCATTACATATAGTCGCGCCATCGCGTCTATCTGGGCCTCTCGCAATATGTAACTTATAATAAGCATTATAGGCAGCGTTGGAATACATGCAAACACATCGACTATTCGCATTATAAGCATGTCTACCCACTTGCCGAAATAGCCTGCAAGGCCGCCGAGAATTACGCCGAAGACAGTTTGCAATATTACTACCACAAATCCGAGCGTGAGCGAGATCCTGCCGCCGTACATAAGGCGTGAAAATACATCATAGCCGTTTTTATCGGTGCCGAGAATGTGCTCGCCGCCGGGAAGAGCGTCAAAATTGAATGCATTGTTGCCTATAGTATATTCGTAAACGGTCTGCGTGTCGCCGTTTGCGTCTGTATAGCTTATTTCTGTATTGGTTTCAACAACCTTGCCGGTTGATTCATCTGCCTCAGACTGCCCCCAGCGGTCGTAAATGACCGGGCCGAGGAAGGAGAACAAGAACAGAATTATCAGCGTAACAAGGCCTATCATTGAAAGTTTTGAGCGAAAGAAACGCTTTGCCACCACTGCCGCGGGAGAGAGCGTTCTCACCCTGTCTTCAAGGTGTTCAGGTTCTGCCGCCGCCTCTGCGGCATCGTTTGCGGCGAGCACCGTTTCAGCCATGCCCTCGGCGCCGGAGTTGACAAACTGTCCCGTAGGCTGCTCGGTAGAAAGGTTTTCAGGCCCGGGGGTAAGCTCTTCCTGCAGCCCTCGCTTTTCGTTATTATCCATCGGTTGTGCTCCTATTTGTTGATTTTAACGCGCGGATCTACAACCGCGTACATGAGGTCTGCAAGCAACATACCCAAAACCGTAAGAATGGCAAGGAACATGTTGTATCCCATAACAAACGGGATATCGCCTGACTTTAAAGCGTTGTATGCCATAAGGCCGATACCGTCTATAGAGAACATCTGCTCAGTTATCATGGCACCGCTGAAAAGGCCGGGCAGTGTGCCCGCAAGCAGCGTTACCAGGGGAATGAGCGTGTTACGGAAGGCATGCTTGTATATTACTTTGTGTTCGCTTAAACCCTTGGCGCGCGCCGTACGGATATAGTCGGCGTTGAGCACTTCAAGCGTATTTGTACGGGTATAACGCATAAGCGAGCCTACAGAAAGGAACACCATTATGCCTATGGGCATTATAAGATGCCACACCATATCCCAGAACCTTGTCCAACCGGAGGCGTCTATGGGCAGGGTGCCCACAAGACCCTGAACGGGAAGTATGCCCAGCGTTACAGAAAAGAACTGTATGCACAGAGCGGCAAAGAAGAACGTGGGAAGCGCGTTGCCTATCATGGTGAGTACGTTGGAAGTATAGTCAAGCACGCCATACTGCTTTGTAGCTGCTTTCACGCCGAGAGGGATAGCTATTAAAATTTCAAGTATGAACGCAGTAAAAGCTATGCCGAAGGATATGCCCATGTGCTCTACTATAATTTTACCCACAGGCAGTTCATACACGAACGATATTCCCAGGTCGCCGCGTATAACATCCCATATCCACAAAAAGTAACCCTGCAAAATTCCAAGGAAGGAATCGTCGCCTATACCGTAGATAGTTTCAAGGCGCTCAAGATCTTCACGGCTGAGAAGGCCCTGATTGAACTGAGCGGCAAACTTTTGCTCAACGAAGTTTGTGGGCATAAGCCGAACAAGGAAGTATATGAGCACCGAAACGCCGAACAGCACTATTATGGCAAGCCCTATTCGCTTTAAAATATATTTGACCATCGCATTTTACCTTTTCAGGTTGAATTAATCTACTGTAAAGCTGCTGTTGTAACCAACCTCCCAAAGATAGGTAAAGGGCCCTGCGTATGCAGTGGGATTCTGAAGCAGCGTGCTGGGATCTATTTTAGCGTTGTTGTATACAGTGAGGTCGTACCTCTGGTATGCAGGCATTTCAACGGCAAGCTCCATAACAAGGTCGAGCGCGTCTGCATAGTACTGTGCGCGGAGAGCCTGGTTGTTTGTTTCACGAGCCTCATCGATTATAACAGACAGGTCTTCAACTATTCTGTTTTCAACAGCGTACTTATCAGGCTGCCTTGTAAACTCGTTATAACCCCAGTTTACCGTGCTGCCAGCCCTTGAGTTTTTGTGGTATACCTGATACATATCGGGGTCGATGGTACTTGACCAAGCAGCCGCCCATACGGTTAGACCGCCGCGGGTGAGTTCTGTAAGTGCCTGGTTATCGGTTTCAACAGTTATTTCAAAGCCGATATCTTCGAGAATGGTCTGTGCCCTTGTAAACATCTGCCATGCGGGGTGATCGGTAGATTCGCCTGCAACAGTGAAGATTATGGGCATGAGTTCATTGCCGTCGGGGTCGGCAGTGATTTCGGTGCCATTGCCTATAAAGTCACCCTGATTGACGAGCATATCATATATCTGCGCGCCGGTGCGGTCGTAGGTATAGTCAAGGGCTACCTCTTCTACCGTTTCATTTGCTGAGGGCCTGTATACGGTTGCGCCATCGGGATATGCCCACGATACAGTGGACATGGGGCGGTAGATGGGCATGCTGTTGCCTGCGCCGAAATAACCCGACTGATAATTTCCGTTTGCATCGGTATAGCCGTTTATCATGGAAGTATCCATGGCCTTGATTATGGCGCGGCGGATCCATATGTTTGAAACTTCATCCTTGCCGGCGTTTATGCCAACGTAACCATAGCCGTTTGTAATGGTTTTTACCTGGCCGAGATGTCCCCCGCCCTGGTTGATCCTGTTAATTTCTTCTGTGTTTACAGACGTGCAGTTGGGGTTGCCTACGTCGATGGTTTCAGTCTGCAGCGACTGCAATATAAGGTTTGTCTGAACAACCTGATACTGCATGTACTTGATGCGGGCATTCTGTATAGGGCCGCCCTCCTGTCCGTCTACCGTATCAAAGTAGGGGTTGCGTTCGTAATAAATACGCTTGCTGACTTCAAATTCGCCGGGGTCGGGGTAATAGGCGTCGTCGCCCGGTTCAAGTTTTTCTATATCAAGTTTAAGGCCACCAGCTTTGCTTGCCATATAGGCGCCTGCACCAACGGGGACGCGGTTGCGTTCGGGGTTTTTGAGCACCTTGTCCATGAAGTCGGAACTGTTATACACAATGCCTATATCTTCAAGATAGGGGTGGTCTTCGGTAGCGTACTGCCTTGCCTCTTCTGCGGGAGCGTAATAGTGCTTAGGCGCCACGGTAAAGCCGAAGTTCCAGATGGCCTTGGGGTCGATCTCATTTATTGTAATGCTGAGAACGTCGTATTCTCCGCCCAGGTCTTTACCATTGAAGCTGGTAGTCTTGCGGGTAGTTATACCGCTTATTGTGCTTACACCACCGTATGAAATGAGCTTGGAAATTTCATCGGCGAGAATATTGTTATACAGGTCGGTAGTTGTAGAGCTGCCGAGAATGGTCACGGCAAGATTGTCGTAGTCTGTCTGTTTGAACGCGGGCAAAGAATTTTCGTCGGCACTCCTGGGGCCGATAGTCTGGGCATATACTGTTTCAATAGCCCACTTGCGGATCTCGGCTGAGTTATTGCCCAATAATGCAACATCATCAGCAAACGCTTTGTTGCCCGAATTATCCACAAAATCAAACACATAAACTTCGTAGATATTATTTTCAATATCCTCTTCAGGATACTCATCCTGATCAACCGCTTCGTAATCGCCATTGGCAGCGTCGGTGAGCCTTACGCGTACCTTTTCGGGCCTGCCGTTGCCGGGCTGGGTTTCGTACTGAACAAGGCCGTAGGTAAACAGATAATACTGCCAGTACTGGCCGGCGTCGAACATGTAGGTCTTGCGGGCCTCTTCAAAGCCTGACATTGCAGACTCGTAACCGCCTTCAAGCTCGGTATCGTAATTCTGAATGAAGAATAAAACGTCCTCTTCGGTTTCGGCCTCTTCGTCAGCGGTCAGCGGCGTGTATTTATGTGCACCCGAAGGATCATAATTATTATCCTCATAGGTAAGCCACATATTGGCACACCACTGGGTAATTCTGTTAAGCCTGTTGTTGGCGCGTGTGGCCGCGGTGGCGTTAAGAGTCTCTTCAGAGCCGCCTGCACCCTGCGTTCTGTAATCTTCAAGGCCGACGATATCCGTTGAGTATATGGTGGCGCTGCCGGTATAGGCAGGGTCAAGATATACATACAGGTTAAATAAAACGTCGTCTATAGTCAGCTCTACACCGTCGGAAAATTTTATGCCATTTTTGATAAGAAATTCGTACCGTGTGTAGGCCGCATTGTTCGACGTGGTGGGCCTTTGGTTGCTATCCAGCGCGGTCGTAGTGTAGTCTTTAACAACGCAAGCCTGGTCGTCGCCGTAGGCAATTTCGCCTTCGGGCGATGTTGTGAACATGCTGAGCTGCGTCTGCCCGGCAATTTCAGAGTCGTAAGCCGCAGTGGCAAAGAAAGGGTTGTATACACCGTCGGCGCCCTCAAGGCCGAGTACCAGGGGAACCCTTTCTTCGGCGGCGGTAGGCGTATAGTTCTGGTTATTCTTATCGCTACATGCAGCAAGAATACCGAATGCCATTGTTGCAGCAAGAGTTACTGCAATGTACTTCTTTTTCATCAATTTTTTACCTCACTATTCGTTTGCATTGAATAACGTGCCGCATTAACGGCGCAGTATGTTTTTATGAGTAATCAGCACCGTCAAGCGTAACGGTTACGCGTTGGCTGCCCTGTGCGGGGGTAAACGTCTGCCCCGCTTCAAGTTCGCCAAAAATTCCGTAATAGCTGCCTTCGCCGACGTTGACTTCACTGTTTGCGCCCTGACCTTGCCTTGTAATTGCAATTGAGCAGCCAACAAAGGCAATACCTGTGAATTCGCCCAGCTCAAGGTCTTCTGCAGTGCCGCCAAGCAGGCCTATGTTGAATATGCCGTTATCATTATTGGCACGACGGTCAAGACTTACTTCAAAACGGCAATTTTCAAACGTTATATCGTGGATACTGCCGAACTGGCTGAATGTGAACATGCCTATGTCGTCCGAGCTAACAAGCGCGTTTATAGATTTTTCTACAACAACGTTTGAAATGGTGTGGCCGTTTCCGTTAAATTCGCCCGAATAGACATCAAGGTCAAGCGACTGGCCTTCCATATCTATATCGCTGTCGAGGAAGTAATTTGCATTTCTGCGTATATTGCTAAGCTGCGAAGCAAAGTTTATAACCTCCCAGTCGCCGTCAAGCCATTCCGCATATACAGTTATATGGGGATTTTCGTCTGAAAGCACAAGCTGTGCCCAGTCTTCATCGGTAAGCAACGGCTTATGGTCGCCCAAGTGGAAATAGCGCACGGTGTGGTTGCGCCAACGTATAAAGCCGACATCGGGTATGGTTACGGGGCCTGACTCATCGTAGTTCTGGTCGACATAATTTTCTATGCCTGCGGCCTTGGCTTCTTCACCGACTTCAACTGTAAGCGAATAGTTCAACGCCCAGTCCGCCACAAGGTATGTAAAGGTGTTCTCTTCTTCAGGAAGAGCCTGGGTGAAGTCCCACTCCTGCCCTTCAAAAATTGAGGCGCCATTTTCGTCTACAAACTCGTTATCTGCGTTTTTGAGCGGCTGATTATTTTCGTCAAGCGTTGCCTGATACCAGCCGGTTATGTGGTTCGAAGCAAGCGTAGGCGCCTCTACACCGCCGTTGCCCGTGCCCGGCTCTATTATGGTTACGCCCGGCTTATACCTGAATGTACGCAAGCCCGATGTATTGCTGCCGCTGTACTGTCCGCCGTTGGCGTCGTATATTACTGTTGCGGTATAGCCGTCTTCAAGCGGGTCGTAAGGCTCGTACGTGCACGCCGCAAGCGCACACGACGCTATGGCCATGGCTATAAGGCACAGAATTATTACCCATTTGCGTTTAAACAATTTTGATTGCATATACACCTCTCAGCTAAGCCACAGCTTTATAAGGAAGAACACGGCTATAAACGCCACCGATACGCATAAAACTATCGGCAGCACCGCGCGGTACATTGCAATAACCGCCGCGCGGTACGTCTTTTTTTCTTCCTTTTTTTCGGCCTTGCTCAGTTTGCGTTTTTCAGGCCTGGCATATTTGCCGCGCCGCATGTAGCCGCTGTTCCACGGCATCCAGTCGGCAGACATATCGGCAATAGTGCGGCCGTCGTCTACGTATTTTACACTCTCTTTCTTTTCCATCGCATTTATTTCCGTTTATGCAGCTGCACCATCTGCGGGTATGGTTCCAAACACTTCGCCTTCGCCCGAAAGCTGTTCAAAAGAAGATACGTCAAAAGTTACTTCGGTGCGAGGGTAGCTTAAGATCATGCCGCCATCGTACACTATGACAAAGTGCCCGTCTTCGGCGCCCGAGGGGTAAATTGAGAACAGCACTTCGCCCTCTGCGCTCACAGCCATATAATAGAGTATAACGCTTTGGCCCGTCTGCGAATTTTCGTAAGTGACAGGCTCGAACGAGGCCACATCGCAGGCAACTTCGGTGTATACGGGGTTGCCGTCTGCGCCTATTTCATAGGTGAACTGCGTTATGGTGGCAAGCCCGTATTCGTCGTAAGCTATTTCGTACTTTTTGTAACCGAATGCATCGTTGACAACCATGCTTTCAGGTTCTGAAAATACGAAAGGCCCTACCGTGACGGCGCTGAATTTTGCACAGCCTTGCATATTCAAAGATGTAAGCGTTTCTGCAAGGTAAGGGATGAAGTATTCTATTTCATCGTCGTATATTGCCGTACCGCTTGCATTGACCTGTTTACCCGTAAAGTTTAAGGTAAGGCAATCTATGCCGCTTATCTGAATATTTTCGCCGACTTCGTACGTGCCGAGCGCATATGCTGTTGACGTGCCGCTTGATATAACTATGAGCATGTTTCCGTAGCCGTCCGTCTTTATGGTATATCCGGAACCATCGTCGTAGTCTAAGCCAAGCGTGAGTTCGTGCGATTTATCGCAATATGTAAACTGCGTTCCGCCCACGGTGAGCACTCCGTTTGAAAGTGAGCCCTGAACGGCAGTTCCCCCGGCAGGGGTGAACGTTATGCCGCCCGCAGTGATCACGGCAGTGCCGTAATCAGTCACATTGCCGTCTGCATCAAGGTACCTGTAGTATGAAAGACCGTTGTAGGTATATACCTCGTAAGAAGAAGTAACTTCGGGATCGGAAAGGCTTGTATAGCGCCAGTTCTGATCGGATGCTACGGGCATCTGCGGCTTGATTTCGCCGACAATTTCATTATAAGAAGCAAACTGCCAGTCGGCAATGTCTTTTATGTTCATTATCATGCAGCTGAAGTCGCCGACGGTGAGGTCGACGCGCGCATAATCGGTGCCGTCGAAGCCGTACAGAGTTACGCTGCCCGTAAGGTTTGCAACATCTGCGCCCTGCATATCTTTGAACGCGCTGAGGGAAACGGTATAGCCGTCAGCACCTGCCGCAACCGAACCTGCAGTGGCTGTGGCCGTATATTCGTAGCGGACGCCATCATCCGTATAGGCAACATACGCTGTGCCGTCGCCCTTGAGGAACACCTGGGCATCGGCAAAGTTTGCCGCATTGGTAAGCAGCACGGTATTGTCGCCCGTTACCTCGCGCAGGGGAACTTCGAGGCCGGAAGCAGTATTGTCATCGAGGAAGAAACTTCTGCTGCCAAGCTGCCTGAAGTTTGCATCATAATATATTATGGTAAAGGTGGTCGCGTCTTCGCTTACGTAAAATTCAGAGTAAGCCGCACCCGAAACATCTGCTTCGGGTACAAGCGCACCCCCTGTCACCTTACACAGCTGAGGAACACCGAAAGCGTTGAAGGTGATGACGAAAGAGCCTTCGCTTTCCGCGTCGCCTATCACTGCACCGGCAAGCCCGTTGTACACAAGAACGGGAACGAGCACGCGGGAATTATCTGCCGTATTTCTGTAGGGAAGTTCGGAAATTATAAAGTAGAAGTCGTAAACTTCTCCGCTGTCGGAGGCTATCTGCGAGTTCCACATGCGGACAGCCGTCTGGTTGCCGTAGAGCGGCTTTGCGTCTGCACCGGCTATATTCTTATACTCATCTGCGGTGAGCACTTCATATCTGAAGTAATATCTGTTGGCAAACGAATTTGCCGTATCGGAATCAAGCCCTATAGATGTGAGGAACAGCATGTCGGGGTCGTTTACAAACACCGTGTTTCCGCCTGTAAATTCAAAGGAAACATTCCACTCGCCCGCGCTGTACGACCAATACGCCATACCGTGTTCGGCCGTTGATGCCTGCCCGGGATTTACGTAAGCAATATATTCGGCCCAATCGGGAGCGGTGATGAAACTGTCTCTTGCAGTCGAAGGCACGCTTATTTTAAAACCTTCGTTCAGAACAAGGTTCCAGCCGTCGGTAACGCTTTGTTCAACGTCGTTGTTGAACGACTGTCCGCCTACAAGCATGGGCACGCTGCCGCCGCGGAAGATGACCTCTTCAAGCGAAGTGCACTGGGCAAACGCCATTGAACCTATAGAACTTATGCCCGTGCCGAACTCCGCCACAGCAATTCCCGAACCGGTGAAACCGTAGTCGCCGATATTCTTGAGCGAATCGGGGAAACGCACGGATGTCAGGGAAGATGTAAACATAAAGGCCTCGTCGCCGATAGACCTCAGATTTTTGCCGAACTGCACATCGCCGAGCATAGCGCAGTAATAGAACGCGCCCGCGCCTATCGTTTCAACATTTGTCAACTCAGGGATATATGTAAAGCTGTTTAAAGGAACGTCGTATGTAATGACCTCGTACCCTTCGGCAGCCTCTGCATCATGATCGCCCGTATATGAACGGAAGGCGTCGGTACCAATATATTTTACATAAGAAAGCCACTCGGGGCTTACGGGATAGCCTAAAGACGAATTATATCCGAACGTGTAGCAGGCCTCAAATGCCGACGTGCCTATCCTTACAAGATCCTCAGGATGGTCAAGCACGAGATTTTCAAGCGAAAGCGCATAATAGAAGGCGCCCTCGGCTATATCGTACACACTTTCGGTGACGCGCACCGTCGTCAGCGTTTCGGGAATAAGAAGTTCAGATATATCGGGGTTGCCGGTATAGTACTGCTGGCCGTCTGTATATACGGCAATGGAATACGTATTATCGGTATACTCTTCAGCACCGAACACATATGCAAGGAAACGGTTCTGCGTGCGTGAACCGCCGATAAAAGGTACCGTGAGCGACTGAAGGCTGTCAAGGCCTTCAAATGCGCCGCACTCTATGCTTGTATAATTTTCAGGAACTACAAGCGAGGTGATATTGGCGCTGTCGGGGTTATCGCGGAATGCCCCCGCCTTTACGCTTGTTGCCGAAGAGGGCAGAACAAGTTCGGTATCGTCGCCGAGATATCTTATAACAACGCCGTTCTCGATTTCAAAATCGTTGTCGGAGGGAAGCGACCACACCGCATAAAGCGTAACTTTTTCGTTTTTTTCGCCTACATTGGCAACGCTTGCGCCGGCCTGATACTCAACTTCGCCACCCTTAACCTTAGTAAAGCCTGCAAGCTGTGACCCTTCGGGGGAAAGCGAAGGAAGCTTAACCTGATCGCCGCGCTTTATCTGACCATAGTCGAACGAGCCATAGCTGCCATAATCTACAGTGAGCGTATAGAACTGGTCTACCAATTTATAGTACAGGGTAATATCCGATTCTGGAAATACGCTTTCCATATACAATGAAGTATAGGAAGAGTCCGTCCAATAGCCCTCAAAGTCCTTATTTTCAACATTTACGACGGGAAGAGGGTCGCCGGGAAGCCCTTCGGCGGGCTGCGACGCACCGTCCTCGCCGACAAGAGTAACCGTCACGCCCTTGACGCCGTGAACGGTATCTTCAGTGCAGGCGGCGGCAACGCCTATGCAGGCGACGGCCACAACGGCAAACAGAACGATGAACAACTTTTTTAAAATCCGATTCATAAATACCTCGCGCAGAAATACAGGGGTTTTGCTGCCCGGATTGAATAAAAACCAAAACGGCACCATGAGCGTTTTCACGGCCCTGCCATAATTCTACACCAAACTTTTCCTTTTAACTCTCATCATTATACAGATTTTTACACAGCAAAGTCAAATAAATCTCAACAACTTTTCAAATTAATAGTATTTAAT
>ERZ1090863.519-NODE-519-length-20913-cov-21.731326_pt1 | contig 20913 bp, 28 predicted proteins | sample MGYA00478480_ERZ1090863 | MGnify/ENA primary metagenome ERZ1090863 (study PRJEB33644, sample SAMEA5815746) | chicken gut metagenome | biome: Chicken; feature: Gastrointestinal Tract; material: Caecum | place: Ireland | collected 2019-01-01 | study: A study of the...
GATTATAGATTTTTGGAGGAGCTATGCAAGACTGTAAAGTAAATATTCTGGGAACGGAATATAGGATTTATAACCGAAATGAAAAGGATGACCCATTATTAGATGAAAAAATGAGAGATGGATATACAGATTTTTCGACCCATGAAATTGTCTTATGCAATAAAAAAGACGATTGTGAACTTCAGGATTATGAAAACTATAAAAAATCTGTACTTAGGCATGAATTAACCCACGCATTTCTTTATGAGAGTGGCTTAGATGCTTCTTCGAGTGTTGTCGGAGCGTGGGCAACAAATGAGGAAATGTGCGATTGGTTTGCAATCCAGTCTCCAAAAATCTTCAAGGTATTTCAAGAATTAGATATTGTTTAAATATTCTTTAATAAAAGTCTTTAAGACTTTTGCTTATTAAAATAATTGCGGTTTTTCTTTAATAAGGCGGTGATGACATGATAGATGAATTTTACATGAACGGTCTGCGGTGGCGAGTGAGATTTACATATCCCACAGACCCGGTATTGGTGGACAGAACTGGCACTCTCACAATAGGAGTCACTGACAGCGCCACTATGACAATCTATCTGTCAAATGAACTTTATGGAGAAAAGCTGAATAGAGTGTTTATTCACGAACTCGGGCATTGCGCCCTCTTTTCCTTCAACCTAATTTCAGACCTGCATCGCATGGTAAAGAGAAAATATTGGTTAGAAGCAGAGGAATGGGCGTGTAATTTTCTTGCCGACTACTCAGGCATGATATTTGGTGTTGCCAAAGATGTTCTTGGAAACAGGTTCATGTATGTAGAACCATATGGAATAGAAAGGCTGGTGGCATAAATGGCAGTAGCAGACAAAACAGTGGTAGTAGACGGTCAGACTTATTATTCTGGCGACACAATACCGGATTTGGGGAGCCTTGTGTGCGTAGAAGCAGTAGGAAACAAAAGAGATTATGAAGGACTCTTATCAGATGTTTCAAAACTTCCGCATTATGTAGATTCAGGAAGTTCAGCACTTTTGTATGACGGGAACGGAAATACAGAGGTTTATGAGTTTCACAAACCTACCGATAAATGGTACAAACTATAAGGCGGTGAAATTATGGCTTTAACTGCAAAGAAAGTTTATGCAATTCTCAACGGAAAAATTAAAAAAGTATCAGAGGGAATTGGAACAGCCGTTTTTTATGCCGGGAGCGTAAAAGCGGAAAGCCAACTTCCTGCATCTCCGCAAATAGGAGCTATGTACAACATAGAAAGTGAATCATCATATGGTTTGGCCGGGATGAATGTTGCATGGACTGGCGAAAAATGGGATTCTATGGGACCGACAATTAACCTAAGCGAATTAAAGGTTCCAAACCCGAATAAGCTTACATTTAGTGGGGCCGTAACCGGAGAGTATGATGGAAGTGCGCCTGTTAATATAGAGATTCCGCAGTCTGGCGGAGGAGTGATATCTGAAAATAAACTGACTGTGAATAATCATATTATTTCTTTGGAATCTGGAGGTAGTTCTGCATGAGGACATTATCGTTTTTAGTAAATGAGCAAAAGATTTCAAAAGACCCCAAATGTGATTTTTCAAATATATTTCCAGATACAAAAGGATACTTGCAAGCAAAATTTAGTTTTGGGAGAGGATGGAAGAATTGTAAAGTCGCCGTTTCTTTCTGGTGTTTAGGAAAAGAATACCCGGCTATTGTAAATAGAGATGGAGTTTGTTTAATACCAGATGAATCTTTAAAATGGAGCAATTTTAAGGTATCGCTTACCGGAATACGAGATGGATATAAAATAACAACAAATAAAGTAACAGTTGAACAGGAGGGTTGATATGACAGCTGAAGAATTATTAGCCCAAATGGAATCTGAAATCATGCCATTATCTGTAGAATCCCCTGACAAGTGCGTTATTGATCCGGAAAGCCGTGAAATCGTCATACCGGAAACTTATCAGATTTTAGGCGTTGAATCGGATGAAAAAGTAGAAAGAATTGAATTTGAATGTCCTAAAATCGTGGGTGATAATATAGACCTTTCCAAATTGCAAATACGCATTAACTATCAGAATGCAAATGGAGACAAAGACCAGTATATTGTTGAAGATGTGGAAACAAACGGAGACAATATTGAGTTTTCATGGCTGTTGTCCAGGAAGGTTACAATGTACCGTGGTACGGTGAATTTTGTTGTTTGTGCAGTAAAAGTTTCCGGTGAAACAATCCAGAATGAATGGAACACTACACTGGCCACATCACAGGTTTTGGAAGGATTGGAAGTTGATACGCCAGAACCAACAGAAGAACAGTCGGACGTAATTGCTCAACTTATTGAAATGATGAATGATACATATAACAAGTCTAATCAAGCGTTAAATGCAGCAGAAAGCATCATATCTGGACAATTACAACAAATAGTTCCGACTGTAGAAAACCATGTAATTGTATTTGATTATATATCCTATGAAGGAGGAGAATAGAATTGGCTGTTTTAGAAAACGATTATGCGGCATATATACAGACAGCAGACGGCGAAGTTCCAATCAGGGATTTGTCAGTCCCGCAGACCGTATTAGAAAAGTCTATAGAAAATTACTACGCTCTGCGCCGGACCGGTAAAGTGTACCAGACTAAAATCTGGAAATTCGCAACTAATCCAACCAGCACCGGGGAAAAGTTGTTGGACAACGCCGGTCTGGTATTTGAGCCGTCTACAGACACCGAAGAGGGACAGGATGATTACCTGAATGGCCAGAACCCTCTGTTTGAGTGGGTAAACGTAAATTATATCCGTGATGCGGACGGAGCCCCAAGACCTACAGCAATCGAAGGCATGAGCAATTACAAGACTACCGGGGCTGTAGATGTTGGAACTATGCAGATGAGCTTCTGGTGGAAATGGGATGCATCTAATGCGGAATATGACATTATTACAATTTCCGACACCCCTCACCCGGAACTTGGGCTTGTGCCGTGGAGGGAATGTGTGAAAGCAGACGGAACGGTTCTTCCCTGGTGTATTGGAAGCAAATATATATCCGGCATTGCGTCAGATGGGTTACTTAGGTCGCAGCCGGGCCTGAAACCAGAGAGACTGCAGTCACATAATAATATGATCACCAATTATCAGAAAAAAGGTGAGGGATATTGGGGTGCAGGGGCATGTAGAAATACATTCCAGATTCTCTTTACATTAATTAAGGGCGCAACAAAATCCGCTCAGACACTCTTCTCTGGAGTTACGAATTACTCATTGCAGTATGAAGCTTCCGTCCAAAGTGCGGAATCCAATACATATTTCCCGGTAACTAATGCACAGGCTGAAAATATTCCGGTGGGATGTTACGTATCTGTGGGATATGGTGGTAACAATAATGGGACAGCAAATAATGATCGTGGACAGACAACGATCCATGCTTATGCAGATGATGTGAAGGTGCTGAGAAAAGAAGCTTTGGATGATGGAGCGAATACTGCAATTTATCTTGATATCCCGGAGGAATCGGCATTCAACACTCAGCCTCATGTATATACGGATAGTTTTTCGGCGCCGATTATGTTATCCTCTATGCACGCATGGAGCGGTACAACCGATACTGTTCTGGGGCACCATGACGGCTCGCCTGTTTCCAACACAGATGGTAAACACGCATACCGGGTTCAGGGGCGCGAATATGCCGTGGGCGGTTATATTGTCGCAAGCGACACAGTTATGGATTTGCAGTCGGATTTTACAAAAAAAGTCTATGTCGCGCCGAAAGGCACAGCGCACTCTTCTTCCGATGCAACGATTCGAAGTACTTATACACACATCGGAACAATTCCTGCCGCCACAGCAGGAAATAACGCTGACTGGTGGATTGGAGATTTTGGATTAAGCACAGATGTTGGTGGGTGGTGGCCCGCAGCAGAAGGTTCTGGCTCTTCGCAAGGAACCGGAGATAGATGTTATGCAGGCGGTGCTGATGCAACAAGTGGTGTGCGAGAATATTTACAGGGCGGTTACCTCGGGGATGGCTCGGTCGCCGGTTCTGCCTTCTTGTATTGCGGGTTCTGGCTCGGCGGGGGTGCCTGGGATTGCCTCGCCTGCGATTAAATGGCCTTGCGGGGTGAATTCCCCGTAGGGGAAGAGGGGTAAGGCCCCTAATAAGGACTTGCGGCGCAAAGGCGGTAACCTCAGGAATGGCACGAACGCCGGTTCAGCCTACTTGAATTGCAGGAACAGGCTCGACAGGAGTACCTGGAATTACCTCGCCTGATATTATATATCAGTTTTTTGCTAGCGTCGCATTTCGCGGATAAATCCGTAGCCGAAAGGCTCTTTTGGTGAAAGACCATAAAATAAGAAAGAAAGGCCAGCCTGCTTCGGCGGGAATATATAGGATTTGCTATATATTGGGGTTAGTAGAATAACCGAAAGCCCTCTTTATATAATCGAAATGAAAAGATTATGCAAGGACGTGGATATCACGGACAGGGGACTGATAAGTCGGGCTGTATACGCCTGCTTGAAAAATAAATACAAAAGAAATGACGTGACCAGATATTTTTCGCAGGTATCTGGCCTGACGGAAAACCAGATAAGGTGCATCCATCACAGATACGGGAGGAAATCACTTTATCCGATTGTAGAGATTATTATATCGGATTTACAGAAAGAAATCGCAAATGAATCGCTTTCCTTTCCGCCAATCTGGTATCGAGACAAAATCGACGGAAGCAGTGGCAAAATCCGCAGAATTGGAATCCAGAACATCAAACAGCAGTTATATGATTATATTGCCGTGGAAGGGATGAAGCCATTACTGAAAAGAATCGGCGAATACCAATATGCTTCGATTCCAAAGAGAGGCACAACAAAAGGCAAGCAAGTTATAAGTCGCTGGATAAAAAACCGCAATATGAGGTATTTTGCAAAACTGGATGTAAAGAAATGTTTTGAGAGTATAGACCACGACCTTTTAATGACGTTCTTGAAAAAGTACATAAAAAATGAAAAACTAGTCTGGCTAATCAGAACACTTATAAACAGTTTTGAAAAAGGATTAAGCATAGGCTCCTATCTTAGTCAATATCTCTGCAATCTATATATGTCCGTTCTTTACCACTACATTATGGAGCGTCTATATAAGACCAGACGAGGGAAGAGAATAAACCTCATCCGCCACTGCCTCATCTACATGGATGACATTCTTTTGATTGGCTCTCGGAAGCGGGACATGGAAATGGCAGCAAAGAAGATTATCCAAAAGGCTGACGAAATGGGCCTGACTATAAAAGATAACTGGCAGGTCAAAAGCATTGATGAAACCCCTATTGACATGATGGGGTTTAAAATCTATCGAACACATACAGAGATTCGCGGGAGGATATTTCTCCGTGTCCGACGCAGCTTCCACAGGGCTAGGAAAGAATTAACCTTGCGGATAGCCAAGAAATGCCTATCCTATTATGGATATTTGAAGCACACGAATAGCAGAAAGATCGAAAGAAAGTGGAAAGTTAAACCTATTCTCAAGAAATGCAAGGGAGTGATAAGAAGAAATGAAAGCAAGATTTTCGCAACCGCAGCTGCCGGTTAAGACGGTTGCGGCCGGGGACAAAACCTACATTTTTATCTGCCTGAATGAGAGGCAGGGAACAGAATCCTATCCAGACATGGGCGAAGGCCAGACCACGGAGGCGTATTATGAATACGATTACAACGAGATCGTTGGCCCGACAGACAAGCTTCCGCTAGACGATATACAGGCACACCCAGAAAATTATCTGGATTATGAATATACAGAGAAAACCGACGATCCCGGAGAAAAAGCGCTGGAAGAAATCGAAAAATTAAAATCGGCAATCGAAAGGGGGCTGACATTATGATAAGTGAAGCACTGGAAAGTGTAATTCGCTACGCAAGGAATAAGATGCTTTCGGAAGTATCAGAAATGGACGACAAAACGGAAGCGATCGCCTGTAAAGGTTTAATCCTTGTTTACGAGCAGAATCATTCATATTCCGTCGGAGATGTTAGGTTGCACCCAACCACAGGAAGTCCGAAGGAGTGTATCCTCGCGTATGACGGAGCAGTTCAGCCGGACTGGACGATCGACACGGCTACGCTTTGGAAGCCCTGGCATAGCCGTAAGCCTGAATACGCTCTCCCGTGGGAAGCGCCGACCGGGGCACACGATATGTACAAGGCAGGAGAGTACATGGTATGGACAGACGGCAACACGTACAGATGCAAGCAGGATACCAATTTCAGTCCTGCGGAATATCCGCAAGCGTGGGAAGTCGCATAGAGAGGTGAAGATATGCGGAGCCGTTCAAGAGACAGGCAGAAAGTATTTTTTGTTACCGTAACCGAAAAGAAAGTCGGGATTGATACAGTACAGGAATACGGGAAACCGATTATGAAGAAAATGTCAGTTTCTTCCGGCACAGGACAGCCCGGGCAGGTGTCGGCAGGGCTTGTGGTTGATTATGACAGAGAGTTGACTTCGTATGATAAAAGCCTGCGTGGTGTTATGCATGAAGGAGATGCGCTGTACGTCGATGTAGAACCGCAACTGAACGATGATGGAACACTGGTTATGGGCGAGGATGGATATACACCAGTTACGCCGCCGGATTACCGTATTTCAGCGATTTTCTCCACTCAAAAGGGCGATGTGGATGTTTATGGAATTAAAAAGGTCGGGGCGGTGCAGTAATGGCAAGAAAAACTATCAAGGTTGATATTTTCAATCCAAAAAGCATACAGGACTGCATAAAGCAGATTGAAGCATACCGTGATGATTTACCGAGAAAGTGTCAAGAGATATGCCGGAGACTATGCGAAATCGGACAACAGACGGCACTCGTGGCAATCAATGAGTCTCCACAAGGAAAAGCCGTTACCCTCAGAATGGATATAGACCCGTCAAAGACCGGATGCAAGGCAATGCTTATCGGAACTGGCAAAACCATAACCGATGATAGGGGTAGAATCTACAACCTGCTCCTCGGCATAGAATTCGGAAGCGGTATACGCCTGAACCCTACGGCGAATCCATTGGCTTCGGAATTCGGTATGGGTGTCGGAACCTTTCCAGACCAAAAACATGCACTAGATCCCGGCGGATGGATGTACCTAGACAAAGATGGAAATTGGAAACACAGCTATGGTGTTAAGGCTACGATGCCTTTTTACAAGGCAATGACTGAGATACAAAGGAATGTGAATGACGTAGTAAAGGATGTGTTCAAATGACAGTTCTTGAAATCATAAATACCGTTTATGCGGCATGGGGGAAATCTATTTCAAAAACCGCCGTCAAGGATAATTATTCCATGGAAAACAGCACGGTTGTAGCGCAAATTCCAGCGGCGACACTTTATTTCACAGGGCTTCCCACAACGGATTCTGACCTTGAAGGGAACGAAGCATCTGTAACGCCCACGGTACAAGTGGATATATACACGAAAGGCCAGAGGGCATTGTCGCAAGCCTATGAAATAGACGAAGTAAGCCATGGCGTTTTAAACGGCGTATATGGCTTTAGGCGCTCTTACGGGCCTGAGTTGATACAATCCACAGACCCATCAATCAAACGCCTTACAAGCCGCTACACGCGCTTATTTGGCCTAGGAGATAAATTGCCCGAATAAGAAAACATCGGGGAAACCCGTTGTTATATAGGAACTGTTGTTTAGAGCGGAATACGCTCTATTTTTTATGCGGAAAGGAGATTGAGTTATGGATTTTACAGGCGTAGCAAGCGTAATTGGAATCACTGTTATCTGTTACCTGGTAGGCATGATTGCAAAAGCCTCATCGGTTGATAACAAATGGATTCCGGTTATTGTTGGCGTGTTCGGCGCAATTCTTGGCGTGGCTGGAATGTATGTTATTGCTGATTTTCCGGCAACCGATGCCATTAATGCGTTGGCCGTTGGAATTGTGTCCGGTCTTGCGGCTACGGGAGTGAATCAGGTCACTAAAATTTCTAACAAGTAGGAAGGAGGTGATCCTCTCTTATCTCCCGGGCGCAGGGTTAGAGTGTCAAAATTTTCCATTTTGGAAATAGTTTAACCGTGTGCAATTCCATACGGTTAAACCCATCGAATTCGATGGGTTTATTTTAATTACCGACTATCAGACAGGTGGTCGCTGACCTTAAAAAATTAGAGGTAGAAAGGAGTATATTATGGCAACAACGGGAGTACCGGGTCTGTCTACGTTAGGAGTAATTTTCAGTTATGGAGTAGAAACAGCAGCAGGAACAAAACCTACAAAATTTAAAATTTTGCACAGATGTAACGATATACCCGAAATTTCGCTTGAGACGGAAACCATTGATGCATCTGCGTTGGAAGATATACAATCTCGTTATATTGCGGGCAGACAGGATACAGGTGGTGAATGGTCGCCAGTGTTTAACCTTACGAAAGATGTAATTGGGGAATTGGAGGATATGATGGAAGCCGCTGCAACAGGACTTGAAAGCGGACTTAGAACATGGTTCCAGGTAACAGTACCGAACCTTACAAAATCTTTCTTTGTAGTAGGGCAGCCGGGTTCTAAAATCCCACTTCCGGCGATGGCGCAGAATGAACTTCTGACAGGCTCTATCAGTATTGCTATTGATGAGTATGTTGGCCTTGATACAGCAGTTGAGCCAACAGAGGCTGGAGGGGAGTAATTAAAGCCATAATGATTATTAAGTTTTAGGGAGGAAATAATCATGTATAAGGTATTAACGATTGGAGGAAAAGACTATCGTTTAGAGTACAATATTGAAGCATCTCTCTATGAGGATGGAATCGATCATCTAGTCAACTTTTTGAGTGGTACATTTGGACCGATTGGAGAAAAAGAGCTAACGAAGGGGTTATCTGAAGAAGATAAAACAAAGGTGAGAGTTGAGCTCATGAAAAACTTTCGTTCAGAGATTCTTAACTTGCCAGATACAGCTCTTACTCTTTTTTATGCGGGCCTTTTGGAATATCACGGATTGGATGGAGATGGTAGCGTATTAAGCAAAGGCGATGCAAAGAAACTGGTAAAGCAGTTATTTAATGAACAGCCGGCGGATGGAATTAGTGACTTTGCTTCTCTTTTAGAAGTTTGTATGAATCAGATGGGAGAAGATGGTTTTTTCAAGCGGACGGGTTTGGAAAAAATAACTCAGCAGATCGAGCCGACCAAGCCCAACAGAGCTACCAGAAGAACCACAAAAAAACTTTTAGACAACAAGTCTTAACAGATTTACTTCCGGCAGCGCTTGAATGTGGAATAGAAGAAAAACAATTTTTTAAAATGACTCCAGCGATGATCAAGCGATACATAGAGGTATATAATAAGCGAAAAAATGATGAATGGGAACAATTAGAGTACAATGCGTGGATGAATGGATGGTATGTCATGAATGCCATAGCTTGTTCGCTCAATAAAAAATGTAAGTATCCCGAAAATCCTTTGATAAAGCAGCAAACGATTGTTGATGAAATGGAACTGACAGAAGAAGAAAAAGATAAATATAGAATGAATTTCCTGAAGAGATTGGAAAGAATGGAAAAACGCTTTAATAAAGCAAAAGAAAAGGAAAATAATTTTGAAGTAATAAAGAAACAGGGCAGGTAGGTGTTATAGCTTACCTGCCCTTTTCGGCTATTAAAGAATAGCTGTTGACCTCAAAAAATAGGAGGTAGAATATGCCAGATACAATTGATAGTTTGCAAATTGAATTATCAGCAAACGCAAATTCTGCAGAAAAATCTCTCGGCAGATTAGCGGATACTTTAATAAGGTTGCAGTCATCCTTTAAAGGTATCAGCAATGGACAGTTTCAAAATTTGTCAAGTGGAATACAGCAACTATCTCTTTCCATGAGACAATTCTCTGGATCTGTTAAAACTGCAGATTTTACCAGAATCGCGACAGGATTAAACAAATTATCGGCTGTAAATGTTCAAGGGGTAAGCGACGCGTCTAGGGCGATAAATTCCCTGACGGCTAATCTTAGTAAGATTGGAACAATAGCATTTGATTCACAGGGAATCATGAATGTGGCAAATGCTATTGCACAATTGGGAAGAAAAACCGTTACACAAGCATCAAGTAATATTCCTCTTTTGGCGCAGTCGTTACAAAGCCTTGTTACTGGTTTAAATCAGATTGGGGCTGTCCAGTTTGATGTATCAAGTCTTGCAGAACTAACATCATCCATTACTAAGTTGGGTGGTAAGTCAGCCACAAATGCAGCAAGCGGAAATATAACAAAATTGGCAATAGCTTTAAAAGAGATGATGACGATATTATCTTCATCTCCGCAAGTTAGTCAAAATTTAATTCAAATGACGCAAGCCTTGGCACAGTTGGCATCGACAGGAACTAAAGCTGGAACTGCGACAAATACATTAGTAAAAAGCTTCAATTTATTGCCATCTTCAACAGCAAAAGCTAAGTCTGGGTTTAGTGGATTAGCCGGGGCAATTGGGAAATTTTATGCGACATATTGGTTACTTATCAGAGGAATAGGGCAATTTAAAAAAGCAATTGACATTTCCTCTGATTTAACTGAAGTGCAGAATGTAGTAGATGTATCATTTGGCGATATGTCAAATAAAATGAACGAATTTGCAAAATCCGCATTAAATCTATATGGAATGTCTGAATTGACCGCAAAACAAATCGGAAGTCGTTTTCAAGCAATGGGTGTTTCCATGGGATTTGCGCAGGACGAAATGACAGATATGTCTATTCGCTTAACGCAGTTAGCCGGAGACTTAGCATCATTTTACAATTTGTCACAAGATCAAGTTGCAACAAAATTGCAGTCCATTTTTACAGGAGAAACTGAACCTCTCCGTGCATTAGGATTAGATTTGTCTTTTGCAACGGTCGAGGCATGGGCATTGGCAAATGGTATTGATGCCGATATGCAGAAAATGACTCAAGCTGAAAAGACCATGCTTCGGTATCAGTATGTATTAGCAAATACCGGAGCGGCTATAGGTGATTTCCAAAGAACCATTGGTTCGTGGGCAAATCAGCTCCGACTTTTGGCAGGATCATTTGAACAACTGGGCTCAATAGTTGGTGGCGTGTTAGTCAATGCTTTTAAACCTTTTATTCAAGCGTTGAATAATGTCATGAGCGCGGTTATTAATTTTGCGCAAGTTGTTTCTGATGCTCTCGGAGCTATTTTTGGATGGGAATATCAGACTGGCGGAGGAGTAGCAAATGACATGGAAAATGCGGCAAGCGCTGCAGGTGATTTGGAAGATGCTACTGGAGGAGCAGCCAAAAACGCAAAAGAGCTAAATCGTTATATTGCTGCATGGCATGAGGTCAATAATATGACTTCGGATGAAGGGTCAAAAGGGAGCGGAGGTAGCGGCGGAGCTGGAGGTTCTGGCGGAACTGCTTCTGGTGGTCAATGGATACAAACAGAGTCTCTTTGGGAAAAGTATACAAGTAGTATAGATTCACTATATAAACTCGGAGATTATATTGGAAAAACTTTAACAGATGCGATGAATAGCATTGACTGGGATTCTGTTTATGAATCAGCTAGAAATTTTGGAACAGGGCTTGCTTCATTCCTTAACGGATTGATTTCTCCGGAGCTGTTTGGGGCATTAGGGACAACAATTGCGGGAGCACTGAATACAGCTCTATATGCTTTAAATTCATTTGGAACTACATTTGATTGGACGGAATTTGGTATTTCAATTGCTACGGGAATTAATAATTTTTTTTCTACGTATGACTTTGGGACACTAGGAGAAACGATTAATGTATGGGCTAATGGAGTACTGGATGCACTACTTGCCGGTATTGATAGAGTTGATTGGAAAAAGATTGGAGTACAAATAGGCACTTTTCTGGAAAAAATAGATTTTATGGAAATTGGTGGGAAAGTGGCGCAAGCAATTTGGAAAGCGATTAACGCTGGACTCGAAGTGTGGAAAGGGATGTTTAATGCTGCTCCAATAGAAACAGCTTTGTTAAGCATACTAACTATAGTTACAAAATTGGATAAAATAAAAACATTAGCGACATTATTTACAAGCTTAGGATCGAAAGCAAAAGCATCAGCTAAAAAAGTTACCACATTAGTTACCGCATTGCAAGGGAATCAGTCATCTGTGCTTATACTTTCTCAGTATTATCCGAAATTATTCTCAACACTACAAGATGTTACGAAAGGCTTTGAGGCATTAAAAGCATCAATAAAAAATGGAGATGTTTTCGGCGGATTAAATACAGCAATTTCTGGAATTAGAAATAACTTAACAGGCATACAGAAGGCGGCGATAACTGCAGGATCTGGATTTGCGGAGTTTTCTTTGATAAAAGATTCTATGACTGAGTTGGCCTCTGGAACTGAAGATGTTGTTACAAATTTAATAAAACTGGGAGCAGGGGCAGCAACTGGAGCAGCGGGAATGTACGTAGCATTGGGGCCGGCTGGATTGGCTATAGCAGCGATTACTGGTGTAATTGCTGCCATTGAAGGAATAAATGAAGCTTTTAAAGAAACTACGGGATATAACCAATTACAAGAAGAGCTTGGGAGGTTATCAGATAGTGCAGATGAGGTGAATAGAAAGAGCCAAGAAATAAAGGATACTCTTTCAGGATTGCAGACGGATTTTGAAGAGACAGGATTGGCTCAAGCTGGTGTGGCAGAAAACTTGGCGGATAAATATGAGATGCTCCATAGCAAAGCAAATCCCACGGCCGCTGATATAGCGTTAATGAGAGAATACAGTAAACAACTTGTTCAAATGTACCCAGAACTAGAAGAATTTTTTAATAATGAAACAGGATTGCTAGAAACAACCAGAGATACAATACAACAAGTTATTGATAAAAATATACAGCTTGCTAAAAGTAATGCAGCGTTAGAAGGAATGGAAGAGGCATATCGTCAACAGATTGAAGCTTCTAGGAATTTAAAAGAGGCAAAAGAAAATGAAGCCGAAGCACAAAGAAAAGTGAATGAGGCGAGGAAAGAATATCAGCAATATCTGGAAGAGCATCCGACATATGCGCAAACAGGCACTCAAGGATTATTTGAAGGAGATATTTTAGGGCAAGAACGCAATATTAGGGTAGATGCAATAATAGAAGCAGAAAATACATTAAGAGAAATGCAAGGAGCCACACAAAATGCACAAGAGGCTTTAGACAATGCGACAGAAAGTATAAAACTTTTTGGAGATGAATACAATAAGTCTATTGAAAGTACGGTACAACCATCAGATGAATTAGTAAAACAATTCGAGGAAATAGGAACAGCATTTGATGATAAAGTTTTAAGAAAAATTGAAGGGGCTGGAACAGGAGCGACAGATGCTATTACTGGTTTATTTGCTCATATGAATAATGGAATAGTGGCAGGAAGAGATGAACTAGAAAACTCTTTTGAAAGTTTAGGTATATCATTACCAACTGCTTTTATAGATGCTCTGTCAAGTCAGACAGACTCAACTGTACAAAGCCAAATGACTCAGATTCTTTTAAACCTTGCTTCAGGAGTGCCGCAGTCAGCAGAAGAATTAAATTTAGCATTTGAAGCTATCGGATTTAATTTGCCACAAAATATAGTTGATGGGTTATCCCAAAACGAGTCAATCGTGCAGAATGGTGTTGTTACTTTATTAGGGAAAATTGAGAGTGGTGTTTCGTTAAAAGATCAGGAACTGGAAGAATTGTTTACAGGACTTGGTGTTGAACTGCCAGTTGGACTTGCTGAATCGATGGCAAAAAATAATTCTGTTGTACAACAAAACACTATTAATTTATTATCTCAAATAGAGTCTGGAGAAGCAGTAAAAGATGAAACCTTAAAAGATTTGTTTTCTTCTCTTGGAGTGTCATTAACAGACAATATGATAAATGCTTTTAAGGAGAAAACAAAACCTACGCAAGAGCAAGTAATAGAGTATTTAAATCAGATTGAGTCAGGGGAAAAGTTAAAAGATTATGAACTTAAAACATTGTTTTCTTCGTTAGGGATTAATTTGTCAGATGAGTTAATTGGTGCTCTTCAAGGAAAAGAAGCAGAAACATATAATCAGGCTATTTCATTATTGATGCAATTGCCTAATGCAACAGACGAAAAACGCGAAGAAATTCTAAGGGATTTGAACGATTTAGGTATTTCTGAAGGGGAAGCACTGATTGAAGGATTGGATTCAAAATCTTCAGATTATCAAGACGCTGGTGAACAAGCACAAAAGGATATTGCTTTTGGCGCAAGTCAAGAAGCGGAAAAAACTGGAGCAGGTTCGATATATGAAGCAGGTCAAAAAGCAGGAAATTCACTATTAGAGGGTCTAAAATCAATTGGATCTAAAATAGCCAATTGGTGGAATGGACTATTTAATACGCCAGAAGTTACAAGTGTGTCCACGAATGGTGTTAGGACATCAAGAATGGTAGAAACACAATCCGTTAATTCTGAATCAATGGTTATGCCGATGTCAGATGGAGTGAACAATTTGGTAGGTTCTGTAAATAGTTTTGTTGCAGCAAGCAGAAATGGAATTAATATCCCAGTCCCACAGATAGATGTAGGTTTTTCGAGTTCCAGCATAACATCACCGCAACTTTCTAGTGTTAATGCTATGCAATCAGAATCGTTGAGGGGATCTATTGATTATGGATTTAAAGGGCTTATTGATTATGATCGATTAGGGCAAGCTGTTTATCAGGCTCAATCTCAGGCAATGAAAGAAAATCCGCTACAGATAGGAGACAAAGATGTATTTGATGCTAATGTACGAGAAACAAAAAGATTTGGGCAACGAACACACAAGAATCCTTATCCAATTTATTGACGAACAATAAAAAATGTTGACGAAAGATAATACTTGTGTTTTATTCTGGTTATGGTAATATAAAGAAAAACGTATAGGAGGAATTACTATGGCCAGAGGGAAAAGAAACTTAACAACTGCTGAAAAAATTGAGCAAGTAGAAGAGACAATAAGAGTTAAAGAGGAAGAATTGAAAAGCTTAAAAACCGAAAGAAAAGATCTGATAGATCAAAAGAAAAAAGAAGAAATGGAAGAACTTTACCAGATTATCGTCCAGAGTGGAAAGAGCATGGACGAGGTAAGAAAACTTATTTCTGGAGAAATTTGACATACGTCTTCAGTTGTAGTATAATGACTCTACAATTGAATGATGTGTAGCAGCCAGATTTAGAAATTTAAATTTTAAACGCAGATGATTTTATTAGAGGCCGTGTAGCACCCTTAGCTGTCTTGAAAAAGAGACACTGGGCCGAAGTTACATGGCCTCTTTTTGCATTTCTGGGAAATACAGCACAGCTGATTTCTATACATTTTACTTTACCAGTGAAGAAGCTGGTTACAAAATAGAACGGAAACTCGTACATGTGAAGACGCATGTTATCTCGAAGACGGAAGAACTAGCCCCGGATCATATGATCCGGGGCTAAAATCATATCAATCGGGAGGTAAAGCACATGAGTTACACAGAAAACCTTACGAAAGATGTATCCCTGATTAGGGGAAATGAGTTAGTTCTATTAAACGAGCAAGAGGTTTTAGGTAAGAAATTCAGAGTTTATGGAACTGTAGAAACCCCATATTTTCTTGCAAGAGATGTGGCGGATTGGATTGAACATAAGGATGTTTCCACAATGATGCGGACGGTGGATGATGAAGAAAGAGTAAAAGTAGTAACCCCACAAACAATAAGCGGAGGGCTTCAAGGAAATACCGAATATTGGTTTCTTACAGAGGATGGCTTATACGAAGTCCTTATGCAGAGCCGAAAACCGATTGCGAAGCAGTTCAAGAAGAAAGTAAAAGAAATTCTAAAGACCCTACGAAAGACAGGAGGAGAAAATAAGTAATTAAATATATTGTCAAATGTGATTAAATGTGTTAAAATATACTCAAAGGAGTAAATTATTATGAATACATCAAATATCACAAATTATAAGCCAAAAGATTTTGCTGAACTGTTAGGTGTGTCTGTTAAGACATTGCAACGCTGGGACAGAGAAGGAACTTTAAAGGCAAATCGAACTCCAACTGATAGGCGTTATTATACTTATGACCAGTATCTTCAATTCAAAGGCATAAATATTGAAAATGATAAACGTCAGGTAGTTATTTATGCCAGAGTGTCTACAAGAAATCAAAAGGATGATTTACAGAATCAAGTTGCATTTTTGCGACAGTTTTGTAATGCTAAAGGTATTATTATAGACCAGTGTATTGAGGATTATGGAAGTGGTCTTAATTACAATCGTAAAAAGTGGAATGAATTATTAAATGAAGTAATGGAACAGAAAATAAAAACCATAATAGTAACTCATAAAGATAGATTTATCAGATTTGGTTACGATTGGTTTGAAAAATTCTGTATGAAGTTTAATACAAGCATTGTGGTAGTGAACAACGAAGAATTATCACCACAGGAAGAACTCGTACAGGATATTGTTTCTATACTTCATGTATTCTCTTGCAGGTTGTATGGACTTCGTAAGTATAAAAAACAAATAGAAAGGGATGAGGAAATTGCTAAAGAGCTTCAAGACGGAAATAAATCCGACGATTGAGCAAAAAATCAAGATTAACAAGACTATTGGCACTTGTAGGTACGTCTATAACTTCTATCTCGGTCACAACAAAGCTTTATATGATAACGGTGAAAAGTTTATGACTGGCAAGAGTTTCAGCGTATGGCTTAATAATGAGTATATTCCTAATAATCCTGATAAAATATGGATTAAAGAAGCATATTCAAAAGCTGTAAAAAAGTCTATTGAAGATGGATGTACTGCATTTACAAGATTTTTTAAACATCAAAGCGCTTTTCCTAATTTCAAAAAGAAAGGTAAATCTGATGTAAAAATGTATTTCGTAAAGAACAATACTAAAGACTGTAGATGTGAGAGACATAGGTTGAACGTACCCACTTTAGGTTGGGTGCGCATTAAAGAAAAAGGTTATATACCAACAACTAAAGACGGATGGAAAATCAAAAGCGGTACAGTATCCGTCAAAGTAGACAGATATTATGTGTCAGTTCTTGTAGAAATTCCCGACGTTAAGGTTGCTAATAATAGCAATGGTGGTATAGGAATTGACTTGGGTTTAAAAGACTTGGCGATTGTTTCCAATGGTAAAACTTATAAAAATATCAATAAGTCAACAAGAATTAAAAAATTGGAAAAGAAACTGCGTAGAGAACAAAGATGTCTCTCACGAAAATATGAGAACTTAAAGAAAGGAGAGTCCACTCAAAAGAATATACAAAAGCAAAAGCTCAAAGTACAAAGACTTCATCATAAAATAGATAGTATCCGTACTGATTATATCAATAAATCAATAGCTGAGATAGTGAAAACCAAGCCATCTTATATAACTATTGAAAATTTGAATGTATCAGGAATGATGAAGAACAGACATCTTTCAAAAGCTGTTGCGTCACAGAAGTTCTATGAATTTAGAACCAAGCTTAAAGCAAAATGTGATGAAAATGGTATTGAATTAAGAGTCGTAGACAGATGGTATCCATCATCCAAAATATGTCATTGCTGTGGTGCTATCAAGAAAGATTTGAAGCTTTCAGATAGAATATATCGTTGTGATTGTGGCTATGTTGAGGATAGGGATTTCAATGCTGCTCTTAATCTAAGAGATGCTTTAACTTACGAAGTTGCATAATAAACGCAAACGTAAGTATGTACTGCGGGCTATCGCAGGAATTTACGACTGTGGAGTGTACATGAACTTGTGAGTAGCGTATTGTTTACAATCGCCAAAGCATACACATCGAAGCAGTAAGAAGTATCCGCAAGGACTTTAATTTCTCGATGTGTTTGAGTATATTTGAACACATTTTGAGTGGCAGGTGAAACCATTGATTGAAATTATCGGAGAACCAAGAAAGGCAACAAAAGAGGAAATCGAAAAATTTGAGAAAGAGAATACGAAAGAGAAAAGGAATTGGAGAGTGGAAATGCTTAGAAAATTTTTGAAGAATCATTAAAAACAGAAGGAGGGAGTCGGAGCCGCTGGCCAGCAATAGGGATGTCCCGGCTCCTTTTTAATATGGAAGATCGTGAATTATTGCAGTATGCACTTGAACATGGTATGATAAATGTGTCATATAGTGAAGTGTTCGACGAGTGGAATGACCGGCGATTGCCAATTTGCGGTGATTTTTTGCGTTTATGGGAGGATTTCTTATGGGAGAACGATATACACGCTATTCTACAGCTAACGATGTGATGAAGGAATTCCTGATCTACGGAGCGGAACTGACGGAGATGGGATTTCCGATACTTCCTGCGGTACAGGCTCACCCGGCGGATACAACAGATTTTCGCTCTGGGCTTAACAGATCGTTTAAATGGCATCACAGTATGAACTGCAATTTTTATGTTGATGATGAAAAATTTAATTCTCTTTGGGTAAGCCCGGACAAATATCTGGACTATCTGAAGCTCTATCAATCTGTATGCGGCCTGGATTTCTCAATAGACACACAAATGCCACTTGTCATGCAATACTGGAATAAGTACCGGAGCATGGCTTTGGACTGGTATCTGACGTTGAACGGAATAACAGTGATACCAAACGTGAATATTATCCCGTATGAGGGGCGCGAATGGCTCCTAGACGGACTTCCGAAGCGCAGCACGGTTTGTTGTAGCACAAATGGAAGAGTACGGTCTAAAGGGGCAAGAGACGAGTTCTGCAAGGGATTCTATGAGATGTGTGAGATGTTGCAACCTACAAGGGTAGTAGTGGTTGGAATGATACCGCAAGAATTAAATAGTCCGGTGGATATTATCAATCTTGAAAACAGAGCGACCAAGAAGAACAAAGAACTTGGAGGTAAATAAAATATGGGAACCACAACAGAAACATACCGAAGAAAAAAGAAACTAAGGAAAGAGCAGGAAGAAAGGCAACAAAACTCTAAAGAGCAGTTAGAGGAAATGGTAAAAGAAAACAAGAAATAAATTTTTGTAAAAATTTCACAGCATGAGATTTTACGATTAAGATTTGCCACAACAAAATTTACAACAAAATTAAATCCGCAAGGTTACTTCCCCCTGCGGATTTTTCTTTCATTTTTCGGCGCTGTTTTGGCAATTCGTATCTGCTATATATCAACTATAACAGAACGTGAACACGGCTAAACCAGATCACCGGCCATAGTGTCGCAATGATACAATATGACTGAGACCGTCCAGAACGCCCGTAAATCCATTTTTGCGCCTTTAGGCATAGTCTTATATGCCTGCACCTTTAAAACGCCTTTAAAAGCCTTTTAGCGGCCTTATAATTGCCTAAAGCATAGCACCGATATATATAATTGTCAATGTACAATGTTTTTTTGTGCCGCTTGCGCCTTTTATATTGCCCTATATGGCGCTCTGGCAGCTTGCGACGTACTATTGAACGTTTGACGGTCTGAACGCCTTAAAACGCAATATAAACGCTTGCGAACAGCGCCGCCCGGGATCGAACCAGGAAAGAAGCACCAGCGCACGGGAAAAAGGCAGGGGAGAACCTGCCTAAAGTATAATTTTCCTTTTCGTGTCTTGCGATCCACTCAGGGCGCACTTGTACGCCTCTAACGTCTGCTGGAATATTTCCCGGTCTTTTTCTGTAATATCCTGTTTTAGTTGCCATTCTAGCGCAACTATACCTTGCCTGATCTTTTCTTTGTTTTTCGAGATCTGTGCATATAGCGCCATGTTTTCGCCCCCTCTCAGTGCAAACAATCCCGGCGCAATGCCGGGAAAGTGGGTTATTATGAAATTTTTAAATATTTTTTAGACGTAGCTATAACGTCATCTGTACAGCCGCAATCTAATATTTTCCGCGCAAGCGTATTTATACGATACTTTGATAGGCTGCAAAAAGCGCGGATGTAGTCACAGGACGCGCGACCGGTCCAGATATACCAAGCAATATCGCCAGCGACATTTTCAGCTTTTCGGCTGTCGGATATATGCCAGGCAGCCATTTTTAGGTCAAAAAGCGTATTTTCAATCTTTTCGCGGCTCATAATATGCCTTTCTCCCCTTTTCCCTGGGGGGCTGGGAAATAAAAAGCACCGGGCGGACTCGAACCGCCCGAAATGGCTCCGGCGTGCTTAAAAAATCAATTTTCTTTTAACGTGCGTAAATTGTAATTCAAGCAAAAGCTCTTATATTCTTCTTCTGTTATTTTCCCATTAATGTAATCATACTTGACTTTTATGGCTTCTAACGTCTCTTCACTCAATGAATAACCATTAATTTTTCTGGTAAATTTTCTTGTTGCTGCCACAAAATCCCTATATGACATTTCTTTGATAATTTTATTGATTGCGTTTAGATTTTTCCCTTTAAACATTTTTCCAGGAGTGTGCAAAATGATTGTATTGATTTCTTCTGTTGTAATAATTTCACCATACATATAATTAACCTCCATTTTCTAAAATATCCGGATTGTGCCGGGAAATCCTGCGGGCGACTGGACGCCCCGCGGCTTGACCGTCACAGGATAATATTTTTTTCTTTCATCGGCTCAAAAATTCCGAACTGAATATATTTTCTCCAGTTCTCAGAAAAACAGATAACGCTATTTTGTACCCAAAACGGCACGCCCAGCCGATCCAGTTCATCGAAAAGGCCGGAAATAGTCTTTTCGTTTTGTTTTAACTCCGGCTCATCATTTCCGAAACGCTCCCGCATATATGCAGAATCAGCGATTCTATAGGCCAGACCCTCAAGGGCTGATCTCTGATCCCGGTTACATTCAAAAAATAATTTTTTCATTTGTTCTTTCCTCCTCTGATTTTTTGTAAAAGGCAGCCGGAAGGCTTGCACTTCCGGAGCCGCTGGACTGCCTGACTATTTATAATTTTCCGGTTTAGTAACTGGAT